>Ga0326514_10000202_pt1 | contig 38138 bp, 35 predicted proteins | sample 3_2548_0518_D_FD_203653 | JGI IMG/M metagenome (GOLD analysis project Ga0326514, IMG submission 203653) | Bovine rumen microbial communities from UC Davis, California, United States - 3_2548_0518 | ecosystem: Host-associated > Mammals > Digestive system > Stomach > Rumen | place: USA... | reverse complement strand
CGCCTGTAATGCACTCTTGATCACGCTGAGCGGAGACTGGTTGAAAGCATCGTGCAGGTCCGGGTTGTCGTTGATCATGTTCACCAGAGATGCCGTGAACTGTGCGCTGCGCTTACCGAGCAGTTCATCGAAGCGCTTGCGGTATTTCTCGCCGTCGAGAATTTCATTTACCTGAAGCTTTACAGACTTCTTTGCCTGTGCTTCCGGGCTGTTCTGCTGAATAGCAGCCTGAATCTTATTGTTCGCCATTGTTATTCTCCTCACTTTTATTTAGATTTTTTCTCAGTCACACGGAATATCCGTGATCTGGTTGCGTACTTGTCGAAATCTATATTTGGGTAATCCCGCTTGATTGCCTCCCGGTCAAGGCCGGCCGTCTTCTGTTCCTTCCAGCTTACAGAGAAGTTGCCGCAGATGCCTTTGGAGCAGTTGCCCATCATCACTTTGATTCTGTTGTCCAGTGCGTCCTTCTCTTCTTTCAGAGACTTCATGCGCTGGTCAACGTTCTTCCTCTGCTGGAAGGTCCCCTCGATACTGTGCAGATCTGCTTCGTCCTCGGTGCTGATACTGAACATCTCATTGATAGCGTTGCTGGTTGCATAGCTGCCATCAATAGGAGGCTTCACCACAGGAACCACATACCTTTCCCAGAAATCCTTTTCCGCATCCATCAGGGCCTTGATCTCTTCTTCGTTCCTCTCAATCTCGAAGGTAAGGAACTGCCGGTTCCCAACAAGAACAGCCAGGTACCACTTCTGATATCCCGTGACAGCAAGGTAGTGCATGCACTGAGCGTAATAATTCTCCGGGTACTCCCCGCCTTTAAACTCCTTCATCCTTAGTTCGGAGCAGGTTTTGCACTCAAGGCCCGCGCTTTCTCCATCGACTTTCCGGTCGATATTGGCAATCGCCCACGGGTACTGATCATTGACAAAGCTGAGATTGTCATTGTGGACCTTCTTCCCAGTCTCTTCACTCCACTTCCGGGCAACAAACGGTTCAAGGAATGTTCCTACATCCGTCGCAAGGTTCCCGGCAAAGGGCTCCACCATATCCGTCTTCTCTGCCCACACTGCATACGGGCTGGAAAATTTATTCATGCCGACGATAGCAGCGCAATCAGATCCACCGATGTATTTGTGCCGCAGGGCCAGCCATTCTTCATGCGAGTTGGTTTTAATCTTCTGAATCATCTTGTAATTCCTCCAAAAATTTGTTATTATTAGAGGGATCTCGGACATAAGATCACCTCTCGCCGCTTTCCCGAATGCCACATCGGGGAGCGGCATTATCTTTTCACTGCCGCTGCAAATGCTTCGTCTATAGGGATATTCAAAGCAATGCAATAATCTAAAAACCTGCCTATGCTCCACGTGTTCGCCGGTCTGTTTATCCACTTCCGTACCGTGCTGGCATCACACCCTACCTCTGCACCAAGATCGGCAGATGTCATGCCACGGATCTTCATATACTCCCGGAACAGCGCGTGCAGATGGTTCGGTGCCTCAGTCTTCTTCGCCATCGTTGAATCCTTTCTTGTACTCTTCCCATTCCAACGGGTTAATGCCTGCCGCCACACACACTGCAAGAAAGTCTTCCGCTTTAATCTTTGCTCCGTAGTTCTTGCAGTTCATGAGGGTGTTATACCCTACGCCGGTTCTGTCGCTGAGAAACTGGATAGTAATGCCACGGTCCTTGATCTTATCGAAAAGCCACTGCTCAAGACTCTTCAATCGCTTTCACCTCCTTTTTTCTTAGAATCTGGGGTATGTCGATATAATAGACCCAGATTCTATGAATGTCAATAGAAAATTTTTAGAATCTACGAATTTTTTCTTGACTTCCTCTTATTTTTCTGTATTATGTCAATTAGGGAAAGGTGGTGTAGAAATGGAAAAACTAATAACAAAGGAAGATGTAGCCCGCCTGTTGAAAGCCGCAAGAGTGCGCTGCAACATGTCAGTTGAAGAGGTAGCAGCAGCATTGAAAACATTTGGTTATGAGATCGTGCCGAAATCCCTGTACAATTATGAGAACGGAGTAAGCTCACCGACTGCCGCCATGTTTATGGTGTTTTGTAGGATTTATGGTATTCAGGATCCTATAGGAGATATCAAGACTGGCTTTGTGCGGAGAATAGAAGTAACAGAAGACGAGGAGCTTCTTCTTGATCTATTCCGTGCAGCTCCCCCGTCCCTTCAGGATGCAGCCTTGCGAGTGTTGCGGCCGGCGGAGATTGTTGAAAAAGACGGTTCAAGTTCATTGGTAGGGTGATGGAATGATGAATATTCTTGCAGATGCCTTGCTTGGCTTGTTATCAGGTGTTAAAACCGTTTCAATCTTTTATGGAATTCTTCTTTCCGCCTTATATCTTGGAAAGAGAGGTGATTCAAAAGACATTAAGCCTTTTCATTGGTACATGCTTTTAATTCCGCCAGCTGCATTGTTCTTTGTTTTGGATGATACACTCCCTGAATTTTCAAATGTGTCTACAGTTTTTGTAATCACATTTATAGTGTGTGTAATTCTTGGGGCTATATCGCTTGTCGGCATAGCCCTTCATGAATACAACAGGGGAAGCAGATGAAATGCAAATACTGTAGCCGGGAGATACCGGAAGAAAGCCTGTTCTGCATGTACTGTGGTGAGCGGGCTGTGCGGAAGAAGCGGGAGAAGAAGAAAGAAATCCGCGTGCCTAAGCCCCGGAAGCTGCCGTCCGGCTCTTGGTTCGGTCAGATCATGGTGAATGGAGAGCGGATTCCCATCACGGAAGAATCCGAAGCGAAATACTATGCAGCAGCCAGGGCAGCAAAGGCCGGCCTTATAGAAGCCCACAAGCCGGATAACCGTGTTGTCGGTGATCTGGTGAAGAAATACATTGAGGACCGGGAGAAGGACCCGGAGATATCCCCCGCCACGATTGATGGTTACTGGCGCAAGTACAACAATAACCTGCAATCACTGATGAAGCTCCGTCTCAAAGATCTGGACCGGGCTGCCGTTCAGGAGGCTATCAACGCAGAGAAGCAGAAGTATGCAGGTAAAACAATCTGTTCCGCATGGGGCCTGATCAAGAGTGCCACCGGCGTGAAGATCGATGGTCTGGTGCTTCCCTCTAAGAAGCCGAAGAAAAAGCCCCCTGTTTATAAGACAGAGGACATCAAGAAACTGATACTTGCTTTCGCCGATTACGGCGGGCAGGTGGAGTGTGCCGGCCTGCTGGCAATGTGGCTCTCGCTCCGAAGATCGGAGATCATGGGCCTGAAATGGGCCGACGTGGATGAAGATTGTCTGCACATCAGGACTGCGCGTGTCTACGACAAGAAACACAAGCTCGTAGAAAAGGGCACAAAGACGGACCTGAGCGCACGTACCATTCCATGTGATTCTTATATACTCCAAAAGCTAAACGCTCTCAGGCGCGAATCTGGCGCGGATTCTGACTATGTTTTTACCGAATCCACTTCCGGCATCTGGAAAGGCGTAGATACTGTTTGCAAGCGCGCAGGCGTTGAGCATGGGTATCTGCACGGGTTCCGGCACACAAATGCCAGCGTGATGGAATATCTCGGAGTGCCAGCAAAGTATGCAAACAAACGCGGAGGCTGGGCATCCGACCACATCCGGCAGAGGACCTACACAGATGCAATGGCTGAGGGAGATATCGAATACGCGGAGAAGATCGACGGGTTCTTTAATGGTCTAATTACTAATGGAATTACTAACGGAACTCAAGAAGCCCCTAAATAAGGGCCTCCTGAGCCCTATATACGGGGTTCGAGCCCCCGCTGGAGCACCAAACAAAATTAACCGAGAAGTTGCAAAAACTTCCCGGTTTTTTGTTTTTCCGTCACTTATTGGCTGCTTTCCATTTTGAAAAGTTCCTTTGCTCTCTGATTTTGTGACGCCTGAATCACGCTTGTGACGCACGCGAAACGCTCAAATTACTAACGGAATTACTAATGATATTACTAATGGGTCACTCTTTCGGTGGCGGGAGCTGCGGCTGCTGCACTTCCGGTAGCCCGGTCCCCAGACTGGTGAGCAGGCTGTAGATGCCTGCAAGAAGAGAGGAGCTAATCACCGTGCTCCAGTTGATATAGTCCGTCACCGTTGCCGCTGTCAGGGCTGCCAGTGCAGTCTGAAGAACTGTGCGAAGTGCCCGGATCAGTGCCGCCTGCCAGAATTTCTTATCATACTTTTCCATAAGCCCTCCTAAGTCTGCCCGTGAGCTTTTTTGTTTAAGTGCTTTTCGAGCTTGTCCACCGCTTCCGTGACTGGTCCGTCGCATCCCATCTTCTGCAAGCCTTTGAGACAAGCGAGTTCCCCGAATGTCAGAAGGGTGAGCTCTTCATTGATATTCTGGATATCCTTGTCCTGCTTCGCCTGCTTCAGATACCAGTTATGGAATTTCACAAACAGAGCAACTATTACTCCGATTGCAGTAATGAGAGCCCCCAGTTGGATGATTCTGTCGGCTGTGATCAGGATCCCTTCGTTCACATCGACACCAGCGCTTTCCATGTCGCCGGGCCTACAATCCCGTCCGTGGTCAGGCCGCTTTCACCCTGAAACGCCAGTGTCATGTTGTGCGTCTTGGTACCGAAGTCTCCGTCGATATCTCCGCAATTGTAGCCGCGTGCCAGCAGGATAGCCTGTAGCACCTTCACGTCGCCGCCCTTGATGCCCTTCCTGAGCTGACGAGGTGGCCAGTATGCCGGAGTCTCTTCTACCGGAAGATCTACGTCACACGCATCGTCGCCACATCCCGGTGCTGCTGTAGCATTGTCTTCGCCGACGTAGCGCAGGACATAGTTCCACGGGTAGTTGAAATACTTCTGGTCCTTGACGATTTCCTTTCCGTTCTGGTCCCCAGAGGCAAAGCGAAGGTCATTGCTACGGGCATGAACAAGCTTTCCGTTGCCCTGATACACTGCTACATGGAAAAGAGTATTCAGAAGCACGTCACCGCGCTCAAGGCCCGCTCCGGTTGCCTTGTTGACCATGTTGGTTACATCCTTAAAGCCGCAGCTGGTGAATACAGCTTTCATATTGCCAGTGAAGTTGGCGCCTTTTTCTTTGACCGGGATGCCTGCATTCTGAAACGCGGTGATCACAAAGGAGCTGCAATCATAATCCGGCCCCCACCGGTTCGTCTGGCTGTAGCCGTGCGAATCGTCAGCCGCGATCTGCTCCATCCACCGGACAGCATTTTCTACTTTCGACATAATGTTCTCTCCTTTCTGAGAAGAGGGCGAGTTACCCGCCGCCCTCATGCGGTGCTCCATTTGGAGCTTGTAAATCAAATTGTCCAGCTGGTAATTAGTCGTCGTCTGCGTCGAGAAGCGCCTGCACAGCCTCCCTCCAACGCTCCGGTACTTCTTCAATGGTCATGCCTCCAGCTTTGATCTTACGATAATAAACCTTAGCCATTTGGTTAACCTCCTATCAGTCCGGCCAGCTCAATAAGAGCGTCGGCCTGTTCATCAAGCTGCTGCTGCATCAGTTCCAGCGGTGTGGGTTCCGGCTCCGGGTCCGGCAGGGCTGCTACATCATCAGCAATCTCCTGCGCCGTCCGGGAGACGGCATGCTTGCGGGAGTACCGATAGATAGGAACGCCGTGCTCCTCGGTGATCGGGTCGCCGATGGTCTCATTGATTTCTTTCCAGTCGGTGTTGCCGGACATGTCATTCTCGTTGAATGCCGTGATCCGGCTTTTCTCATCAACATATACGTACATCAGAACTTCTCCTTCCTGTTGATCTTGACATCGTAGCCGAACAGCTCATGGAAGAGTTTGTCCGTGCTACGGACTGTTTCGTGGCTGTTGTAGCCTTTCGATATGTAACCACGATGCGAATTATAGGAGCATGTTATTTGCGGGAGCGTCATTTTCCCCTCATCGAGGAACCGCCGGAACTTCCTCAGCTTTCGACGCTCTCTTGTGATATTCTCCCTGCAAGGCTTCAACACTACCTTCCCGGTGCTCAGGATATAGTATTTCCCTTTCATGTAGGTGAATCCTTTTGACAGCTTCACTATCTGCGTTTTCTTCGTATTCAGCCGGATACCGCGTGCCGCGCATCTCTCAGCTATCATCCAGTAGCTTTCTTTCAGATATTCCTTGCTGCTGTGGCAGGCGTAGGAATCATCCATATAGCACCCATATTCCCATATTCTCCGTTGTTCTTTCATGAAATGGTCAATGGGGTTCCGGTATGATACTGCAAGAATCTGCGATACCTGGCTGCCGATTCCCAGCGATTTCTCGCCGAAGGGTTCAATGAAGTATTTGCAGAGAATGAAGATCCTGCCGTCATGGAATGCCGCCCGGAGGGTGCTATACACCGGGCCGTGCTGGATATTGTCGAAATACCCGCTGAAGTCCATCATCAGAATTGCACCGTCATTACTACCGTGCCGCCGGAAGTATTGGTGAAGATGGTGTTTCAGTCTATTCCGGGCGAAGGTTATTCCTTTTCCCTCTAAGGATGCACCGTTGTCATGAATAAGGCTCCTGCTCAGGACCGGCACCAGCGCATTGTCGCATAGTGCTCTTTGCGCTACCCGCTCTTTGAAGTGGACAGATTTGATATGCCGCCTCTTTCCTCTTTCGTTAATGTCGAATTCTATGAATCCGAGTGATACATCTTTCCCGGCGAGCAGCTTTTCACGGAGCTCTATAATGTTCCGTAGCCAGCTCATGAAGTATCTCTGGACAGATCCTTTCCATCGGATGGACCGTCTGGATAGCTTGGCTGCTTTGAACAGGGCATTGCAGGTGCAAATATTGGCGTAGTTATCATATCGAGCTATGGCGGCTGCGCGTTTCGCTGCCCTACGCGCCCGGCGTCGCTCATAGCGTGCTTGGTGTCTTTCTGCACTGGTCATATAAAATTTGGTATCGGCGTACAGGACTTATTGTCGGGCGACGTTCTACCTGCGTAGCATCGGGACATGAAAGCAGGCTGTTCGCTGACCTGCCCATGCAAGAAGCGTCCGTCCCTTGCATCACCGTACATATTCACCCTTTCATTAAAGATCAGGACGGTTATCGACTCCTTCCATAATAGAGGCGCGGATTTCGGCCTTTGCAGGCTTACTCTGACTGGCCATCTTTTGACCATAAAGATATCAGGAATCAGAGGGGCACGCGGATGTTGGTGTTCGCCGCGTTGTTGTTGTTGGCGTTGCCGTTGTTGTTGACATTCGCGAAGTTCGTAGCCGTGGTAGCAGTCTCAAGCCACCAGTTGCAGCGTTTAACAGTCGATAACCTGCTGGGATTACTTAGATTGTTGAATCTTCGCATTCTTTTTCAAGCCGCGAATAAGCTTGAGCTCCTGTATCAGGAGCTTTCCTGCCTGCTCCACCCGGTCAGGAGTAACGCTTTCGATAGCCCACACGCAGTCTTGGAGCTGTGTGAAAAGGGTTTCTCCTGCTTCGATTGCTCTTTGCAGGTATTCCTTTCTCATTTTCAGTGAATACTCATCCACCGGAAATCTGGTTTCTGCTTTCGTGAGATAGTTCCGCATCTCATGGTATGAATTGATCATCGGAACTATGTCCGTGTAAAGCGTTCTCTTTGGAAAGATTTTCGGATTCCCGGTTATGCGTCGGAGCTCTATATAAAAGTCCGTCGCTATGTCGTAGTATTCTTTCCCTGTTACTTTGCGGTTTCTCGTATAAACGTTACTCATTTCTTTTTACCTTTCCGGATAGGCGCCCCATAAAGGGGCGCTGTATAGGTGTCAGGTGACGAGGAAGCAGAGGGGCACGCGGATGGCGGTGTACGCCGCGTAGCCGTTGGTGGCGGTGCCGTTGGTGTCGACAGCCGCGAAGGCCGTAGCCGCGGTAGCAGTCTCAAGCCACCAGTGGCAGCGTCCGCCGCCGTTACCAGCACCCTTCATAATGTGACGGGCACTGCCTGCGAAGATCGGCCACTGGTTGTACAGGTTGCCCGCTTCGTAGCCACCTTTGTCGCCCCATGCCGGAGCGCCGTAGACTTCTCTTTCTGTCGGCAGGAACAGCTTGCCTCTGTTGTTCCATGCCCAGCTCGTCGGAGCTGCCGCGCCGGATGCCATAGTCGGAAGCATTGCGCGCATGCCCTTGCTCTGGGGGCCTTTGAAGAGGTACTGCCCCAGATCGGTAGCCTCCACCAGCTTGATGATACCATCGGTTTCATCGTTGAGGGTTGCGTACAGCGCGGAGCCGAGCCACGGGTTGACCGCTGCCGTGTCGTGCCACACTGCGTTTGCTGCACGCATCATCAGTGTGGGCGGCAGGCAGTCGCGGGAGCAGAACAGAACGTGCTGTGCCGTCAGTGCCGTGTCGCCGTGCTGGATGTACGGGTTGATTGCTGCCACTTCCATTTTCATAATGGCATTGTTCAGCGTTTCGGTATAACCGAGTGAACAATCATTTATGGAAACGAAATAATCAGTGCCGGAGATGGTGATTTTGACCGCTGTGGCACTCTGATAGTAACCGGCCATAGCCGCTTCCGTCGTGCCAGCGTTGTTGGTCAGAGAAGCTTCGGTGTAGTACGTGGTTCCTGCCGGGACCGTGTACTTTGCAAAGTTCTTGTAGCTGCCGCTCAGAGTGATCGGCCAGAAATCGCCGACTCTGATTTTGCTGAAATCGCCTGCCGCAATCGCTGCATGCAGCTCAGCAGCGTTTTCGAATTCCTCAGAAAGGTCGTTGCCGCCGTAGCCGGAGATAACAGGCGTGCCGTTCGCGGCCCGGATATCGTAGGTTACGCCATCAATTACGGCCTTATCAATGTAGGGATTATTTGCCATGAGTATTCCTCCTTAGTTAAGTGTGGCTGCCGGTTCATCCACCAGTATGGTAAAAGGCGGAGTTGCCAGCAAGGTTCCATCGATTCCTATAAGATTGAAGTCGCACTTCCACTCGGCCGCTGCCGCTGTGACCGCTGCGGTGAGATCAACCACAATCTTGTTATCTTCGATGGTGCCGTTAATATTTATATGCCCTCCGGTTTTCTGGCATGAGAGCACAACGATATCGCCGTCAGCAAATGTAAAGGGGTTGCCGCCCACCCTGAGCATTACTTCCAACCGATGCCCTGTGTCAGTCTTCCGGATGCAGACATATACCTGAGAGTCCTGTTTCTCTAAATCGAGATCAAATCTGTGGATTACTTTATTCATCTTGTTCCTCCCATCCCATATCATCCGGTTCGTCTATGCCGAATCTGCGGATGTACTGTATCACTCGCTCCACTTCATGCTGCTCGTGCATGAGGAGATAAGCGAGATTGCCCCGCTTTCTCCTCTTGCTGGTCTGGTCTTCGCGGAGCTTCTGGAATATTTCTCCTGCTGTTTGGAGTTCCTTTATGTAGTCCTCTTTGACCATTTCCCCGCTCCTTTACCACAGTTTGTACTTGTTGACTGTCTTCTGGGCCCAGTAACACAGCGCAATAGCTGTCTTCTGGTCCGCCGAAATCGGGAGCTTGTTGATTTCTACCATTACCTGTTTGGTAACGGAATACTTCACGCTCTCGCCGTTCGCATCGACTTCTGCTTTGGTGCTGTTCTTGATCTTCCAGATCTTGACGTAGTTTTCCTTGCTGACGCCGGCAGGAGCGCAGTATGCGTTGTAGTCCGCAATAGCCGCCTTGGTAATGCTGTCGGCCCCAGGTACGCTCTTGGACCAATCCCATACCTCAAGCTGCTCGTTTGCTTCTTCTGCCGTCATGCCGCCGTAATTGGTGAGTGCACTGTACATCTCCGAGCGAGAAATTTTTCCTTTCTGGTACTTGGTCTTGCGCTCGCTCCATGCCCAGCCGTATTTCTTTTCGAAATCCCACTCCGCAATCTGCTCGTTCGCATCTTCCGAAGACAGTTTTCCGTAGGACATAAGAGCCTGCTTGACTTCCTGCTTTGTGATATTGCCGTCCAGATACTCGCTCTTCCGGCTGCTGTACTCATATCCGTTCTTCTGAAGGAACTTCCAGCTTTCAAGCAGTTCTTGTGCTTCGTCGTTGTCCATATCGGCGTAGTCTTTCAACATCTGCTTTGCCTGAGAGTCGGTAATCGTAACGTCGCCTACAAGCTCCCTGTCATCATCAGACAGGTCTCCGGTGTAGATACCTTTTATCAGGGTCTTAATCTGGCTTATGGCCGTCTTTTCTTTTATGCCGTGGGATGTAAGGCCGTCCATTGCCGCGAGGTAATCTTCCTTGCTATTGGCCGCCACCGCTCGTTTCAGGCTATCATACTTCTTGTCGCCGGTGATCCAGCTGGTCACTTTGAACCACGCGTCGTTAGCGTCCTTAGCTATGCCGCGTTCCTCAAGCATGGTGAGGGCTTCATCTTCCGTGAGATAGCCATCCTGAAGAGCATATTTGATGCCGCTTTCGTCAGATACTCGGTATGTTTTCAGCTTCTTGTTGGGGTCGAAGGATCCGACAGTGTTGTTCCACACGTCCTGCACTTCTCTCCACAGGGTAGCTACAGGATATCCGGTCATGCCGGCAGCACCACGGAGCAGGTTGTAAATCGCTCCATACGGGGTGTAGTTGGTATTGTTCCCGCGAATCAGGTCAATGCCTATCTCGGCTCCCTTCTTCAGGTAGGACGCATACTGTGCCCAGCCGTTCGAAATGTCGCTTCCGTACAGGCCCAGCCCGAGCGCATCCCAGACACCAGCTTTATCGCCGAGCCATTTCAGGGCTTCCCACAATTCAGACACGTAGGGGATTTTCCCGAAGGGTGCCAGCTCCTCTACCACATTGTCCTTAAAAGCACTGATGTACTTCTCCATGAATGTGGCATAGTCGTCATCGTCACGCCACGCGTCAGCTATTGCCTGCACACCTGCCAGCATGATCTGGCCGATTCCGTACACAGCAGCAGTCTTTGCAATGTTCTTGCCGTTGCGCTGCCATGCTTCGCTCCTGCTCATTCCCTGCTGTAATGCGTCCGTGTACTTGTAGTATGCGTCAGCAAGCATGGAGGTGGTTGTCATCGGTTCCGACATGAACGAGCCCAGCATTCTCGGGAAGAATCCCTTTGACCGGAGGAACTCGCTCTTGGTCAGCACGCTATCTACCACCTGAGTCTTATAGATCACGTCTTCAAACAGCTCCGTGACAGCTTTCATGTACTCGTCGTTGGTCTTGTACTTGCTCTTATCAACACTGTCTTTCGCTGCATACCACATAGCCGCCCACGTGAACCGGTCCGCAAGCTCTGCGCCTTTGGTTCCGACTTCCGTCACTCTGTCGCCGAAAGACGGATTCTGTTTAATCAGCTCCGTCAGGCCACGGGAGATGTTAGTATCATAGAATCCCAGCGCTTTCCATGCCGCAATGCCGCTGTACTGTTCCATCTCTGCTGCCAGCTTGCTCATCTGCGTTGCACTCATGCTCAGGCCCTTCATCAGCTTTGACGGGCTGAGAAGCATAGCCGCACGAGTAACGGCCATAGGCTGCTGGATCACGACACGTGCGTTAAACGCTACCTGGGCCCGGTTGAACCGGTGCAGTCCTTTCATCCCAACGCTGTCATAAGGATCACCCTGCGCCGCCGTGCCGTTGTATGCCCGAAGCAGATTCAGAACAAAGGATTCTGCATAGCCCTTGCTGCCGCTTCCTGCCCGCTCGTCTGCCGGAGCCCCGAAAGCCGAGGACAGCTTTGTGCGGACAGAGGTAGTGTCGTTCTTGTAGTTGAACCACTTCAGCGCGTCCAGAACCGGGAGAGCAAATGCACGATACTGCGTCATGCTGGCGGTGTGGTTGGCAAATACATCGAAGACGTTGTACAGGATGATGCGGTTATCTGCTCCCTCTTTCAGCTCTTTTGTAAAGCCAGAGTTGAGGAGCGCATACAGGCTCGCATTGTCCGGGCTCTCGTCCGCTGTGGCCGGGAGATACCGTCCGTCGCTGTTGATTGGGAAGTATGTTTCCTCCGTGAATTGCTCCACGTCGAACCGAGCCATAGAAACATAGTTGCCCCATTTGGCGGTTTCCGTGCTCATGAACTTCTGAAGCGCATCAGCTACCGCCCGCTGCCGGTCGGAAAGAGAATCAATCATACGCTGTACGTCGTTCAGAGATACAATGTGCCCTTCATCAAGCTGCACGGTCCTGCCCTGTTTGTAGTTTGCTACGCGGATGCCGTCGCCGTAGATGTGCGTCAATGCCTGCGGGCGCTTGTTCAGCGCGTACAGGCTCATGATGTGCGTGATCGGCAGCGTGATCTTCTCGCCGTTGTCCAGCTCGAAGGTCTTTGTTTCTTCGCCCCATTCCCGGACTTCTTTATCCGTGTAGGTCTTTTTGGCGAAGTCTATAACCTGATTTGCCAGTTTCGCCTGTATTCCCTGACCTTCCCGGAATTCATGCTCGATGGACTGACCGCCTTTCCCGAAATGTTCAAAGGCGTAGGACGGTCTCATGTAGTCGAATCGCAGGAATTTATAGATTGCCCCGCTCTTCTTGGACTTCTCGAACTTCTTCAGGTGGTCAATGGTCTCTTCCGCTGCGTCAGATGCGTGCTGGAACATTGCGTTATTATGAAATACATTCATGGTTGTGATGTATTTCCGTAATGTTTTCAGTGCATGGTACAGGTCGTTGAGCTCTCTCGCCGTCATCTGGTTGATAACAAACGTGCCGGAGTTGCCACTTATGTGCCCTTCTGCTGCCCGGATCAGTTTTTCAAACGTCTCAAGGAAGTCTTCTGGGAGGTCCGCATAACCGGAGTATGCCCCGCGTGCGTCAACATTGTGCTTGATTGCATCGTGCATCTTCTTCATGTTCTTCAGATACCGCTCGTCGGCCTTGGTTATCTCCGCGCCGCCGGTCTTGAGTGCCGTCTGACTGGCAAAGTTGATGCTGTCGAGGAAATCTGCCACCGTCTTCTGCAATTCAGCAGGCACATGCTGCCGGACATCCTTGCTGCTGGGGTTGATCAGCCACTTCCGCAAGGTCTCCGCTTCCGTCTTCACGCGGGCCCGGTTCTTTCTGACCGCTTCGCTTTCGTTCCTGCGCTCGCGGTACTGTCTCAGTCGTTCGCTTCCGCGCTCCCGCTCCTGTGTTTCAACAATGTTGCGGGCCTTTTCAAGCACTCGCTTCAGCACTTCTTTGTTTTCAAGACCGAGGAGATTGTTTTCGAGGGCTTTGATCTTAGTATCTAAGGTTTTCATGGCAGAATAAGTCTGCTCCGCTTCGGCCCTGCTACCCCCCTTCCCGAACTGCTGCTCTTTGTACTGCTTTCCGAGGTCTTCCCTCGCCATCTGCATCATTTGGAGCCGCCCAGCTCGTTCTTGGAATATGCGCAGTGCATCTTTCTCCGCTGCGGTAAATTTGCTGTCATCCAGCGTTTGTGCTGCAATTCCCAGCAGTTCCCGGTTGCTGATAGTTTCACGGCGGGTGGATTCTTCGACTCCCTCGTCTTCTGCCATGGCTTGTTCCTCTTTCGGGTTGAGGATTTCCATAACTTCGTTGTACCGCTGCCGTTTCTGATCAAGGTCCGCCTGCTTCGGGAATGGAGCCTGTGCCATCGTTTCCTGCGCTTTAATCTCTTGCGCTTTCTGTTTGGCAATGTCGTCGCGCTGTTCTGCATAGGCATCCAGCCCGTTCAGGACCTTCTGCATGTTCGTGATCATGAGGGTGGTGTTGTCCGGGTAGGTGTTGAACTTATACGCGCCGTCTGCCTTCAGGAGGCCGAGAATACCTTCTTTTGTTTTGATCACCGAAACATCGAATCCCGCAAAGGTCCCTATCTTGGTATAGGTCTCCTCTGTTGCATTCGCTGTCGCTGCAACCATGAGTGCTTTGCCAGCTTCTTTCTTGTCGGTGAATTTCTTTTTGCCGACAGTGATACCAAACTTATCATCCGTGCTTTCTTCGGTCCGGTGTTTGATATCCTTTCTGGCGTTTTCCGCTCTGGCTTCCGCATCCGCTTTAGCCTGCTTTGCTTCCTGAAGCTTTTTCTTTGCCTCCACCTGTCCGGCACGGTGAGCCATATACAGGTTTTCCAGCTTCTTGATATCGTTTTCCAGCTGCACCTGCTCCAAAATGAGAGGGCTGCCGGATGCCAGGGCTTTTACTTCTGCTGCGGAAAGAGTTACTTCACCAGTGTCTTCCACTTCGCGGCCTATGTTTTCACCGTCCATGATAGGACCTATGAATCCGCTCTTCCGGTCAATGATATCCCACAGGCGCGCATCGAAGCTTCCCTTGGTAACATACACGTACTTGCTGACTTCCTCGTTGATGTTACCCTGACGGAAAGCGCGTCCATCGCGTTGATCTACATCGCCTGGTCTCCATGGTGCATCAAGGTGGTGAATGGCAACTACGCGCTTCTGTGCGTTCATGCCGACGCCCATCTTGCCTGTGCTACCGATCAGGACGCGGACTTTGCCGTCATTCACATCTGCAAAGAGCTTGGTTTTCTTTGCGTCTGTGTCTGCATCGTGAATGAATGCAATTTCTTTCGCCGGAATGCCGAGCTTTACGAGGCGCTTCTTCAGGTCGTCGTAGAGTTGAGCGCTTCCAGCGTCCATTTCTGTGTCTTCCTGCTGTGCGGCTTTCGTGCTGCTCTTGCCCTTCGGAGTTGCCATATCAAGGAAGACTATCTGCGTGCCCTTGATTTCCTTGCTGCCTTTGTATTCTTCCACAATTTTATCGGCACACATATAGATTTTGCATCCCTCTTCATAAGGAAGAGACGGGTCTATCATGCGCTGTGTGTAAGAAATCTTTCTACCGTCGGACGTGATCTTCAGCATGTTGTCTTCGCTGGGATCAACATTCTTGATGTTGTCAGCTCTCTTGGTGAGCTCTTCCATATAGGACTTCTGGAATTCTCCCGGCTCGCACTCAACAATCTTGACCGCGCCGCCCTTCATTTTTGGGATTTTCAGGCCGGGGACTTTTGTCAGAACGTCGGAGAAGTTGCGGAACAGAAGTTGCAGCTCATTCATGTTCTTGAAGCGGGAGAAGCTCTGTTTAATCCGGTAGCCCTGCCCTGACGGTTTAATCTCCACGCCATTGACCACTTCACCGAATTGCTTAGCCCATGCATCAAACGTGGAAAGGCCGAGCTGATTCAGCAGATCGGATTGCAGATATTTCTGCATGATGTACATCTCGCTCATGCTGTTCATAACCGGCGTTGCTGTCGCAAAAACGATGCCGCGCCCGCCATTGAGCTGTTGGAGATAGCGCACCTTTGTGTAGAGGTCAAATGCCCGCTGGCTTCCGTCCTTGTTGCCGAGGCCGGCAACATTGTTCATGGACGTAGTATAGAACAGGTTCTTGAAGTTGTGTGCTTCGTCCACAAAGATACTGTCAATGCCGAGCTGTTCAAACTCAATGCTGTCAGTGTCTTTAGCTTTGCTGGTTAGCTTCTGCACTTTAGCTTCAAGCTGTTTCCGTTTCTTCTCCATATCCTTGATGGACATAGAGTTTTTCCCGCTCTCTTCTTTGGCTTCATTGATTGCGCGGATAATCTCGTCAATCTGTTCTTGATAGAGGCCAGCCGCGAAGCTATCAGAAATAGGGATTTTCTCAAACTGTTCGTAAGAGACGATGATAGCGTCATAGTTCCCGGTAGCAATCCTGTTTGCAAATGTCTTCCGGTTCGCAGGTGTGAAGTCGCTTTGCTCTGCTACGAGGATTTTAGCTGCCGGAAAATAGGAACTGAATTCCTTTCCCCACTGAGCTACCAGCGATTTTGGAACGGCAAACATGGGCTTGTTGACAATTCCGAGCTCTTTCAGCTTCATGGCCGCTGCTGCCATTTCCATTGTTTTACCAGCACCGACACGGTGAGCGAGCAGGGTATTGCCACCGCACGAGATAATACGCTGTACTGCATCTGCCTGATGCGGTTTCAGGCTCCATCCTGCCCGGAGGCCGTTCACTGTAAGAGTGCTGCCGTCGTATTTCGGGGTAACGAGATTGTTGAAAGTCTCATTGTAAAGATATTCAAGATCCTTCGTCCGGTCCGCATCTTCCCATAGCCACTCCTGAAACTTCTTGGTGATCTGTTCAATCTTTTCGTTGGCTGCATCCGTCGCAACACGGTCCACAACAGTGTGCCCTTCTGAATCCTTATATGTGACAGTAACGCTGCGGCTGTTCATCGCAGCTTCCAGTAGATTCAGAAACGGTCTCTTTGGTGTTCCCCATTCCTGTGTGTTTCTATAGTTGGTTTTCAGCCGTTTGTTGTTCAGGTCTATGGTAAATGTTCCGGTCTGGTTGCTGCGGTGAATCTGGATATCTGGCTCGCCCCACGAGCGGTGATTGTTCCCGCCGAGAATATAAGCAGCAAAATCAGAATAGACGCTTTCCGGGATCCACGGTGTACCTGGCTGCACGAAAATCTGTTCATGCGGTATATCCTCCGGGATAACCATCTTCAGTGCATCAATGTTGTGCTGATAGTCTTTGTCAAAACCTACCATGCCCTGCGCGTCGCGGAGCTTCGCCCGCACATTGCCGGACAAATAGGTTTCAGCCGGTTCAAGATTGCCATTGCGGTTCTTGAAAGCAAGCTCGCTGTCTATCAGTTCCCGCGTTACTTCTGCTTCGCTTTTCCCGGTCAGGCGGGCAATCAGGTTAACGTCCACACCTCCGGTTGTGTTCCGAGAGATAGTTAGGCCGTCCTTTACATTGTCTGCGTGTGTGGCTGTCCTGTTCGGTTTAACTGTATCTATTTTGAAGATATCCGCTTTTGTGGCTGTCTTCTTATCAGAGTCCCAGTTTTCCAGTGCAAACAGGCTGAACCGGTCCGGATCATCTGCGAAAGCTTTCCGGTTTGCCGGGGAATTAAGAAATCCGTTCGCTTTTACAAAATCGTCATAGGCTTTGTTCAGGCTGCGACGTATAGCTTTAATGTTCTTCTCGTCTACACCCTGCTGCTGTGCATTCAGGAGTTCACGCGCTATATCCCGGATGCCGAGCATCCCAGTGATTCGCTTCGCAGTTTTCTCGTCCGTCTGAACTTCTTTCAGTTCGCCGCCGTCGTTCTGGAAAATCTTTCCTTCCTTCTGAACATAGCCGCCCTGCTTTGTGCCCTTCTCAGCACGCTGCACCTTATAGTTAGTCTTCTCCGGGCTTTCCGCTGCGGTATAGTCCATCTGGCCAGTGATATTCTCAAAGGCTTTTGTGATCTGCTCGCCGAGTGTTCCCGCATCCGTCTTCGGGTTCACGGTGTACTCGTTCCTGCGGTACATGCTGCCGGTGGTAGTTTCCTCGCCCATGATCATTTCCGGGTGGGCAACAAAGTATTCATTTCGGTAGCCGAGTCCGTTCGGGCGATAATCCCACGATGCGTCAATGAATGGCTGTCCCGCATATTCCGTGCCGGGTGCACGTTTTTTCAGGACAAGAATGTCGGTAACGACTTCCGTGCCTGCGTTCCCTTTGAAAGCAGTGTTCGGCAGTCTGATCGCGCCGAGCAGATCAGCTTGCTTGGCAATGTACTTTCTGACGGTCTGGTCATTGCTGTTCATCGTGTAGCTGGAAGTGATGAACATCACTATGCCGCCCGGTCTTACTTTCTGAAGTGACTTGGCGAAGAAATAGTTGTGGATAGCTGATGTTACCTTTTTCGGAAAAGCTCGGTCCACAATCGGGTAATTTCCGAATGGGACATTCCCGATAGCTACGTCCATAAAGTTATCCGGGATGATTGCTTTCTCAAACCCTTCAATCCGCACGTCGTTCTGCGGATACAGGTGCTTTGCAATCAGGCCGGTGATGTTGTCGAGCTCCACCATGGTCCAGCTCTTGACGTTTGCCGTCATGTCTGCCGGCATCGCTCCGACAAAGTTTCCAACGCCGGAAGACGGTTCCAGCATGCGCCCGCCTTTGAATCCGAGTTTTTGGAGCCCTGCATACATAGCTTTGATCACTTCAATGCTCGTATAGTGGGCGTTTGTGGTGCTGGCCCTCGCTGCCTTGTATTCTTCATCGGTAAGGAGCTCTTTTAGTTCGGCAAATTCCTTGCTCCAATCTGCCTTTCGTTCGTCGAATGCTTCCGGGATTCCGCCCCATCCTACATAACGGGCAAGCGCTGCCTGCTCCTCCGGGGTTGCATTTCGCCCTTCGGCTTCCAGTTGCTTTACGATGCGGATTGCGTCCACATTGGCTTTATACCGTGCCTTGCTCCCGTTCGGGAGATCAAGGCTATCACCGATAACATAGTTGTTGCCGCCTGCTGCCTCGGTTGATTTTTCTTTAGTCAGATCTTCGGCAGTCTCGTGAAGCTCCTCGGTCTGCTTCTGGTGTTCTTCTTTGGTCAGCTCTCCGGGTTCACGTCCGGGTTGAACTCTGCTCTCGCCACTTCCTTCGCTCCCGCTTCGTCCATCCCGCTCTGCATCAGATCTATCACCATGTCGTCCAGCTCCATCCCCGTTTTCTGAAGATACGGAATCAGGCTGCCGTTCTGATACATCTGTCTGTACGTCTCCTGCTGGTTGTTCAGAAGATACTCGTACAGCTCTTGTCCCATCACTCCGATTCCCCTCCTCTGCTCGAACGTCAGGGGCTTCGGGCTCTGCTGTTTCTGTGCGTTCATTTATCGGTTCCGTCCTTTCCTCTACCGGCTCCGCCCTTCGCGGAACCATATTTTTCAGATCAGGCCCAGCCTCGGCCTGACTGGTGAAATCGTTTGCCGGGAAACGATCGCGGTTCACGGGCTGGTTCCATCTTGTCGCTTCTCTTGCAAGGTTCGGAGTTTCCTCTTCAGTCACGTCAACAGGTCTGAAGAAGTCCGTTCCTGCCCGCTGCCGTGTCCGTTCTTCTTTGTTCCCGACATTAATGTCAGAAACATCCTGCTTCGGTTTGCTGCGTTTCGGAAGGTTCTCCGGCTTTGCAGGCTGGTCGAGGAATTCTTCTCCAACTGTCTGTTGATAATTTTCCACAGCACCCTTTGCAATGCTGTCCCACATATCAACAATGCTCTTCATGTAGGAGTTGTTTTCCTTCAAAGCCTGCGCTTCGCGAGGCGCCCGTGTGGAAATCTGGTTGTAATACTGCCGCATCCGTGCAGCAAAGTCTCTCAGCCGCTTCAATAGCTGCTGGAAGATTGTCTGGTGCTCCTGCGAAAGCTGCTGCACGAGAGTTGAATCCGGCAGAATATCCATCATCGCATCCGCTACAACTTCGCGGGATGCCTGCTCGTAGGTCATCTTCCCGGAGCTGTCGCGCATCTGCATGGATTCTATCAGGTCATTTACATTCTCCCCTTTCGCTTCCAGTGTTTGGAACACGAATTGTCTGAACTCATTATACCTTGTCGGATTCCATTTCTCAATAAAATGTGTGAACTCGTGAGCAAAAGTTCTAAGCATTGTGTATTTGCCGAGGTCGTTCACATCGTTGATGTTGTTCAGGCCGCTATTGATATCCACATAGATTGCGTTATCCCGCCACTGGAAGCGGCCCTGTGCCTCCGGGAACATCCCGGTCCTACTGTCTGCCTGCGAGTTATACAGGACGATGTTCACACCTGTAGTCTCTGCGTAACGGGTCAGCAGACGATAGGCCGTGTTCTGGCTGTCGTTGAAAGCAGCCCGCATATCCGCAATGGTGACGCCCTCGCCCTTCACTGTGCCTTTCGCCCGGTTGAGGTTTCCGGTCTTCCGGTTCTGGGCTATTCTCGTGTCGCGGCTGGTTGCCTGCGTTGTGGCTGCGCTCTGCCCCATCTGATAGGCTGCCTGCCTCTGGTCTGCCGTGAGCCCAGGTATCGTCTGGTCGTTGAGGTAAGATGCGCTTACCCCGCTCTGCCCCATGTCGTAGGCGCGCTGGAAATCCCGCTGGAACACGTTCAAATCCGTTTCCGGTGTCTGATCATAGATCTGCGTCACCTGCTCCGGGCTGCTGAATGTGCTGCTGAATTCCTCTATGCTGCCATAGGAAGGTGTTGCGGTCTCTGTGTTTGCTTCGCTTGTGGCCGGGAGAGCGGGCAGATTTGGCGTGAGGCCGGCTTTCTGGGCTCCGATCTGGTACGCATGCCGGTATTGCAGGTCGTTGAGCTTTTGCCCGAAGACAGCATCCTGCCGCGCCTGTTCGTAATCTACACCGAGCTGACCGGCCTTGAATGCTTCCTTGATGCCCTGCACGTAGTCCTGCGCGTTTGCGTCTCCCGTTTCATAACCAGAGAGAAGGATCTGCGCTGCCTGCTCAGGCACGTCCAAATCTTCCACAGTCTGCTCAACATAGGTTCTCGCAGTCTGCTCTGTGTTTTCTCTGGACTCTTCCTCCGTCTGGGTGCTCTCTGTGCTTCTGTTGGTCCGCATCTGCTCAAAGACTTCTGCGGCTGTCGGATATCTGTTGAAATCCCGCTGCTGTGCGTCCGTGAGCTGCCCATCCATCATCTGTATGGCAATGTTCTCAGCCTGCCGCTGTGCGGTCCTCTGGTCAAATCCACGGTCAATTAGGGCGTTTCTGGCTTCTTCCGTGTACCGGAGCTGTTGGTTTGCCTGCGCGTTCTGGCTGTTTCTCGGGTTGATATTCCCCTGTTCATCTACAACGAGGGAAGCGCCGCCGCCGATAGCGCCTACAGCTGCACCGATGATGAAGTCATAGAGCATATCGCTGAGGTTATAGCTGTCTTTGGCAGTTTCCAGCAGTGTTTTGTTGTTGTAGATGATCTGGACAAACGGATTGAGAAGGTCACTCGTGACTTCTTCTACACCTTCGCTTGCGGCTCCGGCGAGCTGCCGGAGGACAGTGCGCCCGAAATCACTCTTTGACAGTCTGCCGATTACCCGCTCGATCACGTCATCGGCTGCACCTTTGCCGTAAATCCCAGCGAGGCCGTCTGCCATCTTCTCCGTCAACACTTCAATGCCGCCGCTTGCGGCACCAGCCCAGAACTGCTGTGCTGTGCTACCGCCCGCCTGCCGTACTTCCTGTGCCTGACTACCAGCGGACCGGACAAACATTGAAGCGAGGGAACCGCCGCCAGTGACAGCCCCGATTGCTGCATCATAGCCCATCTGAATCAGGTTCGCGCCGATATCTACAACAGCACTGCCAACATTGCCGAGCCCGGCTTTTGCAACTCTGAGGTCCTCACTTGCGCTTTCGCTGATCCTGTCTGCCGCCGCCTGCACTCTGTCTGACATCTGCTGTGCATCGTCGTAAAAGCTATCATCGTGCTCGTAGCCGATGTTTGCAGCAGATACCTCATCCGTAGCATATCCGGCATAAGGATTGGTGTTGCCACCAATCCTGTTTGCCAGATCCCGGAGATACGAAACGCCAGTGCCGAGGAAGTTCAGAAAGCCAGAACCGCTTTGCTTGGTTGCCCCGGTGACGGTTTTCTCGATTCTATCCCCGAGGTTGATATAGTCGCTCTCGTCAAGGCCGAGTGCTTCATTATACTTTTTCAGCTGGTCGAGAATGTCATTCCTGTTCTTGACATAAGCATTTCTTTCTGCTGCGGTTTTGAGGTAGTTCGGGTTTCCGAGGCTCTTGTACTTCTCAATAAGAGAATTTCTCTCAGTGGTAAGTGTTTTCCTTCTGGCTTCTTCCGCCGCTCTGCGCGTTTCTTCCTCTCGCCTGCGTCTTTCCTCTTCCTCTGCTGCTGCCTGTCTTGCGAGCTCAGACAGATTGATTCCCTGATCAGTCTGAAACGGCGTCACATCCCGCACGGGTTGTGCCTGACCACCGTATGTTTCTTTGTCTTTCACATGCTGTGAAACATTAAAACTCATGTTCCGTAGCTCCCTTCAGCGAGTGTTGATATTACATTCCGTATTTCTTCTTGTAATACTCAGTCATGGACTTGCCCTTTTCCTGAGCAGCAACAGCAGCTTCAGCAGCAGCTCTTGTCTTGTCGGAAAGGTTGTAATACTGTTCTGCCGTTCCGGTGTAGATCAGGTCCCCGGCATTATCGACAGTGAAGCCAGCGTTTCCAGCAGGAGCCGCGCTACCGGAGCTGCCGCCATAGCCGGAGCCGCCGCCTCCGCCGCCTCCACCGCCACCGCCGGAACGACCGCCGCCGGAGCTGCCGCCCGTGCCGTAGATCTGGTCCATCTTCACAGCCCACTCTCGCAGTGCTTGTGCACGCACGGCCTCCGCTTCTTCTCTGGACATGCCCGCCGCTGCAAGTTCTGCATCCGAAGGCTGGTATGCTGTCGTGGAGATGGTCTGAATGAGGTTCTTGTATGCCGCCTGCTGACGTTCCCATGCAGTCTGGGCTTCTTCCTGCTGACGATTCCAGGCGGTGTTTTCTTCGTTGATTCTGCGGCTATACAGCATGTCTTCCAGTGCACGCAGAGTATCCTGCCCGTAATTGTAATCAGAAAGCTCGTCTCTGTACCGGCCGTACTCCGAATCACGCAGGTCTCCGAGCATTCCATACTGCTTTGTCAGCGCGTCGCCCTCATCCTGATACTTCTGGTAGGCCATGCCATACAGTTCAGGGATAACCGCCGAGAGGTTTTGCAGATACGCATCGTAGGTCTGCTGCCCTACCTGCTGGCCGTAGGTGGAACCATAGCCGCCCGTGAGGGCTGCCGCCTGCCCCATCGTGTCTTTCATTGCCAGCTTGCCCTGCTGGATGTACTTGTCCTTGTAGATATCATACAGAGGATCAGCGTTGACATCGTAGCTGAAGGGCTCCCGGTTCGCAATCTTGTCGTAAATCCCTTTGAGCTGGTCATCGTACGTGCCTGCATAGGTAGGCTTTACCGCGCCTACATACGCTTCGGCATTTTTGTACACTTCATCGTTGAGGTACTGTTCTTTTTCTCTGTTTGCCATGTTCTTCTCCTTTCTCATGCCGGTGTCAGGCTCTTCCAGCCGGACCACGCGTTGCTGTAGTATCTGTTGAACCACAATCTGCCTACCGTCGGTCTTAGCTCTATGATGATAACCATATACAGGTTCGCGTTGTAATAGAGTACCAGTCGGAACCCCTGCCACGCGACGCCTGACATAGCTGCTGGGATGTTTGACCATGCCGTATCTGCTGCCGGCTTATAGAAGAATACGCTCTGGTGCTCCTCACTGCATCTCCCGCTGCCAATGCTCAGGAAGTTCTGGTTAAACAGGGCCCCTGTTGCATTTGCGCCGTTGGCAGAAGCCAGAAACGCAAACGGGTCAAGTCCACCTATAAGCATCCCGCTCCCGGCCGGCATTTCAATCATGCTTTCTCCGCTCGCGGTTTCCGGGGTCTTGCCGATGCCTACATACGTGCCATCCTCGCTGCGCTTCACGACAATGTTTCGGAGTGCACCTTCCAGCGTGATTGTCTTGGTTATCTCGCCGCTGATAAGGTCCTCGATCACTACAACAATGGTGTAGGAGCTATTCACTGACAAGCTCCCGCCGAGAGCTCCGGTTGTGTTCGTGTACGGGGATGTTGTGACGTTGGAGGCTAATGTGGTATAGGACGCCTCGGTTTCAAGCTTATACTTTACCGTCAGCTTGTTCCCGCTCAGTGCTGTGGAAAACGTAGCGGAAATGCCGAATTTGTAGTACGCGCCGCCGGATTCCTTTGTTCCAGAGGAATTACACCGGTATGTGTTTGCTGTGTTGAAATTGAGTGACGGCCTTGTGTATGCCACAACGCCGGTTACCGATACAGTCTTTGCTGTCTTCAGTCCACGGCTATCTGTTACCGTAACCGTGAATGTGGTGTCTGCCGTAAGCGGGACCGCCGTTGTTCCTTCGTATTTGTTCGTGCTGCTGTTCAGCCTCATGTTGACGGATTCACCGCCGGGATAACTGAGTACAACACTTACGATGGTTGCGTTTGTGGGCCTGCTCACTGATGCGCTCACCTTGCATGAGCTGATGCCGGCTATGTAGGTGTTAGGGAACGCGCTTGCTGCCGACTCGCCCTGTACAATCTCCGCTGTTGGATTGCCGAGTGTCGGGTACATATCCGAACCGGCCTTTAGTGTGATGTACGTCGTTATCGGGTCAGGCCGCCCGCCTGTCACCTTCACCGTCAGGCTCATTTCCGTGCTTGATGAAACACCAGCAGTTGTGAACCACGACTTATTACACAGTATTTGCAAGCCTGTTGTCGGTATCGTGTGCGTGTACAGAACCGTGTTGCCGTACAGAATTTGGAGCTGTTCGCTGCCGGTTCCGTTCGACAGACTCACATTGATATAGTTGTTTGTCGTGAGCGATTTCGGGGAAACTGTGAGCTCCATCGTAGGAAGCTCGAAGGTTGCCGATACAGAAGGTGCAGATATTCCAGACGGCCCGCCGCTGTACGCGGTGAAGTACATACCGTCTATATACGTTCCGCTGCTTTCAACTTCAAACCAGAAGAATATGTACGCGCCGCCGGTAGATGGGTTGATATTGGTAAAGCTCAGATCTTCAAAGGTAAACGTCACCCTTGTTGCCGAGCTCTGATTCAGTGATGCGACCTGAGATACTTTCTTGATATACCCGCTCGGTGGTGAGCTTGGAGCGGATGCAGTGGGATCCGACGGAGGATTGGAATACAGATAGCAGTTGATTCTTGCGCTGTGTGTTCCGCCCTGTACATTCGCAAAGCTTGCGCTTATGGAACACCCATACATTGCAGTGCTTGACTGAAGATACATCTGTGTAGCAATAACAGAGTAACAGCCGTAATAATTGCACGCCCATGCGTACCCGGATATAGTACCCCAGTCTGAGCCCCATCCGTTCGCATCCCTGCTTTTAAGTTTGTATAGTGATATTGTTCCCATAGCTTAACTCCCTGTGTACAGCAATTCAAATTCTGCGCCGCCCGCCGTACTCCTGAGCTGCCAGTTTCCTCCGAACTGGACGCAATCTTCCACAATGATCTTGGAGACGTGCAGCATTCCGTCCAGAGAATCAAACCAGCCCACCTTATAACCGTCTATCCAGAACTGCCAGCCGGTAGCTGTGTAAAGGCCGAAGGTCTGGCCGGCATTCAGATAGTAATACGTGTGGCCGTCGCCGGGGTTGTGTTCATCGGAAGAGTCGCATATCTCCCCGGAGAATTGCAGGTTTTGGGAGATTGCAATGCCGAGCTCGTACTCCTGCGTTTCCGGGTTAAGGATAATTCCCCTTCGGATTTCGCCGTCAATCTTGGTGTAGTAATCCTGCATCAGGTCTATGTTTTCCTGCATAGACTGGATGGAAGAACCGTAGTCGTAGCTTTCCACCACGCCCCGCGCCGTTGTCTCGATGGAAGATTGAATCTGCTCCGTGAAGGTCCCGTACTCAGATTTTGCCACATACAAGCTGTTGTATTCCTCAACTTTGTTATCCACATACTGCATAACGTAGTTGTCGCCTGCTGCTATAGCCTCCTGAATCTCCGTGTCATCCGCAAAGCGGTGCCACGCATAATCAGAGAAAACCATGCTGTCCTCTGCTGTGAAATCCGTGTAGGTTCCTATCCACGTTCCCATGTCCTCGCCCTGATTTTCCGTGAATGTCTGCCCGTCGTTGCTGTATTTGATATGCAGGTATGACGTGCGGCCATCCGCTCCGGCGGGTCCTGGGGTGCCCTGCGTGCCGTTCTCTGCCATCACAGTAGGTGTTGACCATTCTGTTGAGGCAATCGTGTCCGTGTCTTCCCGGCTCATTGCCGTTGCTGCCGTGACGTAAAGCGGATCCTCGCCGTTCGGAACAGTGCTGGTCCATCCGGTCGGCACGCTGGTAAAGGCTTTTCTGGTAAAGTCGTAGGTGATTGCATCGGTCCAGTCAATGCTGGGAGCTGTCGCGCTTCTCTTGTAGAGGTAAACTATCGCGGTGCTGTAGCCGTTGAGCCCGTCAGCTCCGTCCTGCCCGTCGCGGCCATTGACTCCGTTTGCTCCATCTCTACCGTTTAGGCCATCCGCGCCCTGAGCTCCGTCTTCTACCAGCTTTCTAACCTCGCTCCATTCAGAAGCTCCTATCACATCAGTTGCCGTTGTCGCAATGGCTGTGGCGGTGATTACCCAGCAGGGCCGCCCGTCTGAATCCGGGATTTCCTGCGTCCAGCCGGTAACCTCGACTTTATGCCCTTCCACTTCAGCAGTGTTGAAAGTGATCGTGTTCCCGGAAACGGACGCATCAGGTTCCACCACCGCATGATCAACGACAGAAGCACTGTCAAGCGTGAGCCTCCCGGATGCAAAGGTGTATGTCAGATCTGTTTGCGGCTTTGTTGGTGGGTTGTCTCCGCGCCGGTACAGGAAGACTGTTGCGGAGTTTAGGCCGGTGCCACCGTCACCCTTGATGCGGCTCCACGTATAGAGAGCGGGGTTTGTCGGTGCTGTTTCGCTTGTGGAGACGCACACGCCCATGTAATAGGTGTTTGTGGTAGGGACGTTGTACATTGCCGACGGGTATTGACCGGCGAAATCGTCTGCATATTTGACGTAGAATGCCCGGTTCTCAATGTTGTTTATCTGGTTTTGCAGATTTTCAGCAGATTTGAGGATCAGTGACCGGAGCTCTGAAGCGTTCTTTCTCACTTGCTCCACGCTCTTTGGGTCCGCTTCACCGTTTACAGATAGAATCTGCTGCCCGTTCTTGTCATAGGCTATCTTTACCTGTGTCGTGTCTGCCTCTGCCGTGTCTATAGCATTCAGGCTTTTCACCATGCGAAACAGGTAATCGCGCAGTGCATTTATTTGTTCCTGCGCGCTCCCTTTCATCTGAGGGGGTTTTTCAACAAAGAACGCCACTACACATCACTCCCTGTTTCAAGGATCCGGGCAATGGAGTAGATCTTGATATCTCCCTTCCCTTTTATCTTCAGACGGAGATGATCACATCGTCTCGGCCTGATTGGAATTGTGACCGTTCCGGTTGTGGGAATTTTTATTGAGTTATAGAAATTCCACAGTCCAGATGAATCATATTCCAGAAAAACATCCGCTGTAGCCCCAAATGCGAGATTGAGTCTAACATTATAGTGTGACACGTATTTTCTGTCCGGGTACTCGTAATACATGAGGCCGGTCACAGCTTCCCACTCGAAATCATCTTCCAGTGTTCCGTCAGTGCCGTTTATATCCCACACATTGTTCTGAGCCTGCACGTACAGCGCATCATTTACCCTTGCGAATGCTTCCGCATGGAGATTGTCTTCGTGCATCCACAGCCCCTTCTGAACGTCAAAGCAGAAGAAATGCCAGACGTCCGAGCTGTCTTTCATGCTGATGTAATACTTCTGTCCGAACACACCAGCTACAGCATCGTAGTATCTTTCCTCACCGAGAGCAGGCCCAACGTCTACCGGCATGCCGCCCTGATAGGCCATCACACCGGCGCGGGCTTTGTAGTACAGCGTTTCATTGACTACGGCAAGGCTGTTGTGGCTTCCAATCTGCACGCCGCGTGCCGGGATATCGTCTATCTGGTGAGCTCCAACAGAGGAAACGGATATCGGGTGGATAATGTTTTCCTTGAAGAAAGTCGGTGTACCCAGATAATTGATGCAGCCCGTCCACGGCCCGTCCGAGCCACGAGATGCCCTCCAGCTGTCTGTTGATACTCCGAGGTACTGGGACCAGTTCCGGAAGTCTCCGAGCGCACAGCAATAAACCTCATTGATATTCTTCGTGCCGTCGTTGCCGTAGAAGCAGCCCCATAGCCGGTTCTGCGCTTCGCACACATAGTCCATGTCAGGAACCACACGGTTGATGGTAATGCTTGCCCCAGTCTGGGTATACTGCTCTTCCTGAATGCCAACAAGCACCACATAGTCATAGGATGTATTCTGATCACCGCCGGCAGCGTAGAGGATCTTACTTCCATTCAGGTCCGGGAAGTTCATGCCGGAGATTTCCACACCGTCGAGCTCCTTAAACGCGGTGGGAATCTGCCCCATAGTCAGGAAGTCCACGCGGGTATAGACTGTCTCAATCACTACCCATGTCTGCGTGTAGGCTGCATACTCCTTTACTGTGCCGTCTATGGTATCAATCCACACCATGCCGTTTGCCGGGTTCTCCGGCTCCGTGTCCTGCTTCGACACATTGGTGTAGTATTCCCCGTCGGCATGGCACATGGTATATGTGACAGTGCCGGTATAGTTCCACGACGCGCCCATGTCGCCGTAATCCGAAAGGTCCTGCGTATTGATGTACTTCTTATCCGGGAAGATGCAGATATACGCGCCCATGCTGACGAGCTGCGTTTCCTTTTCGGTCTGCAATCCCGTGAGGCCGGTAGCGTAGCCATTGGCATACAGAGTGCCGTTGTCTACCCAGTACAGCGCGTCCTTTGCTATGATCTTCTGAAGGTTGGTAAACGTCCGGTTCACCCGTCCTCGCTTCTGCCTGTTCGCAAACAGGGGATAATACCGGTTGGAGAGGTTCTTTGTCTCGTAGAACTCCCCGTCGGCTATCTTCAGATTGTGATTGTACCCGGCAAACACATCCGTCATCAGGCGTGTCTGTCTCCGGGCATTCAATCTCGGGTAGTATGCCATTGCACCGGCTCCCCCTTTCAGAAGTATCTTTTCCTGCTTGTTTTCGGCAGGTGGGACTGGTTGTATGCGTTTCTGAACGATGAATAGATGGATTCAAACACGCTGTTGCAGTTATTGAACGCATCATATTCCATGTTGTTGTAGTCGATCTGGGCCTCAAGCCAGCGCACATACATTTCTGCGTAATGTTCCCCGACGAGAAGCTCCGTGTCCATGTCCGTGTCAGCGTTGTACCCGGAGAAGGTTACTTCCTCTTCTCCTTCATTGTACTCGTGGGTCAGGATGATTTCGTTATAAATCCTGTTGTCCAGGCGGTCGAGCCATTTTATCTTTTTTTCACGTTCATAGGCGTTTGCTTTCTGCGAATCAACTTCTGCGATAGCTTCACTGATTGTCATGTTAATCCTCCCTACAAAAATAGGGAGCGTCGGGCGCTCCCTGTTCTCAGCCTTTCTCGTTGGCTTCCCGGAACTGTGCAGCCCGGATCATTTCTTCCTCCGAGTGATTGATGATTTCAACCACACACTCGGGGACTTCCATTTCTTTTCCACGCGGAATTACCCATGTGCGGTTATTGCAGCCGACAAAGAGTGCTTCCTGCTTCGGCTGTCCGGGGATAATCGGAAGTCTGATCTTGACTTTCTTGCCCCAGATTTTTTCTTCTTCAGTCAACTCTTCCTGCTTCTGAACTTCAGGTGCAGTGTTTTCGGTGGGCACTTCGGTGGGTGCAGTGTTTTCGGTTTTCGCCATTTGGTGAATCCTCCTTGTTAAATAAAAATGGGAGAGGGGAAAACCCCTCCCCCTTGCTGCTTAGTTGGCCTCAACAGTCGCGGACCAGCGGCTGGAGCAGTGCTCCACGCGGATCATGTACGGCTGCATAAGGATTTCAGCGGTCTCAAGGGCTTTCCAGCCGACAGAGCTACGCTGATTCAGCGGGTCAGCAGTACCGGCAGAGCCTTTCTGCTTGACGATGGTCTCAAGGCCGCCGCCCTCAACATCCGTGACGCCGTAAGCATTCTCTCCGAAGAACAGAGTGCCGAATACGGACAGCCCGGACGGGCAACCAGTGCCGCGCCAGATCTTCGCTTCGGAGCTCTCGAAGAAGCGCACACCAGCAATCATGCCGATTTCACCTTCGTAGATGTTTTCGGTGTCCTTATACTCATGCGGATATTTCCACTCAGGATCATTCATGATATCGTACTCGGCATAAGGATGGATGATTGCGTGGTAATGGCGGCCGTCGAATCTCGGTGCATTGACTGCGCGGAGACGTGCCACAACCTGCTTTACCAGATCAACAGTCAGGACGCATGTTGCGTTGAGGGCTGCACGGCTGGTTACTGCGGTCTCAGCACTTCCCGGTCCATTGGCGAGCTTGGGCGCATACATAACGTTGGTGCCCGTGTGCAGGATATCACGCACGACGGTATCCATCGTCAGGCCGGCCTGATCACCGAGAAGCTTGGTGGTTTCCAGAACCACATTATCGATTGCGGTAAGTTCAAGGACATCAGACAGAGAGATGAAATCACCGTACTGGCTGACGGTCGCAACGAGTGAGGTCACATCAAGCTGGTTCCCGGCAGGCGTTACACCTTCAGTAAGCGGTGTAAGAGCCTTTGCAAGCGGAGTGAACTTGCGGAATTCAATCTGTTTACCGCCGTTCTTAGGGATAGGCCGCTTCTGGCCGAACTGGTGATGCACAAGCTGTGCCTGTGCTGCGTACAGAAGAGCTTTGTCGTAAAAGATCTTCATTTCCGGGGACAGATCGTTCCCGGTTGTGTTCAGCAGTGTGGTCTGCACTGCGAACAGCTGGATGAAGTCGCCGATATACCCACCGCGCCGGTTCACGACGCATGCGGTAATCATGGCAACAAATGCGAGAATGATAAGGTATTTAATCATGTTTTTCTCCTCTCATAGTGTTGTGATGGTCGAGAGGAGTTCAGGAATCAGAGAACGATTCTTTCTCCTCTCGCTACCCGGCGGGCAATCTCGGCCATGTCCGCCTTGGTAAACTTACTGGGATCGCTCTTCACCTGCACCGCACTGCGGCTGCTTGCAGCGCCCTCTGCGGGGCGTTTCTGTCCGGCTCGCACATTGTTGGCAACTTTCGCCTCAATCTGCTTCGCCGTGTACTGCATAGCTGCCGGAATGAGTTCATCCTTGTGGACTACCTCATAAGCGGTTTGTATCGGAATGTTGCTCTGAATAAGCATCCTGAACTGGTCATTCTGAAGCTCAGTCTCAAAGTCAAACGACGGATATACCTGCTTCAAAGCTTCGGCATCACGCATCCAGGCGGCAACTGTTGCGTCCGTCCGCTGCTTGTTCTGCTGGGCTTCCATCTGCTCCTTGAGCGCTTTATTCTCGCGCATCATCTTCCGATACTCTTTGACCTGCTGTACAGACATGCCTTTTTCGAGGGCTTCATCCTCGTAGAAGGTTTCATCGTCCTCTATGGCTTTGGAGAGAGCGTCGATATCTCCGGCGTCCACTCCGTACTTGCCGGCAAGAAGGTCCAGAACGGGTGCGAGGGCGTTGTACTTCTGTACGGTCGCCTCATTCCCTTTCAGGCGTTCCCTGATGGTGTTCTGCACTCTTGCATCGTAGAGGTCTTTGTACTCTCCCTTGATGAGCTCCTCGAATCGTGAATTGCGGTCTTCGGACTTGTTGTTGTTCTCCCCGGCGTCAGGAGCGCTTTCCTGCTTCCCGTACTGTACATCAGCAAGCGGATTGCTTTTAACGCCCGTCATTTGCGGCCCTTCAGATGCAGGGGCCGCTGCTCCTTCTCCACCTGCCGGAGCTCCGCCACCTTCGGCGAAAAGCTGGATGTTGAAGAACGGAACGAGTGTGAGTTTGCGCATGTTCTTTCTCCTGCCCGTTCGGGTGGGCGATTCCCATAACCTGTCCTTAAGGGGGACGACTCCTTTGCTATGTTCAGCCTTTTTCAGGCAGTGCAAACGGTGTGAGTGATACGTTGTCGGGATAGGATTCAGCAAGCAAGTGCATGCCGGTTTCTCCCATGTAGAATATGTGCAATGCCTCCGGGAAATACTCCGGTTTCGGTTTGCACACCACGAGGACACGTCCGTTCCTGATCTGGATTGTTGGTTTCTTCCTGCATTTCTTTTCCATACCCAGATGCGCCACGCACTGTGATACGGTCATTGCGAGAATGGATGCCCCGGCACACACCGGGTCTTTCCCCATCTCCGCAAAGGACGCGTGTCCTTTCATGTCCATGATCAGGCTTTCGCCTGTTGCTTCAAACTTCACGTCAATCATGGTATTACCTCGGTGCTGTTGATTCTGCCATTCTTGTTCTGGCATTCCTTACGCCGCTGCTTTCACGGTTCGCTTGGCCGCCGAGAGCATCAAGCTGCTGTGCCGCTGCTGCTCCGGGCTTTGCACTACCGGGAAGCGTCGTGCCAGCTTGGGCGAATTGCGCTTGCAGTTGTGGTGCAAGCTGCGTTCCGTTGGCTGCATCCAGTGCCACGGCCATCTGCAAAGCAATCTGCTGCGTCTGGACAAGCATCTGGTACAGGGTTCCGTTCTGCTCGATCTTCTGAGTAACAAAGTCCTTCCGGTCAAAGTCCATCATGTCGAGGCAGGCAAGGGCTGCATCAGCGTTGTTGGGTGCAAAGAATCCGGCAGAATAGAACTGCAAGGCAAGCTCGTTCTGAGCCATTTTGGAATAAGGGCTCTGCTTCTCTGCGGTAACTTCGATATCGAACACCGGCAGACGGTAGCCGACTTCCACGCCCATCTCCATAGGTACGCCATCCACCATGGTTCCCTGTGGCTGCGGGACGATTCCTGCGTTGCTGTACTCTACAAACTCTTCTGCGCCGTTCTGTCCGAGGATGCGGAAGTATCGCGGCATATCGAAGAACTGGCGGATAAGCTCGATGCACAGGAAGATAACCTTGCGGTATGCACGATAGCCGCCCTTGTTATTGTCACGAGAAAGCCTGTTCCCGGCTTCCTGCATTGCAGCTATAGCGGAGGCTGCCGTTACACCGCCCGTCGTTCCTCCGGTCGTCACGTCTCGGTTTCCGGTGGTTTCTTTCAACTCCTGAATCTTGTTCGAGACTATGGTTACAAAGAGCTGGCTGAGCGGGTTCGGCTGCACCGGCATAATGCTGTCAGTGCCGAGGTTGCCGTCAACATGGATGAAGTCTTTCGTCGCGTCGGCAAATTCCTGCTCATTCACGCCACCATCGGTGCGGATGAAGTGCCGGGGCCTTGCGTTGAACAGCATGTTCTGAAGGATTGCCTTATCGCCGCGGTCGATATACTCCTGAGCACTCTTGCCGATATCGATATACCCGAAACCGGTAGGCGTACCCTTGCAGCGCATGAGTACATCAAACACAAACGGGTATAATCCATGGTCATACCATCCGCGTTCTGCGTACTCCGGGTCATTCTCCGTTGCGAAAAGCGGCTCGTCCTGCCCTGCTATGAATTTGCAGTAATGCAGGAGTGTCTTTCCGTTGCTGTTCCGCTTCTTGTAGTACCAGTCCACCACAGCGGATTTATCGTTGTTGTCGATGGTATCATCGTAGATGTACCGTGAAACATCGATTGAGGGATTGGAGAGCTTGTCCTTAAGCTGCGGGTACTCTTCTTCCAGAATGTCGTTGTCCTGAAGGGTGACATAGAAAACATTCCGGCTCTGCTGAATATCCGTGATGCCGGATTCCCAGAAAAGATTGATCAGGTCCACGCAGGTAATGTCGATATCTCCGAGGCCGTTGTTCTTGCTTGCGTCCCAGAAGACACCGTAAACGCCGGTCCCGCTCTCTATCTTGTCATCCATTACCTGAGAATAGGTGCCCTCAAACTCGCACTGGTCAAGGATCACCGGGATAATGGATGAAAGTATCTTCGCTTCCTGCTTATCTCCTGCCTCGCGGGGGAGGATGTTTGCAGCCGGGAAGTTGTCCATAGCGTCAGCGTGCTTGTTTGCAATGCTGTTCAGGAGCCACGCGCTGACTGGTTCTACCTGTTCGCCTTTCTTCTGTGCTTCGCTGTTGTTCCTCATGCACTCCCACTGGCGAAGCTTGTACCACTGCTGATTGTCGATAAGCCTGCGCTCAAGGTTTGCCTTGTGCGATTTGTAGTTCAGCAACGTCTGATATGCTTCCGCAATCTCCGGCTTGCTGATCGGCTGTCTCTGGTACGGCTCGATGTTTCCGGGGCCGGTCCTATCGTATGGCACAGCGCTCATATCAAGGCTCTGAGCTACGGCCACATCGCCAGAGGTAAAGCTATCGAAGCTGTCTCCGGTCTGCATTGCCCCGTCACGAGCTATTTTTCTCTTGCTGTCATTCAGTGCCATTGAGAATCTCCATTCTGTGTAATATCGGAGCAGGCATGATATCCTCCTCCGGAATGTCTAAGAAGATCCTGAGCGGGCTGTTGTAGTAGTTGCTGGGCGGTGTAGGAAGCCTCGGCTTTATTGGCCGCTTCATACAGAAATACCGCACTTCGTCCGCTACGTGGTCTTCACCGTCTGTGTCAAGATCTTCTGTCTTCGTCTCGTCGTATTGCAGTGTGGGGATTGTACGAATGAAAGCCTTGCAGTTGGAGAACACATACATCATCGGGTAGCCCTGCTCGTCAAAGCTGAGCCTGTAATGTACCTGCTCCCAGCCGGGAAGCCTCTGTTTGTCCGCTTGCTCGAACCAGACACCGCGCTTCTGCATCATCTCCGCTATGCTGGGGCCTCCGTCTTCAATCCAGATAGCGGTATCTGCAACACCGTGTATTCTCTTGCCCTTCAACCAGCGGTGTTCGCTCTCGACCTTCTTGATCTCGTCAGCTACCTTGACGGCCGTCCACTTCACGCCAGTGTTCGGAGTGTCAGTGCATCCGTACATCTCAAGGATTCTGTAGGCTACACCGTCATAATCGATAGCCCACCAGCCAACAGAGAAGGGCTTCCGGCTTCCCCAGTCGAACGACCTGTATATGGTCCACTCTTTCGGAATCTCGAAGGGCTCTATCACATGGACGAACCGCCGCTCGCGCTGAAGCTGGTTCTCACTCTCCTTGAAGCCCATTGCGGAGGCCATGCGCAGATCAGGAGTGATGCGGAAGTCATCGAAGAACATTCCCGCGTAACTGTCCCAATCTCCGTAGAGAAGGGCGTTGCGCTCTTTCTCCGGCATCGCTGCCAGTCTCGCACGGTATGCCGGGTCGTTTTCAAGAAGAATCTTGTTGTCGAACAGGGATGATGGGATAAACACGCGGCTGAGGTATTGCGCTTCTACGTGTCCATCAGGCCATACAATTTCCACCCGCTCCCAGATGCGTTCTGTTGGCTTTGCCGCCGTAACAAAGCGGTCCTTTACCCAGCCGTGCCCGATTCCTCCGGGGTTACCGGAAGACATGCGGGAGACGTGCGTGCCGGGTCCGTTCGGACGGTTACGGGATCCGAGGTAGATGTACTCGTTGAACTGGAAGTGTGTCAGCTCGTCAAACTCGATGGTATCAAAGGCACGCCCTTGATATTTGTACTTGTCCTTCTCGTGCTCAAGATTGCCGAATTCAATCTTTGCGCCGCTGGGAAAAGTCCAGGTATATTTTGACCCGTTGAATCGTGCTTTCGGGAAAGCTTTTGGATAATACCTTTCAGCCTTGCCCAATAGCTCTTCCAGTTCTTTGTAGGTCTTACGCAGAATCAGTGCCCGGTAATGAGGGATATGCACCTGCCTGAGCGGGTTAATCACCAGCACTTCAGACTTTCCACCGCCCGCGCTGCCTCCGACGAATACCTCATCTTCCCCGCGCCTCAACATTTCTGTTTGCGTAGGCTGTGGGCTCCAGATTACTTTACTCATCCGGCTGCGGCACCTCCTGTATCTCTGGCATCAGGATCACGCCGCCGGCATCGTCGCTCTCAACAATGTGTGTCTCGCTGCGGAGCTTGTCTATGCGGGCTCTCTGTTCCTCAATATCAAGCTCGCTCTTGTTCAGGTGCTTCAGATCGCGTAGGTCTTTCAATGCGCTGGTAAGGAGCTTTATGCTCTGCGCATCGTTCGGGCTCACCATGCAAATGGCTTCTTCAACTCTGTCGAGCATGCCGTCTACAATCCGTTGAAACTTCCTTTTATCGCTTTCCCGGTCAATTACCGTTGGTTCCGTTTCCGGTTCCATTTGGTGCGGTTCCATTTTCATCAAGGCTGCTTCGACTCTTTCAGCCTTTGGATCAGGAATTTCGCTTTTCTTTTTCGCCCAGCCTTTCTTTGCAGCCACCTTTTTCAGCGTGCTTATCGAAATGCCGTGCTTCTCCGCGAGCTGTGCATAACTCAGGTCGCTTTCGAGATAGTCTTTCTCTATCTCTGTCCAGTCGCGGTGCTTACCCACATAATCACTCCTCTTCCTGAGGAACGATTACCGTGTGGTCCTCCACATAAATTCCGCTGACAAAGGATGCAGGATCACCGTACAGGTTTCCGAATTCATCAGAAGAAATCGGAACACCGGTAGCACCGTCCTGATACTTCTTCGGGTTCAGCGGTGATACGCCGCGCCTCGGTGAAAGCTTAGAGTAAGCATTGTTCTCAAACAGTGCAGCTACCTCATCAGGCACAGAGACGGTATCACCGGCCTTATAGACGTAGTTTGTGTTGTTGATTGTGACATATACTCTGCTTCCCCGGTCGGTCGGGATAGTAATAGTCTTGCTCATATTGTGCCCTCCGATCTTAGTATTTAAGATATATTATAATATTTTGTCGTAGATTTCAAGATAAATAATAAGAGCACGGCATAAATCCGTGCTCTTTTGGTTATTCTGCTACACTGTACATGCGCTGGGAGAGTCTTTCCACCTTCAGGTCCATGTGTTCGCACACTTCTTTGTTGATATCGTACATGATCCTAAGCTGTTCCAACATGATTGTCACGTCGGCAATCTCTTCGGCTACTCGGTCCATGTTATTGCCGCCTCTGTTAATCAGCTTGCACAGCTCTTTGGTAAGCTCGCTCATCTCTTCTATTGCCACCATAGTCTGGGCCGTGTGGCCGTATTTCTCGATAGCGTCTATATAGACCTGCTTACGTGTCTGGTAATCAATCTTTCCCACTTTTGTCTTCACCTCTCAACGTTTTCAGTGTCCGCATAGCTTGGTCGAGTATTACCTGAACAGCCTGTGCGACAGTTTCAACATTCGAGTCTTTTTTATCCGCCAGCATATAATCACCAAACCAGTTTCCGTTATCAAGAAGGAACTTCCAGCCAATACTCACCTGCTCATGGTCAATCTCGACATTTCCTTTCCAGCCGCAAGAAAGAGGATCCCCGTTGGAAGGACTCTTAACAATGATGTGGAACTCTCTCGCAATGAATTCAGTATTCTCCATAGACTTTCCAATCCTCCGCAAGTATATCAGCCTGAGACGCGAGCCAGCCGACCTGCGTCCCTCTTGTCCCGAAGAACACCAGCGCATCGCTGCCGAAATCCTTATGGAAATGGGTGTTCATTCTGTTCCCGTCGAAAGGCATTGAGAACTTAATGTTTCTCCCGATAGCAACGAACTGGTTTTTCCCGTTCCATCCTTCACGGGTAACAGCTTTCCCAGCCTTGAGCATACGAATTGCTGTTTCAAATCCAAAAGGGCCGGTAGGGCTATCCACTACAATTTCCGGGCAGCGGGATGATTCAAACACTTTTGTTTTCATAGTTTCATTGTCAAAAACAACAGTTATATACATTACGTCTTAATCCTCCTATTTTTCATACCCCATCGCTTCTGGGGTGTATTCTACGTGCTCAATCTGCACATCCTCATCGCAGCTGTAGTTCTGGCATTCGTCTCTGTATTCGCACTCGCCCTTGTTCTCCAGCGTCCAGAATGTGCAGCGCCAGTTATCACACGGTTTCATGTTGACTCCTTTGCTGATTCGATCATCCACGTCAGATACACCTTGGCTTTCTCAAGGTCTTCCACACCGCCCTTGTCTCGCCATCGCCACACGTATTTCAGGACATTGCCTTTGCAGTAATCCTGAAATCCTTCAGGGGTCATGCTGGCCTTAATTGCTGCTATGCATTCAATGCCGCCCTGTGTGTAATGGGAAGGATGATTCACGTTTTCTGTGCTCATGTTTCCACCTCTGCTTCGATGATGGTTGGAATATCACAAATATCACTCGCTGCTTCAGCAAACGCATTTGCCCATGATGTACTTACGTTTTGATTCCATTCGTTATTTGAAAGGCTAACAAAATGATCAATCACAGCTTCTTCATCGATCAGCCTGCCGTGCGGTGTTTTGACTTCACCGAGAGGACAATCGTCATCACGCTTCGTATTCCAGATTACGTTCCCTGTGAAACAGCAGCAGCAACCACCAACCATTTTTGTACCATCCGGTTGCTCATATTCGATATTTGGGTCTGCATATATGAACCTACAATAAGCGCATGTTTTTGGCATTTCCATGCCTCTCACCAGTATGCTCATGTTTCTACCCTCCTATTCCATGCGTCTATTGCATCCTTTTTTGCCATTTCCTCATTTCCCTCGTTCATAAGTGGGCTACCAGTATGGTTGTGTGCATTGTACAAACCTGTAGACGCACCACACTTTGGACATCCTGCTGCTACAAAGCGGCCTTTAAACGTTTGCTTCATAAAAACAGGGTTTACAATCGAGACTACCGTTTCCCTATTCCCACAGAATGGGCATGGTTTCAATTCAGTCATGTTTCATCCTATTCCTTCCTCCT
>Ga0326514_10000201_pt1 | contig 38199 bp, 55 predicted proteins | sample 3_2548_0518_D_FD_203653 | JGI IMG/M metagenome (GOLD analysis project Ga0326514, IMG submission 203653) | Bovine rumen microbial communities from UC Davis, California, United States - 3_2548_0518 | ecosystem: Host-associated > Mammals > Digestive system > Stomach > Rumen | place: USA... | reverse complement strand
TACAGCAATACCAATAACTTGATCTCGAGCACGTTTGGCGTTACCATAGATTGATAAACCTGTAGTTTCAGTATCAACGCAGGGGTCTGTACAAGCCAACAATAGTGGTTTAACAGCTTCGAATTGTTGGACGGAGTCAATCAGCATAAAAGCACCTCCAATGTCGTGTTGTATTGCGTTCCATCCCTAAGGGGATTGGAACACAATACAACATCGACGAACATTCGCGCAACATTAATTGGTGGATTCCTGCAGCTCTGACACTGACACCACGCGAGTAATTCGAGAGGAGGGTTTGCCGTTGTATTCGTCAGCTTCCACGACGATTCCACAGGGCTTGTTAAGTACATCGCCCCGGCTAAATTTGACGGTTTCGCCCGCCTGACCAACGCCAAGGGCAATTACTGTCTCAGCAACTTTCCACATCGCGGCAGGGGTGATTGCTGTCCAGAGTTTGAATGTTCTACCTTGAAAGTCCCCTGAGGACACTTCGAAGTCCCATACAAACATTGGGTTGCCGCCCTTAGACACAGTTTGCTGAACGTCTATACACCGGGCGGGATACATGCCGTCGGGGATAGTGTAGCCGTCGGATACCCCTGAAAGGTCAACTTCAAATGTATCATTGGCATTGGATGTAGGGTTATTGGGGATGGGTGATGAATTTGCGGGAGCAGTAGTTGGAATGAATGGATTGTTTGACATAAAATTTCCTCCTTAGGTGTTGGTTGCTTTAAAAGCATTGTAAATTTTAGTAAATGTGGGGTCTTCAACCACTGTACCGAGTCTTCTGGCAAAATTCGATTCTCGGACTTTGGCGGCGAAGTTGTTAATGGGCTGAGTAAGCAAGTATCGATGCATAACAGTTTGATAGTTACCGTCCTGTTCAATCTGAGTGTCAGCGGTGTAAAGATACGCAACTACATCCATGTACCCCATTACAGCTGTACAAAGTTTGTCAGTGAGATTTGGGATTGTTGCTTCGAGCACGTTCGTACCCTTGCGAAGTTTATCCTTTTTATGAGCAATGTAGATCACGTTGAGTGGGAGATCTCGAAATCCGCGCAGGATTCGCGCTAAACGTTTACCGGCTGTACCATAATCCTCCAGATAAACTTCATCAACAGTGTAATTTTTGTTACGTTTGACTCGATTTTTAAAATCGCGGTTGGCTTCCTCTTCCAAAGCCAGCGTAAGAAGTTCGGATATGTTGTCGATAACCACTGTTTGGATACCCTTGTACTCAGGGTCACAACTAATAATCCTGTGAAGTTCTTGTTCCAATTCTTTAGTTGAATGAATGTCAGTGGCGGAAATATCACCGCGTTCTGCCAGTGTAAGCAGACCTCCATCAATGTTGAAGAAGAAGACGTTTTTCATTTCAGGGACATCCTGAGCGGTGCCCGCTAAATGTGTTTTACCACTACCGGGATCGCCATAAATTAAGACGTTCAACTTATTCGCAAATTGCTCTTTAGTGACTTTATACAAAATATTCACCTCCTTCTGTTACTAATGCTATTAGTGTAGCACAAATGGTTGCTGTAATAATTATTGGTGTGTTCATTTAGTCACCCTTTTCCATTAAGAAATCAGCAGCTTCGTCCGCTACATGCAGAAGCCACGCTAACTTGTTTCTACAATAAACTTCTGTTGGGTTGCTATAGGTGGTAGCGTCCCACTGCCCCATATGACAGTTTACGGCTGACGCCTCTTCTGGGGTAAGCTTCATAAACGACTGAATCAGAAAAACTGATTTTGCACCGTGACCGCCATAGGCGAAATCCTCTTCAAACTTCCAAGTTGGGTACTGTTCCCATTGGTTGTTCTTGTCTTTCCTCCATCGCATCTCCGTCTTGTAACACCCAACCTTGCACAGGTCGTGGAACAAGGCGACAATTGCAATGGATTCATCCGAGGCGTCACACTCATACCACTTACACAGCTTCTTTAATTGCGAATGCACATTCAGCGAATGTATGATCAGACCGTTCTCAAATGACCCATGGAATCTAGTTGAAGCAGGTGCTGTGTAGAAATCGGTTGTGTTTAGCCATTGCATTAATTCTTCAATCCCGGTTCGCTGGATAGTTTTTTGAACAATTTCGGTAAAACTGTCTTTATACGTCTTCAACGTCTTCACCTCCCTTCTATACCTACATTATACCACGCTTGGCTTCAATCTGTCAAGTACCTTTTTGACAGGCTCTTCTTTGGCTCTTTCTTGCGCTGAGTAGCCAATACATACTTGTACCCTCGTGTTCTTTTCTGTAACAAGGAAGACACCAAGAAGACCACAGGAGACTAGTTTTAACTGTTCTGACCCGTAGTACGATGTCTCTGAACGTACTCGCTCTGTCTTAAAAAGTCCGCATCATGATTTCGAAGTTCAGCCTGACAAAGTTCCCTAAACTGGCACATCTTACAGTTCCACGGATAGAGGAACCTGTATTTCTTGTTCTTCGCATTCCTCGCTCTTTGGACTGCTCTTGATGCCGGAACCACCACCTGATCCCATATGTTCTTGACCGTTTCGTCATTTCTATACTCATAGGTCGGTCTGAAGAACTCGATATCTGCCAGCTTCTCCCGCATTTCCTCCTCATATGGTGAAGGATCAATGCCGTTGGCAAGGCAAAACTCCGCGTATTTCTTCCATGTAGTCTTAATTTTAGCTTTTGAAACTCCCCCACTCTTCAGGATTTGTGGGTCTGATGCTGGTGTGTTTACATGTTGCCACGTCAGAGTACCTGTGATTTTTATCCCCATCCTTTTGCATGCATGGGCGTAAACTGCGTTTTGTATGTTTGTTTCTTCCTCCTCGTCTGGACTCAGGCTCTTTCTGAACTTGTAGTCAGTACACCATACAAATCCAGTCAATTTATCCCTTAAGATTGCATCAATGTACCCATGCAAACCCTTACTGCCCGCACAGGGAACAACAAAATGAAGCTCTAACGCAGGGATCTTCTTCTCCTCATCAAACAGAGTAAGCACATCGTACCTGTCAATGTCAAACTCATAGAACGCTTGAGTAAATACTGACTTGGCATCCTTTAAGATCTGCTCCTGTTCTGGGATTTCTTCCTGCAGAAATGGCGTAACCTTCATGTACTCCTTCCACATAGTATCCATCTTCTGCAGTGCCGAGTTTAGAGCTTTCTCCTTGTAGTACCCCTGTTCCCGTTCGTGTTCCCACTTGTAGGTCATGCACTCCTGCATCCCCTTGTGGCAGAGTCTACCGATGTTAAGATATGGTCTCTCGACCCTCGGGGTCAGATTCTCGATGTACCCGTATTCCCACTTCTTGGGGCAACTCATAAAGGTTTGGAGCTGAGATACCGACACCATGCCTTCTGGTGTCTGCTTCTTTTCGTCAAATAGACACTTTGTTTTTTTCATTTATTTCTCCTTCTATCGGCTTTTCATAAATGCCCACTGCATTTTGACACCCACATTGCGGGCAGTCAAACATTTCAAAGATGGTGGGCTTTTCTGAGATGTTTCCAAGAAGTGATGCGGACTTCTTTGATAAATACCTGTTTTCTTTTTCGAGTCGGAACTTAAAACCACATGCTCTACATTTAAATTTCTTCATACTTCTCACGCTCCTTCAACGCCTGTTCGGCTTCTTCGTGGGTGAAGAACACAGATGTACTTACCACATTCGCGCTAAATTTTGCACTTTTATCAATCTTTTTAGAACGCGCGAGCAATGTAATTTTCGGGGCAGCATCCCATTCATTAACCGTTGAGCATATTGCATAGACGCCCCACGGTACTACTCCGTGTTTCAAACTTACCGTATAAACTGTAGTCCCTGCTTTACACGGCAGCTCCACGAATCGGGAGCGGTCTTTGAAAAGACTACATTTACCACCTTTAATTAAAGAAAAAACTTCTCCATATTCTTCACACACTTCAACGTGTAAGCAATCCTTGCAACTTGCCATCACTCACTCACCTCTTCCAAAGGACAATCATCGTTTCTTTCCCAAATATCATTGCACTCCCTATCCGTTATTAAACAGTATTTAGTGCTTGAATACTGACTTGGGATGCTAAAAATACACCTAAAACAGTCCTTAGGCATGTCCCAATCCTTTACCAAAATATTCACTCGCTCACCTCCTTGCTAAAAATCGTCTATTTCTTGATCGTGATATTCATCGTTGTGACAATCGGTACATATCCAACCGTTATCTGAATATTCGTCTCGGATCATATCTTTTTGATTAAATCGTCTACCGCAAACTCCACATTTTCTAAAATAATCACGCTTTCGTTTTTTATCCTTTGCCATCACTCGCTCACCTCCGCTTCGATGATGGTCGGAATATTGCGTAAAATATTAATAGCCATATCAATTCCAAATTGTGTTTCAATATCGCCGCACATATCACGATGTCTTTCGAGTTTTTTCATGAGTTCGTCCGCGTCAATCAGCCTGCCGTGAGGTGTGGGGATTTCGATAAGGGGGGCAGTCCTTGTGCTTTTCTTCATACCAGTTATTTATTTCCATTCCACTAATTAAGCAAGCATACGCACTTGTCCCCATTGTTGGTGACAAAACGTTTTTTAGCATCGTTGTCCTAAATCGGCAGTTTAAGCAACTATCAGGCATCTCAACGCCTTTGATAAGTAAACTCATTCTTCTACCTCCTATACCATTTTCCGTCCGGCATCCTCTCTACTAAACCCGCCGCTTCAAGTTGACGAATTTGTCTGGACACGGTAGACCGACTTTTGTTCAGTTGGTTGCAGATTTCTGCTTGTGTAAACTTACCGTCTGTCAAAAGATTTAAAAGGTCGTTTTTGGCAGGCTGCACCGGGTTACCCTGTGTGTTCTGAGATTCATATTCATGTACTGACACAACGTATTTCATGGGGTGTACCGTACTGATATCAAAGTTTAGTGATATCGGTTTTTGGTTACCCATAACTTTTGAGTGTCTGCGGACTACCACCTCATTAGGGGACAACTTTTGATTGCGACGAATCTGCCAGCCTGCCTCCAGAAACGCGTTAAGAAACTGTGAACCCCAAGAATCTTCTCTTGCTGTGCTGTCTATATCAACATTCTTTTTACTATGATGGGCTAGCACAAATGAGCACCCGTATTTATCACGCCAAGTTTTAAGAATCATCATCTGGTTAGCGAGGTCAGCCATGTAGTTATCGACGGTAGATGTGGTTGAATAAAGTGGATCAATTAAAATTGCCTTTGGCTGAATAATTTTAATTTGTTCTTCAAGTTCTTCTAACACTTTCTTATTATCAAATTTAAGCATTCTGGATGGGTGGACATAAATGGGGATATCAGGCATGGGTGACACTTGCCATTCGCCATCATTGAACTTCGGTAAAGAATTTAACTTCTGTTCCACGATTAACGCCATTCTGTCAGTTAAACCTTCATGAGAATCTTCCTGCTGAATAATTAAAACGGAACCTTTAGTGTTGACCTGAAACTGTCCAAGAAACGGTGTTCCTGTGGCAATTGACACAGCCAGATCAAGTAGAAGCCACGTTTTATAGGACTCTGGCGGTGATACTAAAAATGTGATTGATTTGTCCGGCAGCCAATCCGACACCGCCCATGACACACCGGCACCACCATACCCCTTAACGTAATCAACCATTTTCATTACGTCGAACGTTGGGGATTTAATGTCATTACCATTAGTATCATCACTGAATTCCACTGAGGTAAACTGTTTATCAACGCCAACATGAGACCGCTCTATGCTCTTTATAGTTGTGCGAAGTTCCTTTAATGGCATTGGTGGGTCATTCTTCTCGTTCCAGTCAAGAAGCAATGCTTCAACAATGTCCGCAGTCATACCCTTCTTGAAAAAGTATCCTGCAAGTCTGGCACAAGTATCATTTCTTCCGCCCTCGGAAACGCCACGAAGAGCCTCTGTTATCCAACCTTCATTCTGTATCGATGGTTTACTCTCAAGCTCAAGGAGAGCCAAAGGAAAAGCTCCCGGAATACCTCTTTGTACCCACTCATACTGCATTCCGTTCGGGTGTACAGTTGGTGGCAACACAATAAATCCACCATCCGCTCTAAGGTCTGCTCCATCAAATATTCCCACTCTATTGGAAATCTTGTTGCGTCCTACTGGGTACTGGTAGAATAAATGATAGCCGCCAGACCCTGACTTTGAAATCATCTGTGTAGGGAATTTCTTTAGTAATTCTTCAAGCGGAGTTTTACACCATGACTCAACGTCCAATACAATTATGTTAGAAATTTTTCCAGTTACAACTCCAACCCCCGCCCCGGATAAGTTGTTAAACCAATTTTCAACTGTTTTAATGGGTGCGCGGGTTTTAGTGTATTGGAGCCAATTGGTCATATACGGTCGTTTTTCTTCAGGTTTGACCGGTAGAATAGACCACCCGCTGTCCACATAATCTTTAATAACTGTTTTCAACGTCTGCTGCTCCTCTATTAAAAATTTCATATGTATGCACTTTGTATAGCGACGCGTACTTTAAAATCGCTTCTTCTGACAGACTTCTACCACCATTTTCATGACGACTGATGGTTGCGACACCATACCCTGTAAGAGTACTAACTTCTTGCAAAGTGAGTCTTGAACGGTCGCGCAATTCCTTTAGTCTATTGGGTTGAGCAGAATTGTTTTTCATATATTCACCCCCTCTCGCATTACAACATTATTATAACACGCGGGATCTTCAATTGTCAATACGTTTTTTGTCAGCTGTTCAAATAGCCGAAATCAAAAGTGCCATTTTTAACTGAATCTATAACGTCTTCCTTTTTGGCTAAAGATTTATAAATGGCTTCGTCTATAGTTCCCTTAGCAAGAATATGGATGAACGACACGGGATAACGCTGTCCGGGTCTATATAGTCGCGCTTTGGACTGAGTGTATTGGGATAAAGATGGCAAAGAAAAATATATAGCGTGGCGTGCCATAGTCATGTCTACACCCTCAGCCCCGGCTTGTATCTGCGCAGCTAAAACGCCACCGTACTTTTGCCAGTGGGTTAATTCATTTGTGGTGCCGGATATTTCAAAGCATTCCCGATTAACATTTTCAACTACCTCTCGTATAACTTGAAGGTCATGTTTAAACTTAGCAAATACAACTATATGCGAATCGGTAAGACTTTGAAGAATTTCATTCAAGGCGTCCTTTTTAGCGCGATTGAGTTGTTGTTCATGTGCAGGCTCCAACGGGTTGTCTACCACCATACAGAATCCGGATGTAATCTGCTGGAGTCTAATCATCTTAGTTAAAACGTTATTAATTACTACAGTTGAATTATGACACTCGGCGATAAAGTCTTTATTTAACTCTTTAATCAATTTTTTGTCCGATGCAGGAAGATCGACATAAAATGACACAGGTGGAAGCACCACAGGGAGTTTAATTCTATCAGCTATAGATTCCATACGACAAGTATAGGCAATAGATGAAAATTTTCTGTTTAACTCCTTCTGATTCTTGAGACCTACGGGAAACCTGCGTTCAGCTCCTCCCATAATCGCGTAATCATTTAAGAAGTTGTAATAGTTGGTTCCAAATATGCGAGGGTCTAAAAACCGGTACTGTCCGTATACGTCTAAAGGGGAGCTTGCCATGGGTGTACCCGATAAACACAACCGGTATGGAACATACCTGCCAAGTATCGCCGCGTACTTTGATACTTTACTTCCTGCTGCTTTAATCTTGTGGCTTTCATCAAATATTGCCATATGAAATTTTGACTGCAGGATTAAATTTCCAAGGGGCTTGCGCCAAACAATATCGTAGTTCACAACAACTATTTGCTTTACATCTGTATCCGTATTTAGCCACTTAGCCAACTTCTGGGATTTGGATTGAACAGAACCCGATATGTCGTCCCATACCCGCCAACTGTCTTGTGGTTTAAACTTGATTAAATTCTGTCTCCACACGGGAATCACTGCCTTAGGACAAACCACCAGAACACGGTTGACATCCCGTCGCGCGAAAATAGCTTCAATAGCTACACGGGTTTTTCCCGTACCCATTTCCATGTCGAGCATGGCTGCAGGTCGCGATAAAACGACCTGCAGTGCTTCCTGTTGATTTTCCCATAAAGGACACACTGTTTGACTCACAGTTTAACCTCCTTGATTTTAACTATACGAACTACTATAGCCTGCTTACCAAAAACACGATGAATTTTGTGTATACATTCCTTGACTGAACGTCCCGACATATACATACTGTGCAAATCCGCATCCCGGATGGAGTCAGATTCCGAATTTTTAAACCAAAAGTACACGTAATACCATTTCAGTGTAGCATTTCTGCGCTCTATCTGGTGTAAACGGATTGCTTCTTCAATAGCAATCATGGCTACTATGATTGCAACTGAGATAATCATAATGATGTGTGTTACTTGCATGGTTCATTCCCCCTCAATCTTTTTAATAGCGTCTAAACCGAGTTTCTCTATACGAACTACTCTTATACTAGTTGACTCCTCTTTCCAGGTTGTGAGCACATTTTTATGTTGCAGGGTTGTGAGCATTGCCCCCACAGCCATGGGATTATTACGAAAACAACTGTCCGTTTTTTCCATAAAGTCACTTACTGAAATGTCACCTTTAGAATTGCACTGAGAAGTTACCGTGTTTAGGGCTTTTAAGAAGTCCACCTGCTTTTCTGTTAATAACAAGTCGTTACTATCATACTTGACGGATTTAGGGTGTTTTGGCTTTGGGTTTGGTTTGGGTTTTGTGGATTTCCGAAGAGCCAAGAATTGGTCCCTTGCCCGTGTGAATTGGTTTTCGTTAATGACTTTGATTGGTTTTCCGCTTTCGCGTTTATAATATTGGTGTTTGCTTCCCACGGAATAAATTGCACCTTCAAGCACAAATGTAACTGGCAATCTATCCATTTTTAAGTCCTCCTTAAACTCGATGTATTCTAATTGTGTATTTGTTATAACAGTAAAGTCTACGTTGAGCAGATATGTCTGTACAAACTGAGCATAACTTCCTACCCACCAGCCCAAAGACTTCATGTATAAAAATTCCTGCTGTGCCTCAAATTCTGTTATAGATTGTTTTAACTCAGGGTCATAAAACTTCATCTTCATCCCCCAAATTTCCACGCTTAACACGGTTAATAAATGCAGTATTAACGGAAAAATTTTCCACTAAGTGTACTTGATTTGCATCGTCCACCATACCCGCAAATGTTTTAAATTCGGGGTACATGGATTGTGCCTCAGATGCTTTCATGATTATCAATTTCCACAGTTTGCTGTGCACGCCGTTATTTTTAAATAAAGCGTATTCCTCATAGTCGGCTACTACACCGAAGCCCTGTTTCAACTCTGGAAGTGCATCTTGTAAAACTTTTGATAAAAGCATGTTTTCACCTCCTTGAGTCAAGGTGGATAACCACTTTATTGATGTTTGCGGGTAGACAACAAATCACATCTGAAATCTCGTCCTCGTCGATAGACGCATGTTTAATTCCTTGCCCATCCACGTCAATTAGAGAATCTATTTTACAACCAGACGCTTCTGCAAGAGTGGTCGCGTCGGCATAAAATGCCTCATACTTCTTCCCCATTTTAAACAACACAATGGATCCGTCGTCTTTTCTCAATTCATCAAAACTCGCTTTAAGTGTTTTCATCTATTTCCTCCTCGTACAATACGCGCAGAGGGGTTCGCGCATGCGAACCCCCGATCATGCTACTGCGCCAGTTCAATGTTTAGTGTGATTTTATGTCCTTCTGTCCATCCAATTTCCTTGAGTGTAGACTTAGGAATGTACAAATTGCCGATTGCCGGCGCGGAAAGTGCATCTTCCAGAATTTCGGTAAACCTGATTGTATTCTTGGTGGCTCTCTCCATTTCAAGCGTGATTGTCATTTTGTCACCTCCTTACGCAGTCTTTTTAAAACGTCAGACAAAACACATTTGGCTTTATCTTGGTCATTAATACCCACTTTATGAATGATTGACAACAGCCATACTACACGGTCTATCAATTTTTCGTCCTCGGTGCGGATATCAGAGCCGCAGTATGGGCAGAATAAAGCACCCGTGACGCTAACACCTGAGTGGCACTGAGGACACCGCTTAATTCTTGAGTTATTTGGTTTTCTGCGTGGTGGGATCCCGAATTCTTTGGCGATCGCTGACAATCGGTTATGGGATATACCGTATAGTTTGGCGATGTCCTGTGCTTTATTGCTTTTATCGCTATACATTTTAGCGATTTCAGCTTTTGTTTCTTGAGTCATTATATAAACCTCCTGATTTATTTAACTTCACTTGAAAGAACTATTCTTCCAGTTGTTTCACTTGTAAGAGTTACATGATCCATACGGTGATGTTCGTCCAATGATCCGTCACACCAGATATCAAACCCTATGAATGCTGCGTACCTGTCAAGACCGGTATCCTGCATAACAACATGATTATTGCTGTCAAACGCTGTTAGTGTATACATTACAATCTCCTTCTCCCCGTCTTGCCGGTAGGTCAGCGTATTTGAAATTGTATGTTTGAACTGACGTTTATTCAAGACCCAATTCGATGGCAACACGCTGTCCGAAGTCGGTCAATTCAACATATTTAGCCTTTTTATTTTCGAGCTTGCCGATTGCAACTGCAAGGATGCCTTTTTCCCGCAGGGTACTAATCATAGCACCCACGGTCATCGGCTTGCCCTCGAATTGCCCCGTGATCTCGTCACAAAGGATGTCTATCCATAAAGTGCTCTGTACACCCTGCTGCCAGAATGTGGAGTCACTGAGGTGTTCTAAAAAGTCTACCTGCTTGGGGGTAAGAATTAGATGAATTTCACCTTCCTGGAATTCAAACCCGCCGACTTGCACCTTCTTTTTCCGCGTGTTCTTCTTGGCTTTCTTTGGGGTCTTCTTTGCGTCGGAAGCGGGAGTCAAGGCTTCTGTATTCTGGGTGTCTTCCGCGTCTTCCTCGGTTTTTTCTTGAGCCATCTCTGCACCATATTCCGCGATAGTGTTAGTGTCGTCCTCCAGCTCGATTCTCTCTGTGGTCTTTTCCAAGAATTCGGCAAATGCTTCTTCGTAAGTGTGCTGTGAGATGCGAATGTATTTGTCATCGTCACCCTGCATGTAAAAGCGGTTGCCCTTCTCATTCTGTGCGTAGTTACGTCCGTTGTGATTAAACATTGTAGTCATTATAATTCCTCCTTAAATTAAGTGCGGACGAATGGAAAATGCCATCTTTCCATCCCCTCTATAAAAATTATAACACACAGAATACCCTCTTGTCAATTGTGAGATTCTACAAGCTTTTAAAAATTCATATAGGGGTTCTTTGTGCATATTGCACAATTGGGTTGTTCACACTATACAGATTACACAATTTAGAGGTAGTTTCTTTTGTGCAGCATGCATAATGTTGTATCGTGTTTCATACAACACCATGCAACATGGCTCCCGCTGTAAGTTCGGTTGTTGTATTGCATCCCACACCCTTTTAGGGTGGGATGCAATACAACACGGAACAGCTGCAACACAAAGCGGGACGACATTTACCTATTGACTATTTAAATGTTAGTATGGTATAATAAAATTAAAGTATGGAAGGAGGAGCACCATGGATAAAAAAGTAGTTTTCTCAGACTACCCTACAAACAAATATGCTAAAAAAGTGGATTGGTGGACATCCCCCGAAGGAATAGAACTTATTAAGGGATGGAGACAATGTGGGTGCACATATAAAGAGATTACAGAGCATATGGGCGTGGACATTAGAACATTCCGCAGTTGGCGTAAAAAATACCCGGAGTTGGAGGAAGCTCTTGTAATCGGGATGGAAATTACCAATACGCGAGTAGTCAACGCTCTATATAAAAAAGCAGTAGGGTTTTATTATGACGAATCTATAGAAGAATTGGTTGAAGGTGAAATGCGCACAACCAAAATTTATCATAAATACAGTCCACCTGATGTTAAAGCAATTCTGTCGTGGCTGTACAATCGGGCGTCAAACATGTGGAGAGCTATTCAGCCGACGATCGACGTGTCTACGGATATGCTCAATGCATTTGATGAGGTGTTAGTGTCCATCCGCAACACAGCACGGGATAGCCAAGACGGGGCTTCCTTGGGGTCTTCCTTGGCTTCGGAAGAAGTGAGAACACAAGAGGACGTTGAGGATGGAGAACACGAAGGAAGCTAAAAAGAACTAAAAGAGAGAATGGCAATGAAGACTATTGAATTAACACCAAAACAGGCTGAGTATATCCGCGAAGCGCATCATAGGTGGAATTTTGCCAGTGGAGCGGTGCGATCGGGTAAATCACATTTAGCTATAATTTACACGATCCCTAAATGCCTTAGAGAACGACATGGATTGAAAGGTATTAATCTAATTCTGGGTGCGTCTAAAGAAAACATTGAAAGAAACGTTTTAACTCCAATGCGGGACTTCTGGGGTAACGCAGCTGTTTCAGACATTAACTCTCGCAACTGGGCTATAATTTTCGGTGAAAAAGTTTATTGCATCGGTGCCGAAAATGTGCGCCAAGTGTCGAAGCTCAGGGGATCCGAGATTAAATTTTGCTACTGCGACGAAATTGTTGACATCAACAAAGACGTTTTCGAGATGTTAAAATCCCGCCTGTCGTTGTCCTACTCGGTGTGTCATGCCGCTTGCAACCCCTCTTACCCTACGCACTTTATCAAGGTTTTTATTGACTCAGCCGAAAAGGGTGTGGATATTTATCACCAACACTACACAATTTATGATAACCCATTTCTACCTGAATCGTACATTAAAAGCCTTGAAGCGGAATATGCAAACACAGTTTATTTTGACCGGTATATCCGTGGAATCTGGACTAAAGCAGAAGGGTTGGTTTACCCGATGTATCAGCACGCACTTGAAAAAGTAGTCGGGCAACCTTCCACAAACGCTACTAATTACGTTTTAAGCATTGACTATGGAACTTTAAACCCATTTGCCGCGTTATGTTGGGAGAAACGCGGAAATATATGGTATGCGTCCAAAGGGTATTATTACAGCGGGCGATCCACCGGTAAACAGAAAACAGATGAAGATTACGCTGAAGATATGGATGTTTTTATTAATGAAGTGTTGAAGCGTTGCCCGAACTGGAGAAGTGGTCGAATTCAAACCATAATCGACCCATCAGCTGCATCGTTTATAACGCTAATGAAGCGGCGCGAATGGTGTCGCATCCGGCACGCGAACAATGATGTGTTAGATGGCATCCGTGAAACCGCGTTAGCGATTCAAAAAGGGTTGATTAAAATTGATCCCGACGTTAAAGAATGGCAACAAGAAGCAGAGGGGTATGTTTGGGACGATAATGTTGAAGATCGCCCAGTTAAAGAAGCGGATCACTACATGGACGCAACCCGATATTTTGTTAAAACAATGCGAGTGGCTCAGCCTAAATCGGATTATCAACCCATATGGAATTAAGGAGGCATTATGGAAACATATCAGGATCTATTGAAGATTAACGACAATGAAACAGAACGTATGGCGTTTATTAAACGCGCTGTGCAACATCACCAAGAATCCACTATATATAAAAATGCATATATAGCGCAAGAATATGACGCCCATCGAAACATAACAATCAACAGGTATCGTAAGTTTTTATACAATCTATCTGGAAAGGCTGTTCCAGACAACTACAGTGCCAATTACAAACTCGGTAGTAACTTTTTTCACATCTTCACGACGCAGACAGTACAACACCTTCTGGGAAATGGCGCGACATGGCAGAACGACGACACCAAGAATAAATTGGGCAGTGACTTTAATAAACAACTCGTAAACGCCGGAAAACTGGCATTAATTGGCGGTGAGTCATTCGGGTTTTGGAACTTTGACCATCTGGAGGTCTTTTCTATTCTGGAGTTTGTGCCGTTATATGACGAGGATACAGGTGCGCTTATGGCGGGTATTCGGTTCTGGCAGGTCGACCACACTAAACCCTTTAGAGCTACACTTTATGAGTTGGATGGGTACACCGAGTATATTTGGCGGGATGGAACCGCAAGTATATTAGCGGGGAAAGCACCCTATATTACAGTAATTTCTGAAACAGGAATGGGAGAAAAAGAAATCTTAGACGGGAAAAATTACCCATCCTTCCCGATTGCCCCGCTTTTTGCTAACGAGTATAAGCAGTCTACAATTGTCGGGTTGCAAGAGGGCATTGATTGCTATGATTTAATTAAATCGGGATTTGCCGACGACATTGATGACGCTAGTCAAATATACTGGATTCTTAAGAATGCAGGTGGTATGGGGAATCTTGATTTGGCAAAATTTGTTGAGCGGATCCGCACTGTTCATGCGGTGAATTTAGATGACGGTGTATCTGCTGAGGCTCACACAATGGAGGTTCCATACGCCTCACGGGAAGCAATCCTTGACCGCATTTCTAAAGATCTCTATCGAGATGCTATGGCGTTAAACGTGCAAGACATCATCTCTGGAGCGTCAACGGCTACACAAATTCGCGCTGCGTATGAAAATCTCGACGCAAAATGCGACGAATTCGAAGTCCGAGTTAAGGATTTTATCCGACGGGTTCTTGATTTAACTGGGATTGATGATGCTCCCACATTCACACGGTCATATATTGTTAACCGAAGTGAGGAGATCCAGACTGTAGTATCAGCGGGAACGTTCCTTAGCTCTGACTATGTAGTGACTAAAATTTTAACTCTTTTGGGGGACGCTGATAAAGTGGACGACGTTAAAGAACAGTTGATCGGTGATACTGCTTCTCGCTTTCCCGTTGACACGGGAGCCACAGAAGACGTATAACGCCCACGGATATTGGTGAGTGCGTTCCGTGCAAGGAAAAGCCAACGGAAGCCACAGACGATACATGGGAGTAGGTGACTAAGTGGACGAGGGACACAAACTAACTGATAAAAAGCTTGAGAAGTTAATTCGAAAGTTAGATAAAGTATACAGTCAAGCGGCAAAAGAAACAGAAGCCAAACTCAATGATTATATGCGGCGTTTTAAGGTTAAGGACGGCATAAAACTGCAACAAGTTAAATCGGGTGAGTTAGACTATCAGGAATGGGTGAACTGGCGTATCGGTCAAATTATGGTCGGAAAACGCTGGGAAGAGATGCGAGACACTCTGGCAGAAGATCTTACTCACGTAGACGAGATAGCTACTCAAATGGTTGGTAAATCAATGCACGAAGTTTATGCGCTTAACCACAACTTTGGAACATTTGAGGCAGAAAAGGGATCTCTTGTTGACACTTCGTACACTTTATATGATAAACACACTGTGGAAAATCTTGTTAAAAAGAACCCTGATTTACTAAAAGCCCCGTCGTTAGATAAAAATAAAGACCTGCGTTGGAATAAACAAAACTTTCAGTCGGCAATCACGCAAGGTATACTACAGGGCGAAGACACCAGAAAAATTGCAAAGCGGGTTGCACTTGGCACGTCTAAAAAAGACCGTAATGCAGCTGTACGCAACGCAAGAACAGCAACAACTAATGCCGAAAACGCAGGAAGAAGTGATAGCTACAAGCGGGCTAAAGAAATGGGAATTAAAATGGTGCAAGTGTGGTTAGCAACACTTGACGGGCGTACCCGTGATTCACACAGATCACTCGACGGCGAAAAAATTCCAGTGGGTGATAAGTGGCATCATCCAAAATTCTCTAACGGACTGAGGTTCCCGGGCGACCCACAAGGTGCAGCCCATGAAGTGTGGAATTGTCGGTGCACTCTTATTGCTGAAGTTGAGGGTGTTGATTATAACGTCTCTGATATAAACGATCGGAATAATTATAAACTAAACGGCATGACTTATGACGAGTGGAAGAAAGGTCATGAGAAAACCCTTCCGGTATCAATTCCTCCTGCTACACCCGTGCGCAGATTCCAAGCCATTCGCGGTTCTCTTGGAGATGACTTTGTAGATGGTATGGAGACCATTCTCAACTTTACCGAGGAAGAGGATGTACGCGATCTGTTCTACAAATACGCTGAGGACTTAAAAGTTAGTGACACTAAAAACAAAGGGGGAGCGTATTTCAGCACAAGAGACGGCGGGGTGCATATGAACGCCGAAAAGGTAGCCGGGGGTGACACCGTTCACAGACCGTACCAAACAGCGTTTCACGAATTTGGGCATAACATTGATTTTGTCCTAGGTCAAAAAGCAGGTGGTGTATGGTGGTCAACAAAAACTACTGAGTTGGTAGAGTCTATTAAAAATGACTGGGAAACTTTTAAAACCGGGTATGCAAAAACACATCTTAGTGATGTATTCGGGAGTGACTCGGAGTACATCTATAGAACAATACGTCAAGGATTAAGAACCGGCAGCCGAAATGCAAATCTTGAAGTGGTGAATCAAGAATGGCATGAGTTGGCGCATAAAATGAGAAGAAAAGAAGTTACGCTCGATGAAATATTGAAGCGTGACGATTCCACTGAAATAATGGGCTTAGCGTTGCAAGAACTCGGCTCTGAACAATCGAACATAGTCGTAATTAATGCGCTGAGAAATGAAAATATGCCGTCAACCGAATGCGGAAATATTTCAGACATAATCGAAGGGTGCACTAATATCAGTTACCCGCTTGGAGTGGGACACGGGAAGGGTTATCACGTTGGTAATCGCACGGCAGTGGAGTTTTTTGCGGAGGTTATAGATGGCAAAGCAGCAAACCCGGGATCCTTAGCACAAATGCGGAGGGTATTTCCGAATTCCGTTAATTTTGTTGAAAAATTAATACAGGAGGTGTTATAAATGAATTTTGAGGAAGCAAAAACAAAATACATTGAAAAATTTGGAGGGTATCCGTATTTTTTGATGATGGGTATGGATGGTGAAGAAGCAGCAAAATTGCTGGAAAAAGCAGTTGAATCAGGGGAAGAAATTCAGTTCGAAGAAGAAAATATTTATTAAGGGAGCAGAAATGAGCAATTTTAAAATGACAAGCCACAAAGACGAAGTGTTAGATGAGCTCGATAACGCTTTAGAAGTGGCTTTAGAAGAAATTGGACTTACTGCAGAGGGGTTTGCTAAGAAAAAATGTCCCGTAGATACTGGTAGATTGAGAAATTCAATATCTCATGCCAGTACAGAAGACACTGCATATGTGGGAACTAACGTGGAGTATGCTGTATACGTTGAAATGGGTACTGTAAACACAAAACCTCAGCCGTACCTTAAACCTGCCGTAATTGAACATGCAAGCACGTATAAAGCGATAGCTGAGCGCAATTTGAAAGGGAATTGATATATTGACGTATAAAATATTTGTATGATATAATAAATACAGGAAATTCGGATAAAGAAACATCACGAAGAAAGGGGATTTCTATGGCGTTAACTCGTAAATTTTTAAAGGCGTTGGGAATCGAGTCCGATAAACTGGATGAAATTATTGACGCACATGTGGAAACTGTCAACGGATTAAAGGAGGAGCGTGATCGCTTCAAAGAACAAGCGGAATCTCTCCCCAGTATCCAAAAGGAGTTAGACGACCTAAAAAAGGCTTCTAATGACAAAAACGATGACTCATACAAGGAAAAATACGACAACTTGAAAAAGCAGTTCGATGATTATAAAGACGCTCAAACAGCAAAAGAGACAACTGCGAAAAAAACTGCGGCGTATAAAAAACTGCTTGAGGATGCAGGCGTATCCAGTAAAAGAACTGGTTCAATCCTTAGGGTTAGTAAAGAGTTAATCGATGGGTTAGAGCTTGACGACAAAGGCAACGTTAAAGACTCAGAAAATTTAACTAAAAACATTAAAAACGAATGGGCTGACTTCATTACGCAAGAGCATAAAGAGGGTGCCAGAACGTCTACGCCTCCCGGAGGAAACGGAGGAACTGTCCGCACGTTAAAAGATATTTACGCGGATAAAGAATTGGCTAAAGACACCACTGCACGCCAGAAAGCAATTGCCGAAGCGATTGAAGCAGACCCGGAGGCATTTTAACTTAAAGGAGAATTAACATGGCTAAAAATGGCTTGACAAAGCAGTCAGATATTACTATTCTGGCACGAGAAATCGATTTCGTATCGAGATTCACACGCAATTGGGACGCTCTGCGTGAAGTAATGAATATTATGCGACCTATCCGTAAAGCGGCGGGCACCACACTTACAAGTTATACAGCGGGTGTTACCCTTGAGAGCGGCGCAGTTGCTGAGGGCAATGAAATTCCGTATTCGCAGGCTACAGTTACTCCTGTTTCTTATGCTGACCTTACAATTGACAAATACGCTAAAGCGGTATCGATTGAAGCAGTAAGCAAATACGGCGCAACAGTAGCGGTGCAGAAGACAGACGAGGCATTTCTTAACGAACTGCAGGGTAAAGTTATGGAAGATTTCTATACGTTCCTCCAGACTGGTTCCCTTATCGACGCACAGACCACTTTCCAGATGGCGATTGCCATGGCGATCGGTAAAGTGCGTGACAAGTTCAAGAAGATGCATAAGAACGAGTCTAACATTACAGTGTTTGTAAATACGTTGGACTACTATAAATATCTCGGTTCGGCTAACATTACAACTCAGACTTCAGAGGGTATAACTTATGTAAAAGACTTCATGGGTGCAAGCACTATGATTCTTTCATCGGAGATCCCCGAGGGTAAAGTAATCGGTGTTCCTGCTGATAACATCGTACTTTATTACGTCGATCCCAGTGATAGCGAGTTTGCTCAGCTTGGTCTCAACTACACCGTAGAGGGCGAAACAAACCTTATTGGTTTTCACGCAAATGGCGATTACGCTCACGCAGTTGGTGAAAGCTTCGCAATCATGGGCATGAAGCTCTGGGCTGAATTTCTTGACGCTATCGCGGTGGTTTATATCGGCACTGAAACTGCTGTTACAACTGCTGAGACTGTAACCGCAAAGACAGGAACAACTACAGTGTTTGATTTCGCACATTCACCCGTTATGACTGTTGACGAGGTTAAAGTTGGGGGTACTGTTGTTACAACTGGCTTTACAAAGACTGACACGGGTATCGTATTTGATACTGCACCCTCTGGGGCTGTAACTGTTAAGTATCACTATGCAGCGGCTCCTGCAGGTGCATAATGAAGTACGTAGTTATTAAGCATTTTATTGACTTGCAGGACAACAATCACCCATACGTCACGGGGGAAGAGTACCCCCGTGCGGGGTTTAAACCTACTAAAAAACGGATTCGGGAGCTAACGTCACCCGAAAATCGGCAGGGTCTCCCGCTTATTGAAGCGGTTGAACCCGTAAATGGAGAGATTTAGCGTGGCTATATCTATTAATGATTTTTGTGAAGAAGTTAATAACTACTTCGAACAGACTCGGATTTTTGGAAAATTTGAAATCATAAACGGCAACATGGATTTAAACAGATATGGCATACAAGAGGGTCAGTATATACGGGTTGTAGGCAGTGTTTTTAATGACGGCGTTTATCAATACCCGATTCCTCCTGAAAATGGGCTTGTCGATGAAAAATTCGACGGCGCGATCTGGGTAATGGCAGTCCCCTCTTCTGTTGTTACCCAGATTGAAGAGGTTAACCAATGGGAAGCGATGAATCAATCCGTACTTAACTCCCCGTATCAGTCTGAGAGTTTTGGAGGTTATAGCTACACGCTGAAAACTGAAAACGCGGAAGGTGGCTTGAACTGGCAAACTCATTTCCGTAGAAAACTGGATAGGTGGCGAAAAGTATGAGCTTGTTAACTGAACTGATGGAAAATTGCTGTCTGCTTAATAAACAGACTGTGAATGATGATTACGGTGGTTATACCACTACATACACCGAGGGCGCAAATTTTACTGCAGCTATACGCTTTGACTCCAGTATTACAGCTCGTGCTGCTGAAAAGGCGGGGGTAACAAGTTTGTATACCGTAGTGACGAACAAGAACATGGTCTTACAGTTTCATGATGTGTTTAGGCGCGTTTCGGACGGTAAGATTTTTAGAGTAACTTCGGATGGCGATGACAAAGCAACACCCGACAGTGCGAGTCTTAATATGCGTGAAGTCACAGCTGAGGAATGGAGTCTACCGAATGAATAAGGCGCAGACAATAAATAACTTCTGGAACTCTTTTAAAATACCCGCGTACGACGTAAACACAGTACCAACCGGCGCTCAAATGCCATATATCACTTATGAGTATGCCGAAGATAATTTTGACAATGTTGTGATTTTGAGCGCCTCTCTTTGGTACAAGTCCACATCATGGGTGGGGGTCGCGGGCAAAGCTGCCGAAATAGCCGAGGACATTGGCAACGGTAAAATCCTGAAAACAGATGAAGGGTACATATATATTACAAGAGGAACGCCTTTTATACAACGGTTACAAGATACCGACGATAGCGTAAGAAGAATATACATCAACCTACAGGTTGAATACATGACCTTGATTTAAGGAGCGAAATATGAAATTTAATAAAGTTAATCCTGAAATTTTCAACCAGCTTCAAGTCGAAGCTGGTATTTTGTTAAGCAATTTTGACCCTACGTCAACCGCCGCAATTAATGATGATGATATCATCTGCGCAACAAGCGGAGGAATCAAAGCGGATTGTGTGCCGTCTTATACTGATTTTGGCGAAGATATTGACAACGTCCCAAACAACACCATGGAGCTGAAAAGGCTTGACGGTTATGAATGTACATTCGCATTTACTGCCTTGAATGTAACAACCAACATCATCAAAACAGCCATCGGCGCGGCTGATATCGGAACGACCGACACCACAAAGGTTACTCCCCGTTCTGAGCTTCAACTTGCAGATTTTAAGCCTATTTGGTGGGTAGGAGACCGAACAGACGGTGGCATGGTTGCAATAAAGCTTATTAATGCGCTTTCGACAGGCGGTCTATCGTTGCAGACTACGAAAAAAGGCAAAGGTCAGCTGTCGGTAACACTCACGGGACATATCAGCATTGAACACACTGATATTGTACCGATGGAATTTTACGTCGCAGAGGGTTGATAACATGGCTGAGATGAAAACGCTTGCGAATTGTTCGCTGCGTGAATTCCTCGCGCAGACAAACAAAATCAGAAAAGAAGCTGCGGAATTTTTGGAACTGACGAAGATTTCCAAAATTCGGCAACACGTCCCAATATTTACAGGGGACGAAACCGAAGAAGAAAAAGAAAAAATGTTCAGGGAGCAAGGCAGAAAGAATTTTAGTGAAATCCTTGATTCGTGCCTTGAAAAAAATGCTGACGCTACAATCAAAATGGTAGGCTTGATGTGCTTTAAAACATTTGAAGAAGCGGAGCAAATGGAAGGTGCAGATTTCATTGCGGTAGCTGCGGAGCTGTTCGGGAATAAGAAAATCATGGATTTTTTCGGAACATTGCTCGAATTGGTCAAGTAGAGTATGGACTCGCCATAACGGGTATCGACCTTGAAAAATTAGACCTATTCGGCTATGAATACATCAATCAACATATAGAAGCGTATGAACGTGATAAAGCATATAGAGTGTACCTCACGGACGGGTTAAAAGTACTAACGGAAAATACAGGGGGAAAGGCATTAAATGTTAGATACTACGATTTGTTCAAAGAGGTTAAGGAAGAAAACCCACAGGAAATTATAAGTAGAATTACAAGTAAACTTAGAAGTATGGGAGGTGAGAGGTAATGGATGTTTTTGATTTATGCGCGTCATTATCTCTGGATAAATCCCAATACGATAAAGGATTAGGCGAAGCGGAGAAATCAGGTTCAAGCATAGGTTCACGAATCGGCGCGGGCTTTGCCAAAGTTGGAAAAGCTGTTACAGTTGGAATTGGGGCAGCCTCAACAGCTGTTGGAGCGCTTGCCTCAATGTCTGTTAAAGGTTACTCAGATTACGAGCAGCTTGCAGGTGGCGTAGAAACGCTGTTCAAAAAGTCCTCGCAATCCGTTATTAGCAATGCGTCAAAAGCCTATCAAACGGCAGGTATGTCGGCAAACGAGTATATGGAAACTGTTACAGGATTTTCGGCTTCTTTGTTGCAGTCATTAGGTGGCGATACTCAAAAGGCGGCTGAAAAGGCTGATACAGCTATTCGCGACATGTCGGATAACGCAAATAAAATGGGCACTGACATGTCATCAATACAAAACGCCTACCAAGGTTTCGCCAAGCAAAACTACACAATGCTCGATAATCTCAAACTGGGATACGGCGGCACTAAAGAGGAAATGGGGCGATTACTCAAAGACGCAGAAAAGATATCAGGCGTAAAGTATGACATTTCAAGCTACGCTGATATCGTTGACGCTATACATGTTGTGCAGACTGAGATGGGGATAACGGGCACTACAGCCAAAGAAGCGTCAACCACTATTCAAGGCTCATTAAAATCCGCTAAATCTGCATGGCAAGACCTTCTCACAGGGCTTTCGGATGACAATGCGAATATTGATAAACTTGTAAACAATTTCTTTGATAGCGTCGTTACAGTTGGCGAAAACATTATCCCCAGAATCGGAGTAGTACTTAACGGCATTACAGGCATGATAGAGAAGCTTGCGCCAAAAATTATGGCAAAACTGCCGAGCATTTTCAAGCAGATATTGCCGTCGGTTGTTAAGGGTGTAACCTCGCTGTTAACTGCATTTACCAGCATTCTGCCTGAGCTGAGTAAAACGATAACAAAATTGTTACCTGATTTCATCAAAGCGATAGCAAGCATATTCAAGGGGATAGTAAACGCACTTCCCGGCTTAGTGAAAACAATAGCCAAGGCTTTGCCCACCTTGATTCCTCAAATAACCACAACAATAACAAATATGGTTGTTTATTTGATGAAGCACACGGGTGAAATATTGCAACCTATAATTGATAATTTGCCCGTCATTCTTAAATCAATAATTTCATCGTTGCTTGAAAATCTTCCCGTTTTAATCGACGGTTTGATTGAAATGAACATGCAGCTTGTGCAGGCAACGCCTCAAATCATAATGGCTATCCTTGAAGCGCTCCCCGACATTATCCAAATGATAATTGATAAGCTTTTAGGCGACTGTTTGCCGCAGTTAATTGAGGGGCTAATTCAATTGACTACGGAGATTGTGGCGCATACGCCTGAGATCATAGCCGGATTGATTCAAGCGATCCCTAAGGTCGTCTCAGGCATTGTTGAGGGACTCTTTTCAGCAGCACCAAAAATTTGGGACGCGTTCGGTCAGATTTTCTCAAAAGCCCTTGAAGGTATTAAAAACGTTTTTAAAGGCATTGGCGATTTCTTCAAAAACATCTTTCAAGGCGCATGGGAAGGAATTAAAACCGCATGGTCGGCGGTCGGTTCGTTCTTCTCTGGAATTTGGGAAAATATTAAAAAACCGTTTGTTGCGGTTAAGGACTTCTTCGTAAATGCCTTCCGCGGCGCATACAACGGAATTAAGACCATTTTTCAAAATATCGGAAATTGGTTTAAGGGCATATTTAACGGAATCGTTACGGTAATTAAAGCCCCGATTAATTTAATTATTAAAGGACTTAACGCTTTGATTGGCGGGCTGAACGCGATTTCGTTTGATATTCCTGATTGGGTACCGTTGTTGGGCGGTAAGCATTTCGGTTTTGATATCCCCGAAATCCCGCAATTGGCAAAAGGCGGTGTTGTTAAAGGTGGTACGCCGTTCATCGCTGGCGAAGCAGGCGCAGAGGCTGTTATACCGCTTGAAAATAACAACCGGTGGATATACAAGTTTGCGCATGTGTTTGCGGATGAACTAAGCACATTTTATGACGGAAATAACTTTGTGCAAACACCGACCAAAGGCGCAGGCGGCAAAATCGTCAACATCAATCTTTACCTTGATAACGTCAATGTAAAAAATGATGATGATATTGAAGATGTAGCAAACAAAGTATCAGAGCGTATTGCTGAGAAACTTGTAGCGGAAGGAATGGCGGTAGGATAATGAGTTTTAATTATTTTACTTTTAATGGTCAGCGCCTTGAAGATTTTGGATTTATCGTCAAGAAGAAACCGCGATATATCATCGCCGAAAAGGACTACACGTCTGAGGAAATCGCAGGAAAAGACGGCAATGTAATCGCTTATAACGGAAGGTACAAGAACCGAACTGCAACATATACCATTATAAGCCTTCCAACCCGTGTGCACTGCTCAAATCGGGAGTTGGTCAATAAACTAAATTATTGGCTCAATGCGGCAACAGAGTATTGTAAATTTACCGATACCTTTAATCAAGGACTGTACACAGAGGCTTTTTGCTCAAAAGTTGCAAATGTGCAAAACCACATGGATGGAGTTGTTGAAGCCGAGGTAACATTTGATATGGAACCATTTTGGTACATTGATAACGACATCGAGGTCAACAACTCACCTAACGGTAGGGAGTTTGTGTTACAGAATCCTACAGTATTTTTGAGTTATCCCAAAATAACGGTAAGGGCTAATTTGCATACTCAGAAGCTTGGCTTCTCGTTTACAGACAACAGCTCCAATGTGCAATCATTTTCAATCCCTGCAAGTGAAAATTTTGGGGAGAATGCCGAGGTTGTTTATGATTCGAAAACTGGAGATGTTACAATTGACGGACAACCATACAATGACTTAATTCTCAATTTTAACAGACCACCTGTTTTTTCAATAGGGCAAAACAAAATTACAATTAGCCACCAACATCAACGCACAATTCCGTATATTTTAATTGAACCGAGGTGGCGCATGCTGTGATACCTAAACTATACGATGAAGATTATAATATCGTCGGATCAGCATATGGACATTTAGGGTATAATGGTTACGGGTTTTTAAACACGTGCCAAAAATGCTTTGTTGAAGAAAAAACATCGGGCGTATACACGCTTGAAATGGAACTTTTAACAACTGACCGATACGCAGAGAACGTGCTGCCGAATATGTTTGTTAAAATCATACCAAACAAAGTGCACAACCCTCAATTATTCCAGATTTACCGCGTTAAGGAGGAAGGAAAAAAGCTGAGTGTATCGGGATATCACATAAAATATCTTGCGGAAAATAGCATGATATCCCGATATAATGCTTATGTAAGCGTAACTCCACCTGATGGGAGATATCTTGTAGTACCAAAAACGCAACGAGACACAGCGCATGATTTTCTTGAATCTCTTAAAGAAGACAGACTCTTTTTAATTGAAGATTACTCAAATTCAACAGTACCCATCGCACTCCAACGACGATTCAATATTACCGCCGATGCTAGCATCGAAGCGAAAACAATTCACTTGCGTAAATTTACGGACAAAAAGCTCGGAGACCTCTTGACGGATAAAGAGTATGGAATGGGGCAGTACGGCGGCGAATGGTTGTATGATAACTTTGATTTAATATTAAAGAAAAAGCGCGGTAAAGACAACGCGGTAAAGCTCAGATACGGGTATGACTTAAAAAACGTAACAATTGAATATTCAAGCGATAACAATTATAACGTTGTTGTCCCGTATGGAAGAGTTAGAACGTCTAACGAAGCTGAGTTCTATCTCGGAGGGGCGCCGGTTTTTTTGAATACGGTTGAAGTCAACAAATATCCACGCTTAAGGGCTGTTGACGTGTCGGAACATTTGCCTGAATTGAGTGTTGATACTACCACAGGCAGCGGAATGAAGGACGCGTTTGACCAAATCAACACAGTGTTCTCAGGGACGTACTACAGCGGAAAATACCACGCAAGAGGATACGAGATAGCTGTAACAGCCGAGTTAAACTATGAGTCAAAAACAGTGCAGGAGCTTGGTCTATATGACCCTGTTATTCTTGTGACTGAAAGCGGTAAGGAAATTGAATCAAAAGTTAACGGAGTAACGTTCGACGCACTGCAAGAAAAGATTATAAAAGTTGAGCTTGATAACAAGCCGCTAACTTTACAAGATATGATTTCAAAGAAAAGGAGGTAAAGCAATGAATAATATAACATATGCCGTAAGTGTTGATGTGAACAATCCGATCATCCCTTATAACGTGTATGTGGCAAGCGTTTTGGATTCAAACGTGAGATATCTTGAAATAACATTGTATCAAAACGGCAATATTATTACACTTAGTGATACTGCAACCGCAACGGCATCGCTTGTGACTGATGACGTCCTAATTGATGATAGCGTTGAATGTACTATTTCAAGCAACATTATAACCGTGCCGTTGGAGGACTTACAGCGACACGGTAATCTTGATGTACAAGTAACAGTCACTGAGGATACAAAGGTTTTAGCAATTCCGTTCCCGATTCAAGTTAGGGTAACGCCCAACATTGCGGAAAACGCACAAATTGATGAAAATTCATCGGGAAGTTATGCTGAGGTTGTTCATGAAATAGCAGAAGCACGCGGGTCGTACGATAAATTAAAAGACCGCCTCGACCACACTGCTTTCTCGATTCCCACAAAGGTGTCCGACCTCGCCAATAATGTAGGGTTTATAACCGAAGATGGTGTATATAACATTTTGGATCATACATTACAAGGCGCGCAGAATATTACACCGTCGCTGCTTGTTGACAGTATATCAGACCAAACGTATAACCCCGACGGCGACCTTATTCTGTATTACATCGACAGCGAAGATGTAAGGCACAATATTTTCAACTTCACTCAGGTTCTTTGCAGCAGCGACGCCGCAACCGAAATGATCGATACGGCGCTTTCGGGCGACAGCCACGGAATGAACATGACGCTGAATCTTGATAATAATGTCGATCAAGGCGCAAATCCCTACGGTCACTTAATGCTGTACTATATTGACAGCGACTGGACAAGGCATAATGTCTTCGACTTTACACCTTACCTCGAAAATAACGTTTCGTCAGCGGTTGTCAATCAAAACGGCACCATCACTTTTACTTTGGACGACGGCACAACGTTTACTACTACGGGCAGCAGCGTTATCGGCAACGACGGATTCTCACCATCAGTCAGCACAACTTCGGAGTATCTGAGAACCCGTGTCGCAATAACCGACGTCAACGGAACGCATAATTTTTTTGTCAACGACGGTGAAAGTGTTAAGAGCGCTGTTATTGACGCTAACGGTGATTTAAAAATCACTATTCAAGGTAAACCTACGAGCGGTGCACGCCCTACATATCCCGAAAGGGTTTATAACGTAGGGCATGTAGTAGGCGCGGACGGCTACAGCCCAACAGCAACGGTTACCCAGACGCAGAACGGAGCTACTGTCAGCATAACCGATAAGAACGGAACAACAACGGCTAATATCAGTAACGGTGTCAACGGCTCCAACTACATCCTGACAGCACAGGACAAGTCCGACATAGCTGATTTGGTATTAGCTGCTCTGCCGACAACTCAGGGGGTGCAATATGGCAACGCGGGTAATTGATGACACAAAATTACAGAATATCGCCGTAGCTATTCAGGGCAGGGACAGCGGCGGCACAATGACAGTTGACGAAATGCCGACGAGGATTGCGGCGATTCCTGCTCAGGGCGACACAGTGCTTGATTCGCTTATCAGCCGCAATATGACAAGCATTGAAAGCGACGTTACAAGCGTTGGAATAAGTGCTTTTACAAAGTGCTCAAATTTAACGAGCGCAATATTGAGCAAAGCGACGGCTTTAGGCGTATCGGCTTTTGATGGCTGCATCCGTCTGGTGAATATCGAGATACCAAAGGTAGCAACCGTTAACGCAAGCTGCTTTTATGATAATTTGTATTTACCAAGGATATTCCTTCAAAGCGTAACCGCATTAAACGGTATACAGATATTCCGTGACTGTTCAAGGTTAACCGCTGTGGTAATGGGCAAAAGGGCGACCCTCGCAAACGCAAACTCGTTTACAGGAGCAAACAGCGCGATAATTTATGTTCAGCCAGATGATTTAAGCTGGTACAGTACAGCGACAAACTGGAGCACGCTTTACGCAAACAACCGAATAAAATCCGTTTCCGAGCTGACGGGTGGCGATTTGACATGGTATCAGCAGCAGCTTGCAAAATACCCTGAGGAGGAATGAAAATGATTATAACCGAACATTGGCAGAACCTACACCGAAACCGATATCCCAATTGAGGGAGAGGGTGCAAGCGATATTGAGCAAAAGGCAGAAACCGACCTCACAGTCAAAGATACGCTTGAAATGCTTGGAGAATTGGGGGTAGACACAGATGATTAGTAAAAAGAAGCTTAAAGAAAACGTCGCGGCAGCCAAGAATGAAACGAAATCCGCTTTGCAGCTTATCTATGGCAGCCTCAACAACGGGCAGCAGAAAAAACTATTGAAAAACAGCGAAGTCAAAAAGCTGCTTGTATTTTACGGGGTGATATCCGATGAATAACGAAGAAATCGCGGCAAACTTCGCCCGGCTGGAGCAACACGCGAAGTCAAACACGCACCGCATTGACGAGTTGGAAGAACAGCAGAAGGAAACGCGCGCGCTTGTGCGCAGTGTGGACAAGCTTGCTCAGTCAGTAGAATCAATGGTTAAGGAACAGGAGCGTCAGGGCAAGCAGATCGACGCTCTTGAAAATCAAAAAAACGAAACGCTTAAATTCTGGCTGCGCACGATTCTAGCCGCAGTAACTACAGGGCTAATCGGCTATGCGTTAGCCTATATCATTAATCAATGAAAGGACGGTAAAAAATGAAAGAAAAAACAAAGAAATGGCTCAAGGCGGCAGGCGTTCGCGCCCTTAAGACCGCAGCTCAGGCGGCGCTTGCGGTTGTAGGTACAAGCACGGTATTTATCCACGAAATCAACTGGCTGCTTGTTCTCTCCGCCTCGGCTCTGGCGGCGGTGCTCAGCTTGATTACAAGCCTTGCGGGCTTGCCCGAGGTTGACAAGGAGGAATAAATATGAGCCTCGTCAACAAAAAAGGCGTCGATATTTCCTCTAACAACGGCAGAATCAATATGGAGAAAATCAAGGCGGCAGGCTATGATTTTGTAATGATACGCTGCGGCTTCGGCGAGGATATCGCCGAACAGGACGACACATACTGGGAGGAAAACGTCCGCAAGTGCGAGGCGGCGGGCGTGCCGTGGGGTGTATATTTCTACAGCTACGCCTGCTCCGACGCTTCGGCACGCAGTGAGCTGGCGCATATTCTCAGACTGCTCAGGGGCAAGAAACCACTGCTGCCCGTTGCGCTTGACATGGAAGATGCCGACGGATATCACGCCCGTCACGGCGGCTGGAACCGCGCAAACATCACAAGTGTCTGCAAGATTTTTCTCGAAGGCATCGCGAAAGCGGGTTATTATCCGATGATTTATGCCGGATTTGAGGAAAAGGACAACCTCATTTCTCCCGAGGTGTGGAACAGCCATGATATCTGGTTCCCGCACTGGGCGAGAGAATGCGGCTACAAGGGTGACAATCTCAGCATGTGGCAGTACGGCGGTGAGACCAACCTGATCGAGAGCAATTCGATTCCCGGCGTGGGCGTGATCGACAAAGACCTCTGTTACCGTGACTACCCGACTATTATCAAGGACGGCGGCTTCAACGGCTGGGGCGGCAAGCCTACAGTCGGGCACGGTCTGACTGCAGCTCAGGCAATGAGCGGCGCGCGCGGACTTGTCGGCAAGGACGAGGATCCTGACGAGTGCGACATCATGGAATGGTACGGCGGCTTCAATACCGATATCAACAGAGTGGCGTGCTGCTGTGCGGGTATGTTTTATCTTTTCCACAAGCTGAACGCCCTCGATCTGATACCCGGCGGCAAGGTTGCGGACTGCGGCTCGCTCGCTCGCAATTTCTACAACGCGGGACAGCTGCATCGTCCCGATGAAGTGCGCCCGGGCGACCTCGTTATATTCTCATGGAGCGGAAACAAGACGTCTGTACAGCCGCTGCGCGATCTCGGTTACAAATCCTTTGACCACGTTGAAATGATCCTCAAGGTATTTGACAATACAATACTCTCCGTCGGCGCGAATAACGGCGGCATCGAGTGCGACGATTTCCAAATCAAGACACGCAAGCGCTCCGACATTTCCGCTTGTTGCCGTCCGAACTACGCCGACGGCGGGGAAGAGGACACCGCGGCGACTGTCACCGAGGCGGTCTACGGCAATAAAAACGTCTATGAAATCCAGCAGTGGCTCAACAGTCATTTCGGCTTTGATATTTACATCGACGGCGTGTACGGTCCTCAGACGCGCGCGGCTCTTGTCATGGCACTGCAGACCATTCTAAACCGTGATTACGGCACGGATCTGGAGGTCGACGGAATCTACGGCAGACTGACGAGAAAAGCTGTGGTCAACCTCGAGCGCGGAGCCTACGGCGATTATGTCAAGGTGCTGCAGGGCTTTTTGATCTGCATGGGCTACGACACGGGAGGCTTCGACGGCGACTTCGGCGACAGAACCGAGGAATCAGTCAAAACCTTCCAGACAGTGCGCGGCTTGATTGTTGACGGCATAGCCGGTAAAGCAACTTTTGAAGAACTCACTGGGTAAAATGTAAAGTATACTTATACTTTAAGAGAATACAAATAAGATGTTTATTAAATGTAACCCGAATCCGTACCACCTGAAAACCGACGATTGTGTAATAAGGGCTATCGCTATAGCTGAAAATGCAAGCTGGGATAAGATCTATCTTGACTTATCTATATATGGTTTAATTTATGCTGATTTGCCGATACGGAATAATGTATGGGGCAGATTTCTGAATGATAGAAATTATGAGTATATTTCTATACCAAATACTTGCCCCTTTTGCTACAGAATCAAGGATTTCTGCAAAGATAACCCAAACGGTACATTTGTACTTGGTACAGAACACCATGCAGTTTGCGTTATTAACGGCGACTACTACGACACGTGGGACTCAGGCAGTGAAGTCCCGATTTACGGATTCAAGAAAGGTGATTAAAAATGGCATATAATAATTACATGTTTCCGCAAGGTTACTATCCTGCGATCATTCCACAGTATCAGCAGAATGTTCCGCAACAGCAGGCTCAACCTCAAAATAATGGCATAATCTGGGTGCAGGGCGAACAGGCGGCGAAGGGGTATCCCGTAGCACCGAATCAGTCAGTGCTTTTGATGGACAGCGAACAGAGCGCATTTTATATTAAATCAGCCGACAATGCCGGCATGCCGCAGCCATTAAGGATTTTTGATTATTCGGAGAGGAACACAAACCCAGTTCCGATGCAACAGGCAATACAACAGCCTGAACAAAATTTTGTTACGCATTCCGAATTTGAAGAAAAGCTTGGCGAAATCAAATCAATGATTAAAACAGCATCAAAGGAGAAAAAGGCTAATGGCAAACCCTCTGTTTAACCTTCTTAACAATTCAGCGCAAATTCCAGTTAACACGCCGATGGGAAATGCTATGGCGATGTTAAAACAGTTTCAGCAATTCAAAAACAATTTTCACGGCGATCCGAAAGCTGAGGTAATGAAAATGTTGAACAACGGGCAAATGTCGCAAGCACAGTTTAATCAGTATCAGCAAATGGCTCAACAGTTCCAGAGCCTTATAAAATAAGTCAAAACAACTCGCGAGGTTTTGAAAAATAAATTTTTAAAGGAGAAAACACATGTCAATCACAAGTGAAGGTATGACACCTGCGGACATCGCCGCAGTGACAGGCAACGACAGAAATGGTGGAGGATTTGGCGACGGCAGCGGCGCATGGTGGCTGCTCGTACTGTTTCTTTTTGCCGCAAACAACGGTTGGAATAACGGCGGCTGGGGTGGTAATGGTGGCAACGGCGGTGCTATTCCCTACATCGGTACGAACGCTGACATTCAGAGAGGTTTTGACCAGTCCGCAATTATGTCAGGAATTAACAACTTGACAACAGGACAGTGCAACCAGACCGCCACTTTGCAGAATGCGATTACACAGTCACAGATCGGCGCAATGCAAGGCTTTAACGGCATTACAGGCACTATTAACAATGGTGTGAACCTCTTGCAGTCCACGCTTATGCAGAACGAAATGAACCGTCAGCAGTGTTGCTGTGATACCAAACAGGCTATTGCAGATTTGAAGTACACAGTGGCAACCGAGAACTGCGCAGACCGCCAGGCGCTTTCCGACGGCGTTCGTGACATCATTGCAAGCAATACAGCTCAGACGCAGGCTATTCTTGATAAGCTTTGTCAGCAGGAACTTGACGCTAAAAATGAGACGATCGCGAATCTCAGAACACAGCTCAACATGCAGAATCTTGCGGCTTCTCAGACCGCGCAGACTGCTCAGATTCTTGCCAACAATGCGGCGCAAACTCAGGCGCTTGAGCAGTATCTGAACCCTGCGCCGATTCCTGCGTATGTAGTTCAGAATCCTAACTGTTGCCCTACGCAGAACAATTGCGGTTGTAATTGCGGCTGTGGTGTAGGTTAAGGAGGTAACAGAATGGCTGAATATGCCTATAACCCTGCACAGAGCGTGAATGCGGGCGCTCCCGTCGTTTTAAACACTGTAATTCCGTGCAACAAAGGGTTTATATACCACAGAGAACAAAGCGGTATTCTGGTATTGAGAGGTAAGGTCTGCGGCAATAACTGTTTTGCGCGTTATCGGGTTGAGTTTAACGGCAATGTTGCCCTTCCTGACGGCGGCACGGTTGGAGCGCCTTTGTCTGTAGCGATAGCTCTTGACGGTGAGCCGATTTTGACAAGTAAAGCAATCTATCAGCCCACAGTTACAGCTGAAGACCCCGTAACAAATGTCGGATTTGGAAATGTCACATCAACTGCGATTATAACAGTTCCAAAGGGCTGTTGTTTTAACATTTCGGTGGAAAATACATCTGAAAGCGCAACACCTGCTACTACTCCAGCACCAACCATTTTGGTTCAAAATGCCAACTTAACAGTGACGAGAATTGCATAAAGTGAGGTGAAATAAAATTGAGCTATAGATTGTACGAGGAAACGAAAGAAAAGTTTTGCGACGCCCTTGCTGAAATTATTGAAGGTAAGCAGAGATTTAACGCAGATGATCTCAGACTTGCAAAAGAAGCAATCAGCGGTTTGTATAAGGCGACTATCCTTATGGAAATGGAAAACGGCAACTATTCTTACGCTGACGGCATGAGTACTGCTAAGAGAGATAGTCGCGGCAGATATAGTCGCGACAGCGGTGACAATTATGGTCATCATATGGGTACTCGTGACGGTGGACGTAACTATTCCTACCGTTATTCACGCGACGAAGCCAAAAAGGATATGGCAGAGGAAATCAAAGAATTGATGCAGTATGCCGAGAACGAAACCGAAAGGTCAGTGCTTAGACAGGCGGCTGAAATGCTGAAGAACAATGCTGAAAAGTAATGCCGACAAAAGAAGAATTACTTAAGGCTATTAATGAAGTATCAAAACTACCGGATACTTATTCCAAATGTCAGAAGCTTGCAACCTTCTATGTTTTGCTCAATTCGTTATACTCGGAAGAAGACCTTAAAAACAATGTTAGCACACAATTTCAAAGCACAATTCCTGATTTGGGGGAAAGCGAATTTTTGCAGAAAGTTAAGGGGCATGACATAAATTTGGTGTTCGGTATTTTAGATGAATTAATGGATGCTGTTAAAGTTTTCAATCCTAAATTGTATAACAACACCATACAAAAATTATAGTCAAAAGGCGGGAGAATACCTCCCGCCTTTTTTCATATAACGCCCATTAGCTGAAGAATCAATTTTACATGGTCAACATTAGAAACACCGCCTACAATTGCCCCCGCAGATAGCCATTCACACAACCTCCATCGTTGTATCTTTTCTAAGTTTTCCTTGGTATCTCTCTTGCACTCAAAAGCAATAGTACGTCCTCTAATACTCCCCAGTATATCGGGTGTCCCACGCTCAGAGAAAATACTACCATGCATATTAACCGCTTTGGCTTGCGGTAACGAATTAACGTACTTGAGAATAGGCTGTACGACGGCTTCATATTCCAACCGTCGATCCCGATCAGCCATCCACAATTTCCTCAGGGTCTATGCATGGGTATTTCAGATGTTCAGTGAACTTGCGCGTGGGTATATCCTGCATCTCTGGTTTCTTCTCTTCTGTCCACATGGCGCACATTATGTTCCATGCCGCTGCAGCTAAATGGTCTTCATCAATTGCACCATCTATATACTTGAACAAGTGCCTAAGAGCTGAATCCATGAAGGAATGCATTGGGATTCCCAGTTCCCAGTTCCGTTCACCATGTGCTTCGGTGCCCGCTTCAAAATGCTTGGACAACCGAATTAAAGCGCACATCGGGAGTAAATCACATCTGCCCTTGCCTGTTTTGTTCTCACGTACCGCACCCGTACTAAACGCCGGGAATGCCTCTCCTGTGGCTTTCTTGGTATTCTCCTTGCACGAAGAACCATGGAGTGGACACTGTGCCCTCTGGTGTTCTTGAGTTTTTTCTTTGGCGTTCTTGGCGTTACAAGTATTATAGACCGGTTGAGCCAAAACCCTCATCTCCTCTCTCCCCCGCTATTGATTGGATACGATCAACTTGCGCCCACCGAATGTCCTGAATGGTGTGGAAAAGAACTTGGGCGAGCCTCATACCCTTGGTTACCATAAAATCCTGATTACTTAAATTGTGGACACAGATAAACAGTTCACCCGTGTAACCGTTGTCAATGATTGCCTCATTCACCAACAATTTGTGTTTGCGTAAAGTAGACGAGCGACCCGTAATCCTTGCATAAGTGAAAGGCGGCATTTTAATTTTAATTCCCGTGTGCACATCTTTAGTTTCATGCGGGCGGATTACACAGTCTTCACTGATGTACAAATCCCATCCTGCATCCCCTATGTGCTTCTTAAAGGGGGTTTTAGCCCCTTCTGCAGTTAATTCAAAGTCCACGTACTTGACCAATTGGAAAATCCTCCTCGTTTACTGTAACCATTGATTTAGCGCCGGTTCCAATGTATTTAAGCGGGTGATTTTTAGTGTTAATTCCACTCTCCTTAATAAATTCCATTAATCGTGTCGAATTTAACAAATCCTCAGGATGAACTGCATTCATCACGTTAGGGTCAATATAATCCGCGAATGTTAACGCGATGCAAGTAGGAGCATTTAAAAGACACGACTGCTTGAATAAATCCGCGTCCCATTCTGCAATCCTACGAATTTTCTGAGTAACAGTTGTTTTTTCTGGGACAACGTTTACACCCATTTTCTGTTGTAACTGTTCCCACGTAATTTCGTTCTTCATGTAACCGGAATTACCTGCTACACGGATGGGGAACGTGCGCACAACCATAAGAACATCAGTCACTCTGGAAGGAGCAATACCAACTTCAGAAATTATTCCTGCCGCATTAGTATCGATGCTTGTGCAGTAGGGGTAATGACTGTGAAGCAGGGACAGCCCGGATCCTTGAGTCCCTTCAATCAAAACGTTTCTACCCGTATCCTGTTCCATCGCGACAAGTAAAGGTGTGTTTTCAGAGATGCACTGTTCAAGTCCATATTCATGCGCTACGTCTTTAAATCGTTTAAACACCTCAGTGTCACGGTGAATACGAGCTTCACGGGCTGCGCCCACGCCCTCACCAGTAGACCCTATTTTTTCATTAAACCACCCGTTTTTTCCACCTTCGGCATCACGGAATTTTTCACTCAGTATGCCCGCTTCAGGGTCGATGTGAAGTCTGAATAAGAAATCAGGGTAGAATTGAAGAACATGTACCAACTCTTTCATGAACTGTTTCATGTTCAGTAATGCACCCCTGCCAATGATAATATCGGCGTTGGGGTTAATCCATCCACATGGGATTGACTGCATGACGTGTTTTTGACCTCGCCAATAAATTGTGTGACCGGCATTCGGACTACCTACACGAACATGAACGTCATATTCATTAGCAATATGGGCAACTACTGCGCCCTTGCCCTCGGATCCATATTGACCGCCAACTAAAACTGTTAATTTACCTTTGTTCATTTTATCCTCCGTTTAATTAATTTACGCAAATATTTTAAAAGCCAATCAAAACCATCGTCTTCAGAAACGAATTCCAAATTGTGGTCGTCTATATAAATGTCAGCGTATACTTTTCGCGTCCCGCTTGGGTAAACGCTCTTGTATTTAGCAATGTTACTGGGTGCATTCTCATTAACGGCACAAAAATGCAGCCCATAATCTTCACACCATGTGACCGCCTCAACCAATCTATTATCTGTACGCGATGTCCATAGAATTACTTCATGTCCCATGTCAATTAGTTGACGAACTAATGAGATCGCTTCGTAGTTTGGTTTACCGATGCTGGGGAATTTATTCTCACATAGTATCCCATCGAAATCAACTGCAATTATCAATGTGTCCACCTCCTTTTGAATGTGTCTCCTGTGGCTTCTTTGGTATTCTCCTTGCGTTGGACGAGTCTGGACAGGCAAGCGGGCGTATGTAATCTCTAACGCAAGAGAAAGCCAAAAGAGCCAAGAGAACTACATATGTTATTACTCCCATTTTCGGAATGTTCCCCACGATTTGCCGAACTCAATATCGACTCCCGGTGCAGGGTCAAAATCAAAATCCGTCATGATTTCTCTGATAGTAGGCAGTGCAACCTGCAAATTGTGATCGGGGATCTCGAAAATTACTGAGTCATGTACTTGCATTAACATGTACCCACCGAGATCCCTAATTGCGGGAAACAATCTCGATATTGCAACTCTAACCATTTCGGCAACGCCACCTTGAATCAAATTACTCATTGCTTTATGCGGGTCTGCTTGGGGAACGTTAAAATGCCTTAACCTACCTGTCCAAAGTTCTATATATCCGTTTTCTTTGGCGAAGTCCTCGCATTGATACATCAACTTTCGGAATCCGGGGTACAGAGCGTGATATTTTTCCAAGTAATCCTTACCAGTGTTGAAATCAACCCGTAATGATTCTGATAGGTGCTTAGCACCTATGCCGTAAATAACCGAAAAGTTAATTCTCTTGGCTGCGTTCCTTGGGATGCGTAATCTTTCTGCCGTGGCTGAATGCAAATCAGCGTCGGATTCAATCAATTCTTTCATGACTGGATCCTTGGTATAATGCGTCACCAAACGCATCTCAGCTTGTTTGTAGTCAGCCTGTATCATAGTGAATCCCTCTCGTGCAGTGAACACATCTTTAACCTTAAACACTTCAGTTGCCTTGGCTACAGCCTGTAGATTTGGGTTCGAGCATGAAAGCCTGCCGGTATAAGTACCAATCAAGTTTAGTGAGGGGTGCAAGCAGTCACTCCCATCAACTAAACTCAAATACGGCGTGTAGTATCTGCTGTCCACTGACTTCCAGCCTCGCGCTTCTTGTACTAGTTTAGCATTTTCTGCGTCTTTACCGCCTGCGTCCATGAGGATTTGTAAATTTTCTGCTGACGAGGATTCCACACCGAGAAAAGCACACACCTTCTTCGATGAATTGGGATTCAATTCAAATCCTGCCGCCTTATTCAATCGCTCTTGTGCATCTGCCAAATGGTGTACTGCCTCAGTCTGATACTGTTTAATTAAATTGGTATCAACGTGCATCCCTCTATGTTCCATCAAAGTAACAATATATGAATAATAGTTAATCTGTTTCCATATGTCATAGAGTCCGAAGCACTTTAGAGCGGGTTTGACTAGATCCAGTAATTTTCGTGTCAGTCTAACGTCATCGCATGCGTATGGTTCCACGTCTGCCGGAGGCAATACGTACATCATGGATTTAGTGTTATTGGCGGCTCTCGGGGAGCGGGAACATTCAATCCCCCGCTTCTGACATTCCTCGAACACTTTATTCTCCAGTATTGACTCCTGCAGAGAACCATCCCCGATGTGGTATCGGTCAGAAATGCTCTTGAGCTTGAAGTCTGGCTCGTTTTCATTAAGTAAGTGTACGGCAAGCATCGCATCCTCAAAATTAGGCGCAATATCAATACCATCAAAAGCCATCATATGCAAATCGTAAGAGTAGTTAAAACCACCGTATGTCCTGTGAGGGTTGGAAAGATACTCTTGGAAAAACCCAAAACAATCGAGTGGTAGATTCCCTCTCGCATGGCGGAACGGGAAGTAATAGGCGTCATTACCAATGTCTACAGCAATACCAATAACTTGATCTCGAGCACGTTTGGCGTTACCATAGATTGATAAACCTGTAGTTTCAGTATCAACGCAGGGGTCTGTACAAGCCAACAATAGTGGTTTAACAGCTTCGAATTGT
>Ga0326514_10000200_pt1 | contig 38259 bp, 39 predicted proteins | sample 3_2548_0518_D_FD_203653 | JGI IMG/M metagenome (GOLD analysis project Ga0326514, IMG submission 203653) | Bovine rumen microbial communities from UC Davis, California, United States - 3_2548_0518 | ecosystem: Host-associated > Mammals > Digestive system > Stomach > Rumen | place: USA... | reverse complement strand
CCCGTGACGGCATGAAGGATGAGCCAACAAATGGGGATGAAGACGATGCCAATCCAGAAACTGGGCGTATTGAACGAATTGGTGACGCGGTCCCAATAGTTGATATAGAGGTCTTCGTGCGCCTTGCGGAAGAAATAGAACAGCGTCCACGCCAGAATGGAGGCAATCCAATCGACGAAGAAATAAACGCAAGCCAGCTTTTTCTTGTTCATAACTTACGGTAAAGCAGTTTCAGATTGTCGAAATAATAATAACGCCTTTCGTTGATGGGGTGATAGTAATGGCCATAGAGGGTATCGACACTGGTGGTCAAATCGGAAGTGAAATAGACTTTGAAATAGTCGGCGGTGTAGTTGTTGTTCATCGTCGGGCCGATAGTGATGTAAATCTTGTTCCAGCGTTGCGGCTTGTCGTGTTCCTTGTCGGTGGGTGTCACCTTGATAAGCGGCCAAGTGGTGAGATGAAAGTCTTTGAAATACTTCACGCCGACAAAAAAGGTATCGTTGCAGCAGTAGTCCATCTCAAGCATACAATATACGCCGTTCATGTTTTTGTAGAAATCGAACTCGGTGGCCGTGCTCACCGTGAAATCCAACGAGTCGGGCGGCAATTCCACCTTGCCCGAAAAGAACGAGGCGACGGAGCAAACTGGCGAATTCCATGCCTCGTTGCCGCTGATGCGGATGATGCTTGTGTCGCTTCCCGGCTCCGCAACCAAGCTGTTCGCGTTTTCGAAATCCTCCAACCAAGCCACGGTGGTGCCTTCGTCGTGGGAATAATAATTGACCACTGGATTCAGGTTGATGATGCTGTCCTCCACAAGGTTCAGGCTTTGGTAGACCGTAGGCTTGTAGAAAGGATAAGTGGAATAGGCACCTGTGCGGCCATCCACCTTGATGCCGCCATAGACGGCCACCTTATGCGGCCCGTTTTTTAAGACGGGGAATGTGGCCGGAAGTTCGTAGCAGCCAATGATTTGGTCATCCACATACACCCAAGCCTCGGTGATTTTGTGGGTTGGAGCGCCATAAACGGAGTAATCGGTCGCTGGGTCAACCGAAATTTGGTCGATATGGATATAGGCGGGCACCGTTTGCGAGCCTTCAAATTTGTTGCATGAAGCAAAGGCGAAACAGAAAACCGCAAAAGCAAAAATGGTAGATTTTCTAAACATAGCGTCAGTTTTTAGGATAACGGAAGCCTTGAGGCAATATTGTGGATAATGGTTTATTTCTTCACTTTGGCGATGGATTCGTTGACGGAATCGAGGATGCGATAGGCCAATTTCAGCACATTGATGCCATCGTCGATGGTGACGGCGGGCGTGGTGTTGTGGACGATGGCGTCGTAGAAACTTTCCAATTCTGTTTGTATGGCGTTAATCGGGTGGATTTCAGGCATTTCGAATGTGATTTGCTTTTCGCTGCCATCGGCGAGGGTGATGGTGGTCGAAAGCGGGTTGGATTCGTCCACTTCGTCATGGATGCGGAAAATTTCAGCCTTCTTATCGAGGAAGTCGACGGTGATGTAAGCTCCTTGTTGGAAGATGCGCGTTTTGCGCATGTTCTTCATCGACAGGCGCGAAGCCGTGAGATTGGCCACCGCACCATTCTCAAACTCAATGCGCACATTGGTAATATCTGGTGTCGGGCTGACGATGCTGACACCGCTCGCGCTGATATGGCTGACCGGTGATTTCACGATGGTAAGCAGGATGTCCAAGTCGTGTACCATAAGGTCAAGAACCACAGGCACATCCGTTCCACGCGGATTGAACAAGGCCAAGCGATGCGCCTCGATGAAAAGCGGTTCGCCGATGAATGGTTCCGCTGCAATGAAGGCAGGATTGAAACGCTCCACATGACCCACCTGCACCTTCACGCCCGCTTCGTCGGCCAGTTTCTTCAAGGCATTGGCCTCTTCGGGTGTGGCCACTATAGGCTTCTCAATGAAGACATGTTTGCGTTTCCGCAAGGCCTTCGAGGCACACTCAAAATGGCGAATGGTTGGCGTCACAATGTCGACCACATCCACTGCATCTATCAGTGCATCAACGGAATCGAAACGCTTCACCTTCAGTTCTTCCTCCACCTGTTGCGCCGTTTCCTCGGCAGGGTCGAAAAACCCGACCAAGTCGTATCTCTCTATATGTTTGATGCAGTTCAAGTGGATTTTCCCCAAATGACCCGCGCCTAAGACACCTATTTTCAGCATATTCCAAAATTTCGGCAAAAATAGTTCTTTTCTTCTTTGGTTGCGTTGGAAATTAGCGTAATTTCGCGCCGAAATGAACACCATCATAGAAGACAATTACCGTCACAAAGGCCTGCGCAAGCAAATGGTCGACCAATTGCGCACCAAGGGCATCACCGATGAGGCTGTGTTGTCGGCCATCAATGAAGTGCCGCGCCACATCTTCCTCGACTCGTCTTTTGTGGAATTGGCCTATCAAGACATGGCCTTTCCCATCGGCTCAGGGCAAACCATTTCCCAGCCTTCCACTGTGGCCTTCCAAACCCAACTGCTGCAAGTCGAAAAAGGCATGAAAGTGCTTGAAATCGGCACGGGGTCAGGCTATCAGGCCTGCGTTTTGGCCGCGATGGGCGCCAAGGTGTTTAGCATCGAGCGGCAGCGCAATCTCTATTTCAAAACCAAGGAAATCGTGGAGCAATTGCCCTTCCGCGTGAAGACCTTCCTCGGCGACGGTTTCGAGGGCTTGCCCACCTATGCGCCTTTCGACCGTATCATTATCACGGCAGGCGCACCGCGCATCCCCGATGCGCTCCTCCAACAAATGAAAACCGGCGGCATCATGGTCATCCCCATGGACAATGCCGAAGGCGAAGGTCAAACCATGCTGAGAATCACCAAATTGGAGGATGGTTCACTGAAAAAAGAATCCTTCGGCGATTTCAAATTTGTGCCGATGCTGAAGGAGATAGGGAACGATTTGTAAAATAAAAAACAGAAAACGGCGTTATCTTTCAGCAAATTCGTATTTTTACCGCCCAAATCTTCATTTTATGAAAAAACTTAACCTACCTTTATTATTAATAGCCATAATCTTTCCGTTGGCCTCGTTTGCCCAAGACGGTGTTTCCATCGGCAATTGGCGCACACACTTGCCCTATCAGAAAGTGATTGGCGTTGAGCCAGTTGGCAACAAGATTTATGCCGCTACCGAGTTTGAATTGTTCTATTACGACACGCAAGACAACTCCATCAATATCCTCAACAAAATCAATGGTTTGTCGGACATCGGCATCAGCACCATCAGTTACAACAAGAGCCAACGCAAACTGTTTGTGGCCTACACCAATGCGAATGTCGACCTCATTGACCACGATGGTAACATCAAAAACATGAGTGACATCAAAAACAACAAGAACATTGTAGGCAACAAAAGCATTAATCATGTCTTCTTCGATGGCGACCTCGCATACGTGGCTTGCGGCTTTGGCATCGTCGTTTTTGACCTGAAGAAAGAAGAAGTAAAGGATACATATTACATTGGAAACCAAGGCGATGCTGTGAATGTCACAGATATTGCCATTTTCGATGACAAAATCTATGCTTGCACCGACAACGGCGTTTACTACGCCTCGCTCGACGCCCCGAATTTAGCCAACTATTCCGCTTGGTTTTTCGATGCGACCTTGATTCATCCCCATTTGCCCTATTCCGAAATGGAGGTTTTCAACGGAAAACTGTTTCTGAACTATACAGGCGGCTACGAATCGGATACGCTTTTTGTCAACGACGGCAACGAGTGGAGCTATTTCAACAAAGAGGACATCAACGAAAAATTTGAGCTGCGTGCCTACGATGACTGCTTCGTCATCACTAACCGCTACAATGTGCTAGTTTTTGACCGCGACATGAACCAAACTTACAACATTTTTTCGCCCGGTGGAAGCATCGAGCCTTGTTCGGCAGCTCTTGACGATAACGGCAATTTTTGGATTGGCGACACTCGTCGTGGTCTTATCAGGAGTTCCGATGGTTGGAACAATATGGACGTGAAGCCCAACGGCCCCGCCTCGAAGAATGTGTTTGAACTGAAGGCTTGCGACGACCAAGTTTGGATTGCCACAGGAGGTCACGCCGCCAACTGGGGCAAGCGCTACATGAAAGAGGGCGTGGCTCGTTACGATGGCATGTGGACAATTTTCAATTCCGAAAAAACACCTGAAATGGTTGATTTGTCGGATTTTGTTTGCATCGCTACCGACCCATTGGACCTTTCTGTTACCTACATCGGAACTTGGGGTTATGGCATACTGAAGTTCAAGGGTGATGAATTGGTCGAAATCTTCAATGCTGACAACAGCACCCTTGAGTATTGGGTGAGCGACCCCAACCTCATCAATATCAGCGGTTTGGCTTTCGACAGCAAAGGCAACCTTTGGGTGGCCAACACGGGTGCGCCCAACCTGCTCTCGATGATGGAACGCAATGGCACTTGGCACTCCTTCAACCTTGGCGGCAGCCTTAGTGGTAGAGATATTGGAACTTTGTTCATCGACCACAACGACTACAAGTGGATCCTCACCCGCACGGGCGAGCTTATTGTCTTCAACGACAACGGCACCATCGAAAATACGACCGACGATCAGGTGCAGGTTTTGAACACAGCCCTCAACAACGGCCATTTGTTAGGCACGGTGAATTGCGTTGCCGTAGACCAAAAAGGTGCGGTATGGATTGGCACCGACAAAGGTCCCTGCCTGTTCGACGATTCCCGACAGATTTTCAGCGGTTCGGCTTTTGAAGCCACGCAGAAAAGAGTGCCTCGCAACGACGGTACACTTCAAGACGATGCGCTTTTCGACGGTTCCAATGTGCTTTCTATGGCCGTCGATGGCGCCAATCAGGTTTGGTTCGGCCTCGAAACGGGTGTCTATCTGATGTCGTTTGAGCAAAAGCCAAAGCAAGTCCATAATTTCAATGTCGATAACAGCCCTTTGCTCGACAACGCAGTCACTTCTATGGCCATCGACAAGAGCGGCGAAGTGTTCTTCGGCACGAGCAACGGCGTGATTTCGTATCGTGGCCAATCCGCTGCCCCCGACCCGGTTGTCAGCGATGTTGTGGTCTATCCCAATCCAGTCAGGCCTGGCTATTCGGGATTTGTGGGCATCAAAGGCCTGGCAGCCAATTCATTGGTCAGGATTACCACGGTTGACGGGAACTTTGTCACCCAAATGATGTCGGAAGGCGGACAGGCCGTTTGGGACTGCACCAACATCAACGGCGAGAAAGTAAGTCCCGGTGTGTATTTCATTTTCGTCAGCACCAAGCGGGGCGAGAGCAAGTTTGCCACCAAGATACTCATCCAGAACTGATGGACGACACGATAGAAGGCGTAGTCCTGCAATCGTTGCGCTATGGCGACACAAGCCTGATTGTGAGGGTGTTTACCCGAAATTTCGGCCTGAAATCCTATATGGTGAAAGGCACTTTCAACCGAAACGCGAAAAACCGCGCGGCACTGTTCCAAAGTCTTAACCTTATTGAATATGTGGAGGCGGGAAGACCCAACAAAAGCACTTTAGGCTACATGAGAGACGTCCATCTTTCAACCGTTTACCAAAACATTCCCGCAACGATGAACAAAAGGGCCATCTTGATGTTTGTCAGCGAATTGCTTTCAAAAACCATCACCGAGCAGGAGCAGAATGTCGCCTTGTACGACTTCATCGTCCAATCCTTGAAGTGGCTTGATTTGGTGGAATGTGACTATGCCAACTTTCCCTTGTTTTTCACTTTGGAACTCACCCGGCATTTGGGTTTTTATCCCAAAGCCAACCACGAAACAGGTTTCTGCTTCGACATGATGGAAGGCTCGTTTGCCCGCGATTATCCGCTTCATCCTTATTACTTTGATGCCGAATCTGCAACGCTGCTTGCCCAATTCTTGGGGGCAGGCATTAACGAATCGTGCCGCCAACCCCTTCGTGTGAGTCAGCGGCGCGATTTATTGGATGGCCTCATTGTTTTCATGCGACTTCATGCCCCAGTGATGAAGGATTTCCATTCCCACGAGGTGTTGAAATCGGTGTTGGAATAGGGTTATCTCAAGTCGATGGCGGTTTGTCCAATGAGTTTGCCGCCCTCTTCATAAACATCGATGAAATAAGTGCCCGGGCGCATTTCCACATTCTCAGGTTTTACGTAATAGGCTCTCACATCGGTTTCCTTGCCTTCGTAATTGACCCTCACTTTCTCGGTGAATTGCAAGGTTTCGCCATTCGATTGGAAAGCATATTCGTCGCCTGTGCCCTTGCTGATGATGGCCTTGGTGGGGTCGGCGATGCGGATATAGAACAGCTTTGTGCCCGGATTGACCAAGTCGTTGGCCGCCAAGGTGAAGTCGATTCTGATGCGCTCGGCGCGATTGGCCCTGTCCGTGGTGGCTTCCTTGTCGCCTGCCCTGAAACGCACAGCCTTAGCGGTGTAGTTGTAGAGTTTCATGGTCGCGGCTTGGTTCACCTTGTTGGTCAGTTCTTCCTTTTGGCGGGTCAAGTTGGTGTTTTGGCGGCGTTCAGCTTGGTATTCCTCGCGGATGCGCTCGTTTTCGGCCACCAATTCGCGGTTGACGGTATAAAGCGAGTCCATTTGGCGCACATAATGCTGCGAAATCTCCTGCAATTGGCTCAATTTCTTCTTAATGCGATAGTAATCCCATTGAGAATCAAGGAGTTTTTTGATTTCGACGGCATCGGCTTGGATGATGCTGTCTTTTTCGGCCAATTCAAGGCTCAGCTCTCCGTAACTTTCCTTCAGCTCGTTGTGGACCTTCATCAAGCTATCGACTTCATATTGAAAATCCCTGCGTTGCATTTCCTTTTCGGCTTCCAATTCTTTCAGGTCGCTTTTGATGGAAGCGTTCTTGCTCGCCAAAATGACGACGAAAATCAAGGCCGCAACCAAAGCCGCGAGAAGCGCGATGGTCAAAATCCTTTTGCCGTTATTTTTTTCCTCTGAATCCATGAATATTATGTTTTTAGGGTTATCTATTTGGTAATTATTGTTTTGTCGTCGTCTTCATACACAGGTTCCACCTTGGCTCGCATGATGTGGACGGGAATGTATTGGCCGACCGCTTCGATGAAGACAATCAGGTGGCGCTTGTTTTCGATGGTGTCGAGCCGTCCCACAAGGCCTTTCATTGGGCCGGTGATGATGCGCACCATTTGGCCAACCTTCAGGTCTTCCTTGTTCTGCATCTTGAACTCTTCGCCGTGTTCGTAGTCTTCCACAAACCTCTTGATGGCAAGGATTTGGTTTTCGGGAACTACGACGGCTTTGTGCTCGAAAGTGATAAACCTCACCACACCGTATACATTAAGAATCGGGATGTATTCCTTTTCGTTGGAAAAGACGAACACATACGACCTGAACAAAGGTTCTTCCACTTTCTTGCGGCGGTCGCTCCACTGCTTCACTTGCGTAATCAGAGGCAAATAAGCTGTAATGCCCGCTTCTTCAAGCTGCCAAAGCACTTTCTTCTCGGACCTCGACTTGACATAAATGGCATGCCATTGCCTCTCGTTACGATTGTCTGTTGCCATGATTATCGTTTTATCTTGCGGCTTATTTTTTTCTTGTCTTCGCCTTCGTCGTCATAATAGCTGGCATCATAGCCGTAGCCATAGCCGTATCCGTAGCCATAGCCATATTTCTTGCCGCCATAGCCGTAAGCCTTCTCAATTTCGAGGCCGTTGACGACGATGTAGAATTGCAAGTTGCGGTCTTCAAGGTCTTTGATGATGCTGCTGAAAGCATTCTTGTTGGTCACGCCCTGACGGACGATGAACAAGTTGGCTTCGGAATAGCGCATGAGCAGCAGGGCATCGGTGACCATGGCGACAGGCGGAGTGTCGATGATGATATAATCATAGCGTTTTTTCAGTTCGGCGAACAATTCATCGCATTTCTTCGAGGCAATCAGCTCTGCTGGGTTGGGTGGGATGGGGCCGCTCGTGATGATGTCGAGGGTTGGTATCTTGCCAGAAGGTTGGATGATGTTGTCGATATTATCCTCCTGATTGCTCAAGAAGTTGCTCAATCCGATTTTGTTGTTGAGGCCAAACTCTTGGAACAATCTCGGTTTGCGCAAGTCGAAGCCCAGCAGGATTGTCTTCTTGCCGTATAGGGCATAAATGGAGGCGATGTTGATGCTGTTGAAAGTCTTGCCAATGCTTTGTGTGTCACCCGTAACAAGCACGGTGCAAGGCAATTTGCTTTGCGTGATGAACTCGATGTTGGTTCGGATAGAGCGGAACGATTCCGCCACAGGCGACTTGGGATTGTTGATGACCAAGAGAGGATCCTTGTTGGTGGATTGCGCCACTTGGCCGATGATGGGGAAGCGTGTCAGTTTTTCCACATCCTTGCGGTCGGTGATGGTCACATTGAAAAATTCTTTCAGGAAAAGGAACAGTGCAGGAATCAACAACCCAAGGAACATTGCGATGAGATAGTTCATCTTGGTTCGGGGCGAAATCCATTTTGTCGTTTCCAAGCGTGCTTCGTCGAGAATCTCGTTGTCGGGAGTGTTGGAGGCTTTCAGGATTTGGGCTTCGGCGCGGCGGCGCATCAGGTACTTGTAGGTTTCGTTGGTGAAGTCGAAGTTTCGTTGGTAGTTGATAAGTTGTTGCTGTTTGCCTGGCAATTGGCGCGATCTTGTCATCAATGTGCCGATGCGGCGCTCTATTTCGTTGAGGCTCATCTGGGCATTGTTCACAAGGTTGTTGACGTTCTCGAGCAAGGCCTTCTTTGTGGTGACAATCTGCTCGTTGAGTTTCACAATTTGGGGGTGTTGTTCCGTCAGGGTGAGCATTTGTGTAGCCTTGGCTTGCGACAAGTTGACGAGGTCGCGGGTGAGTTGGTTCAGCAGCGGGTCGTTGATGCCCATCGTACTCGGTGCGGCAAGGTTTTCCGGGTCGTTGATTTGAACCTTGATATAGTCTTGCAATTGCTTGTAAATCTTTACATTGACTGCCATTTCAGCTCTTTCTCTATCCAAGGCTTGAATGTTGGTGTAAACCTGATTGGCCTGAAGGTCGAGGTTCATAAGGTCATTCTCTTGGCGGAAGTCTTTCAAATCGGTTTCGGCTTGGCCCAACGATTCTTGGATGTCGTTTAATTCGTTGTTAATGAACTTGATGGTGTTTTCCGAAACGAGGTTCTTCTTCTCCAAGCCACGAGAAACATATTCGTTCATCAGTAAATTCACAAATTCCACAATCTTCAGCTTGTTGGTGCCTTTCATGCTCACCGAAACCACGGCAGCTTGCTTGGTAACAGGGCTTACGCTGAAGTTGCTCATCTGCGCCACGAGAGAGGAATAACTGTTAAGCCAGAAGTATAGTTTGCGGAAATGTGTGGTTTCGGGGTCGAACAATTCGGTTTTGGTGATGCGGATACGGTTGTAGCCATTGTCAATCCATTCGCCTTCCTTATATATCCCGATAGTATCAACTGTGGCGAACGGGTCGTATTCGGTTTGCTGGCAAAGGATAAAGTCGTACTTGGTGAGGCCTTCGCCAACGGTATGGAGCCTGATGTCGCCGTCGTCGAGGAAAGAGATTTCGTAAGTCAACCCCACAGCTTGTGGCACACTATGCTCGAATTCGACCAGAAAAGGCGAGTTTTTGTACAATTCAGTGTTGGAGATACGGCCTTTTTCCATGTAGCTCACCTCGATGCCCATCTTTTTGACCACACGTTCTCTCAAAGTATAAGATGTCAAGACGACGATTTCGTTATCTAAGTTCTGCACATTGCCATACGATGCGTTGGTCATAATGGCTGTAGGGTCATAACCTGAGCGGTCGTCCTTGATGATGACAGTGCCAGAAGTTTGGTAGATTCTTGTCGAATAGCGGTTGACGACGAAGCCGATGGCCAATGCCGCAACAGCAAAAATGACGAACAGATACCAATGACGCATGCAGATGAAAATTATCTGCTTGATATCGATAGTTTGTTCTTCGGTGGTTTCTTTGGGTTTGTATGATAGATTTTCGTTTTGCATGGCTGAATTAGATTAGTGGATTATTCTTTTTTAAGAAGATTAAACAAGGTTATAGCCAAAGTGACGATGGAGAGTACGGTGGAGTAGGGGAAGGTGGTGAAGCCCCATTGCTTGATTTTAAGCGGCTCCACATAAACGATGTCATTGGGTTTCAAATAGAAATAAGGTGAGGAAAGAATGTCAGCTTGCCCCATGTCAACAATGTGGATTTCGGAACCAGTGTCGGTTTGGCGGATGATTTTCACTTCGTTTTTCTTGGCGAAATTAGTCATGTTGCCTGCCATGGAAACGGCTTCAAACAAGTTGATTTGCGACTGGTAGACTTTGTACATACCAGGTTTGGCCACTTCGCCCAACACTGTCAGGTTGAAGTTGGAAAGCTTCACGATGAGCGTGGTCTGGTTGACGAACTTATTGATTTCCGTTTGCATTTTTTCCTTGGCACCATCTACAGTCAAGTTTTTTAATTCGATTTTCCCCGTCAGAGGCAGTTCGATGCAGCCATTTTCATCCAAAGTGTAAGAGTGAAGATAAATACTGGCATCGGAGCTGGTGGAATATGTCCTGCTTGTATTATCGCCTGCCAAGGCAGCGGCACTCCGCTCGTCGATGGTGTTGATGAAGCGGATATAAAGGTTGTCGCCGGGCTGCAACTTGTAATCCACGTTGCGCTCGTTGATGTAATTGGCGGATTGGTTTTCTGTAACCATCTGGGCGTCTTTCAGATAGAGCATTTTCTTGTACGGAACACAGGAAGCGAAAAACATGGCCAGCAACAAGGCGACCATCCCCAGTTTCAATGAATTTTTCAAGTATTTCATGGCTATTGTAAGTTATTGTTTATCAATGTGATTTTCTTTACTCCGACAAGCGGCGTTTTAGGCATTTTCTGTTCAATCTTGAATTGGTATTTGCCCGTATCGGTGAATTGCAGTTGCTTGTTGATGGGCAAGTCGAAAGTGTAGCAATCATCCTTCTTTTCCGAGTTCCAGTGGCCTTCGTTGTCCTTCAGGTTGAACTTGTATCCTTTGGCGCGATAAGGGCTTCCATCCTCGTCGAGAACGGCAAATACCATTGAGAAGTAGTCGTAAGGATAATCATCGGTGAAACTGATGCGCAAACTCAAATCGTAGGTTGTAGCCTCTTTAATATCGATTGTATCACGCACATAATCAAAGCGTTCCCACACAGTATTGTAGAAACTCCTTTGCAGCAATTCCGCATTTTCACCTTGTTGCTTGCATCCAAAAAGGCAGAAAAGACAAGCCAAGGACAACAAGACAGATTTCTTCATTTTAATGGTTTGAAAAATCGTGCAAATATACGAAAAATCGGATTGTTGGCGCATTATTCTTCGGATTTTCATGGAAAAGGGAATTTTATCAAAAAAAACTTGCCAAAATGTCTGCAAAACCAAGAAAAACTTATACTTTTGTCAACCGCGAAATCATCATGAGAAAGAAAAACAACATTCTGTCTGACAGGAAATTACTGATAATGGCCATCTTCATTGCCGTGGGGATTGTCTTTATCGTCAAGTTGTTTTCGCTCCAAGTCCTCGACAAGCACTATAAGCAATTGGCCGACAACAACGCCTTGCGATTCATCACCCAATATCCCGCCCGAGGCAAGGTTTTCGACCGCAACGGCCAACTTTTGGTGTTCAACGAGGCGGTCTACGACCTCATGGTGATTCCCAGGCAAACCATCATCAAGGACACGCTTGACCCCTATTATCCTTTCGACACGATAGGTTTCTGCCTTCTGCTTGACATCGACAAGAATTCGTTCATCGAGCGGATGAACAAGGCGAAAAACATATCCTTCCTGAAGCCTTCGCCTTTCATGACCCAAATCTCAAAGGAAAACTACACCCACATTGCTGAGGTGCTTTACCGCTATCCGGGCTTCTATTTCCAGACCCGCACGGTGCGCCATTATCCGCAAGCCATTGCCGCACACACCTTGGGCGACATCGGCGAAATCAGCCAAGCCGAGTTGGAAAAAGACCAAGAGAACTACTACCGTCAGGGCGACTATATCGGGAAGTCGGGTATCGAGAAGTTCTATGAGAAGGAACTGCGCGGTGTAAAAGGCCTGAAAGTGATGATGGTGGACGTACACAATCGTGAAATGGGCAGCTACAATGATGGCGAATTGGACAAAGAACCTATTGCCGGAAAGGACATCTACTTAGGCATGGACGCCGAATTGCAGGCCTACGGCGAGCAGTTGATGGTGGGCAAAATCGGCTCCATTGTGGCTGTAGAACCTTCAACAGGACAAATCTTGGCTTTCGTCACCAGTCCCACCTACGACCCCAATCTCCTCGTAGGTCGCGAGCGTGGCAAGAACTACAAGGAATTGCAAAACGATCCGATGAAGCCCTTGATTAACAGAGCCATCAGCGGCACATATCCGCCCGGTTCAACCTTCAAGACCGTAGTTGGACTTATCGCCATGCAAAGCGGCACTATTACGCCTCACACCGTGTTCCATTGCAGCGGAACGGCTTCGCTTCCCATCAAATGCACTCACTCTCACGGCCCCAGCCCCGACTTCGCCAACGCCATCATGAATTCGTGCAATCCTTATTTCTACGAAGCTTTCAAAGCCACCATCAATAATTCGAAATTCGGCAACATCAAGAAAGGTTACGAGTATTGGAAAGACATGACCTACAAGATGGGGCTTGGACACAAGTTCAACACCGACATTCCCTACGAGCGCTCGGGCAACATTCCTTCGCGGGAGTATTACGACAAAATGTACAAAGACCAATGGAACTCTGTGACAATCCGCTCGTTAGGTATCGGTCAAGGCGAAGTGTTGGTCACGCCGTTGCAGTTGGCGAACATCGCGGCCATGATTGCCAATGAAGGCTATTACTATCCGCCCCATCTCATCAAATGCTTTGGCGACACCACGGCTATCCCCGAAGTGATGACTACCCGCATAGAACCGGGCATTGATAGAAAATACTTTAAAGTGATGAAGGCGGGATTGCGCACGGTGTTCAGCGGACCTGCGGGCACGGCGCGGCGCTTTGAGTTGAGCGACATTCCGCAATGCGGCAAGACTGGAACCGCCCAAAACCCACATGGCAACTATCATTCCAATTTTATCGCCTTTGCCCCCGCCGACAACCCGAAAATCGCCCTTGCGGTCATCATTGAGAACGGTGGTTATGGAGCCACCTGGGCCGCTCCCATCGCCAGCTTGATGATTGAGAAATATGTCCGAGGCTACACGGTGCGCGAAGAGTTGGAAAAACGCATGATGGAAGGCAGAATCTCATACAAGAACGAAAGATGAACGAAAGAAACAGCATCATAGGAAAAATCGATTGGGTCACCGTACTGATTTATTTGGTTTTGGTGATGATAGGGTGGTTTAGCATCTTCTCGGCCCGCTACAATGAAGCCCACCCCAGCATCTTCGACATGTCGCAAGTGTATGGAAAACAGCTGATTTGGATAGGTGCAGCCTTGTTCACGGGTTTCGTCGTCCTCCTCATCGACGCGAAGTTTTTCAACGCTTTTTCTCTTTGGATATATATCGCGGTGTTGGGCTTGCTTTTCGTGGTTTTGGTCTACAGCAAGGCCACCAAGGGTGCCACTTCGTGGATTGACCTCGGCGGTGGCATCAAGATCCAACCGTCGGAATTTGCGAAAATGGCCACGGCTTTGGCGGTGGCGGGCTACCTCGACCGATTGGATGTAGACCTGCAAAAACGTAAGGATCAGATTGTTACGTTAGCATTCATCCTGATTCCTATGGCCTTGGTACTCATGCAAAACGATACAGGTTCGGCCATCGTTTTCGTTTCTTTCATTTTTGTTCTTTACCGTGAGGGCTTCCCCGGTACGGGTTTGGCCATGACTGCGGGCGTGGTGGCCATCATCTTGTTTATCTTCACCTTGCTTTGGTCGCAAAAAGTCATGTATATCATCTTGGGCGGTTTGTTTGTCCTCACTTTGACTTTCTACCTGATTAACAAGAAGAAAGACCTTATCACGATGATTGCGGTCTTTGCCTTTTCCTTCGCTTTCGTGTTCTCGGTCGACTTTGCCTTCAACAATGTACTTCAAACGCACCAGCGCAACCGCATCCTCGTCATGTTGGGCAAACTAAACGACACCAATGACGTGGGCTACAATGTTCACCAGTCGAAAATTGCCATCGGCTCTGGCGGTTTTGCAGGAAAGGGTTTCTTGGAAGGCACCCAAACCAAATACGACTTCGTTCCCGAACAACATACCGATTTCATTTTCTGCACGATAGGCGAAGAAGGCGGTTTCCTGGGCACCTCGGCGGTGGTGTTGCTTTATGTGGCTTTGCTGCTGCGCATCGTCATTTTGGCCGAGCGACAACGCTCTACTTTCAGCCGTGTGTATGGCTACGCGATTGCGGGCATTTTCTTCATGCATGTTGCCATCAATATCGGCATGACTATCGGCCTAATGCCTGTCATCGGGATTCCGTTGCCTTTCCTAAGTTACGGAGGATCAAGCATGTTGGCTTTCACAATGATGTTGGCTATTTTTGTGAAGCAAGACGCATATCGGTTGAATATGCTATAGAAAAAACAATTGCGAAAAACGGATTGACCTCAGATTTTCAAATCGTTGATGATGGCTGACCTCTCGTCAAGCAGGCGGTTCATGTCCTCGTCCGAAAGATTTGGATTGCGCAGCTGCTTGTCGATTTCGGCCAAATGGGCTTCGAGGTTCTCGGTCGTTCCGGGAATGTCGGTGAGTTGCTTCTCCTTGTTGACCGTTGGGGCTTGTGGTGCAGCGTTTTGCGCAGGCATTTCCATGCCAGGGAACATGCCCGGGAAGTTTTTCAGTTGACCCATCACCATGCCTACCATCTGCTTCGTGAAGGGGTCGAGTTTGTAAATCTCGATTTTCATGTCTTGCTTCAGGTCGTCGAAGTCTTCGAGGAACATTTTCAGTTGCTCCTTTTGCTCCTCGTTGATGCCCGGAATGGCGTCAAGGTCTTGGTTTTCCATCATTTTCTTGAACATGTTCAAGAGGTCGTCGAGTCCGTTATTGAAATTGTTTTCGTCCATTGTGTTCAAATTGGCTTGCAAAGAAACGAATTTTTTGCGGAATGATTGCGACAAAAGCCAAATTTTTCCGAATATTGCAAACTCAATTCTATCCTCTAATCTTACTTTTGACTCTAAACCTCAAACTACTCTAAACTCTAACCCCTAAACTCTAAACTGAAAAAAATGGATTTCAAAACGATAAAGGTGCAATTGGGCGAAAGCATGGCATGGGTCAACCTCGACCGCCCCGAGGTGCGCAACGCGCTGAACCCCGAACTGATACGCGAACTGACCGAGGTCTTCGACTGGCTTAACAACCGCGACGACATCCGCGTCATCATCCTGAAAGGCAACGGGAAATGCTTCTGCGCCGGTGCCGACTTGGAGTATATGAAGGACATGGCGCGGTACAGTTATCCGCAGAATTTAGCCGATGCCGAGCGGCTTTCCAAACTTTTCCAGACCATTTATTTCTGCAACAAGGCGGTCATTGTGGATGTGCATGGCGCCTGCATCGGCGGGGCCAACGGCATCATCGCCGCCGCCGACATTGTAATTGCGGAAAAGGAAACCAAGTTCGCCTTCTCCGAGGTGTGCTTGGGCATCACACCGGCCACGATTTCGCCTTTTGTGGTGAGCAAAATCGGCAACACCGCCGCCAAGGAACTGATGCTGACAGGTCGCCGCTTCACTGCTGAGGAAGCCAAGGATTTCCGTTTGGTGAATGTGGTCGTCGATGAATCGGAAATGATTGATACTGAGCGACAATACATCGACCATTTCCTGCACGCCTCGCCCGATGCCATCGCCGAATGCAAAAACCTCCTCCGCATGGTTTCCGGCACCGACGACCGTTACAGTCCCATTTTCATGCAAACCTCCGTGGCCATCGCCAATCAGCGCATTTCCAAGTCAGGCCAAGAAGGCATGGCAGCGTTTTTTGAGAAGCGGAAACCAGCGTGGGATTTGCTCTAAAACAGCTAAACAGTCCAAAATTTTCGAAGTTTAGCAGGTTTGAAGCAAAATTTGGTAGAAAATAGCCTTCAACCCTGCGGAATCTATCAAAAAAAAGCACTTTCCGCAGCGTTGAAGGGGTGTTTTTGAAAAATCTTTCCCTCAATTTTGGCAGTTTCAAGGGAATTTCCATACCTTTGCCTCAAATATCAAAATCAATCGAACTATGAAAAAATTTGCAGTAATCTTAGCGGGCTGCGGTCGCAAGGACGGCAGCGAAATCAACGAGGCCATCACCCTTTTGCTCTCCATCGAGCAGCATCATTGTGAATACCAATGTTTTGCACCCAATCGCCCTCAAACTGAGGTCATCGACCATCTGACCGATGAGAAAGTGGCCGAGGAGCGCAACATCCTCACCGAAGCCGCACGCTTGGCGCGTAGTCAGGTGAAGCCCATCGAGGAATACAAGGCTGCCGATTATGACGGTCTGCTGTTCAGCGGCGGTTACGGCGTGGCCAAGAACTTGTGCGATTATGCTTACAAAGGTGCCGAAATGGAGGTGAAGCCCGATGTGGCCCGTGCCATCGTCGAAACGCGCGAGGCCAACAAACCCATCGGCGGAATGTGCATTGCGCCGGTGATGTTTGCCAAGCTGTTGCCCGGTGTGTGCGTCACCTTGGGCAACGAGGGCACGCCTGATGCCGACAACATCCGCGCTATGGGTGCCTTCCACGTGCAAACCGAAAACGGTGATGTGTGTGCCGACAACGAAATGTTAGTCTTCACCACGCCCGCCTACATGCTCGATGCGACCATCAAGGATGTGTACGATGGTGCCTACAATTTGGTGGAATCCATCATTGATACGTTAGACGGGAAACGCGATTGATGCAATTCAAAATAATTACTTTTGTCCGCTTAATCCCTATTTGCCATGAACAAAAAACTATTTCTTATCGCGCTTCTGTTCCTTTCCGTAAGTGCCTTTGCCCAAGTGAAATTCACGCTGCAATCGCCCGACAAGGACATCACCGTCACCATCGAGGTTGGCGAACAAATCACCTATGCTGTCACGCATGGCAACACTTGTATATTGGCACCTTCGCCTATCGGGATGAAGCTCACCAACGGCACCCAGATAGGAAGGAAACCCGTCGTGAAAAGTGCCAAGACACACTCCGTCAACCAAACCTTGGACTCGCCGTTTTATAAAAAGTCAGAGATTTCTGAAGTCTATGAGGAATTGGCTTTGATTTTCAAGGGCAATTACAAGGTTGTTTTCCGTGCCTACAATGAAGGCGTGGCCTACCGTTTCGAGACGCAGTTTTTTAGGCCGATTGTCGTAGAAAACGAAACTGCTGAATTTAACTTTGATGCAGATTATCAGGCTATTGTCCCTTATGTTCTCAGGCGTGCAGGCGTTGAGGGCGACATCATACAACAACAGTTCTACAACTCGTTTGAGAACACCTACACCCACACTGCTTTGAGCCAGATGGACCCCGACAAATTAGCTTTCCTGCCCGTGTTGGTCGAACTCAAGGACGGAAAGAAAGCCGTCATCACTGAGGCTGATTTGGAAGACTTTCCCGGCTTGTATCTCCGCAACGAACAGGGCAAAAACGGCTTCACCGCAGTTCATGCGGGCTATCCGAAAACCATCCAACAAGGCGGCCATAACAACCTGCAATATCGGGTGATGGAACACGAAAAATATGTGGCCAAAACCTCTGGCAAACGCGCTTTCCCTTGGCGTTGCATCGTAATCTCAGAAAGCGATAAGGAATTGGCCAACAACGATTTAGTTTATCTCTTGGCTTCGCCTAACCGTGTGAAAGACATTTCTTGGATTAAGCCCGGCAAGGTGGCTTGGGACTGGTGGAACGCTTGGAATATCTATGGCGTCGACTTCAAGGCGGGCATCAACAACGACACCTATAAATATTATATAGACTTTGCCAGCCAATACGGCATCGAATACGTCATTTTGGACGAGGGTTGGGCTGTCAACAAACAGGCCGACCTCTTCCAAGTGGTTCCCGAAATAAACATTCAGGAACTCGTCAATTATGGTGCCGAGCGCAATGTGGGCATCGTGCTTTGGGCTGGTCATGCCGCCATCGACAAAAACATGGATCGCGTTTGCAAGTTCTATTCCGAGATGGGAGTGAAAGGTTTCAAGGTCGACTTTATGGACCGCGACGACCAATTGGCGGTAGACTTCTATTATCGCATGGCCAAGACCGCTGCCAAATATCACTTGTTCATCGACTTCCACGGAGCCTACAAACCTACGGGACTGAATCGCACCTATCCCAATGTGCTGAACCACGAGGGCGTGTACGGCCTTGAGCAAGCCAAATGGGACAACAACAGCGACTTGGTGACCAACGAAGTCACTATCCCATTCATCCGCATGGTAGCTGGTCCGTTGGACTACACCCAAGGTGCCATGAAAAACGCCAGCAAAAACAACTTCGCGGCCATTTATTCAGAGCCGATGAGCCAAGGTACACGTTGCAGACAATTGGCTGAGTATGTGGTTTTTGAGTCGCCTTTCAACATGCTTTGCGACAGTCCGAGCAACTATAAGAGCGAAGACGAATGTACGCAATTCATCGCCAGTGTGCCTACCACTTGGGACGAAACCATTGTGCTTGACGGCAAGGTGGGCGAATACATCGTCATTGCCCGTCGTAAGGATTTCCGTTGGTATGTTGGTGCCATCACGAACTGGGAAAAGCGCGACCTTGAACTTGACCTTTCTGTGCTGCCCAATTTCGGTGCCAAGTCGGGACACATCTTCCGCGACGGCATCAATGCTGACCGTGTGGCCAAAGACTTTGTTTCGGAAACCGTTCAGGTGATGGGCAACAAAGTGAAAGTGCATCTCGCCGAAGGCGGTGGTGCCGTGATAGTTTTTTAAAGTCAAGTAGAAGAAGTAGATTCTTCCGCCGCCATCGAAACGGGCATTTCTTGGAAATCGTAAGGCACTGGTTTGGGCTGGTGCAAGGCCAAGAAATTGTCGTTGAGCAGCAACTCCACCTGAAGCATAGTCTGCTCAATCGTTTTGGGCTGCAACTGACATTCCCACACCACAATGACTTGCCAGCCGTTGTCGCGCAGCAGTTGGTAGTTCCGTTGGTCGCGCTCTTGGTTTCTTCGGATTTTGTTCACCCAAAAATCGCGGTTCGTCTCTGGAATCTTGCAACACCTTGAACCATCTTCCCTAAACTCTAAACCCTCAACACTAAACTCAACAAAATGCCCGTGCCAAAAACACCCATTCACAAAAATCGCCGTGCGATACCTTCTCATCACAATATCCGGCTTGCCCGGCACCGATTTCACGTTGAGGCGATAGCGGTAGCTGTGCCGCCATAGCCATTGCCGCACCAAGAGTTCGGGCTTGGTGCCTTTGCCGTGGATGCGCGACATCACATAGTGGCGCTGCTGTGGAGTGAGGCGGTCGGTCATAACGTTACCAAATAAACGGCAAAACCTTGTATTTCACGCGCTGTTTATACTCTTTGTAGCCTTCCAAACCTTGTTCCAAAACGACTTCTTCGTTGCGGATGCGTTTGGCAATCAATGGGATATAAAGCAACATAATGGCAAAGGAAATGGGCGAGGCCAGCACCAAAGGCATCATCAGGAAGAGGAGGGTGGTTGCCATATACATCGGGTGGCGGACAATGCCATAAAGGCCCGTATCGACCACTTTTTGATGCTCTTGCACTTCGATGGTCCGCGAGAGGTAGGTGTTTTCGCGCAAGACCTCGGCATACAAGGCATAACAAACAAGGAAAACCACCGCAGCCACCCAAACCACCCAATTGGGCAGCACAAACCACTGAAAACGCCAATTCAAACCAGCAACCACAAAAGCCGCAACGAACAGCAAGCCGCTCAATGCCACGACAGTCTTTTGTTCCTTCTCTTGTTCTTTGGCGTTCAGCCGTTTGCGCAACAACTCTGGATTTTTTGCCATCATCACGAGTCCTGCAATGAACATCGGCACAAAAAGAATGCCCATCAGCAGCCAGCCCTGCCAATAGTGGAACGAGCCTGCGGGCAAAAAGATAAGCGCACCAAGGAGAATGACTCCCAAGAGGAATTTGGCTATGGATTGGAGGAGGTGGTTCATGGGGCTTATTTGTTCTTGTTCAAGATAATCAGTGCGGCAATCACGCCCGGCACCCAGCCGCAGAGCGTGAGCAGAAACACGATGAGCATCGAGCCGCAGCCGCGGTCGTACACCGCCAAGGGCGGGAAAAGGATGGATAGGAGGACTCGGAGGAAGGACATGGATGATAGGTTTTTGTTGTTAAACGCTAATTGTTGAAAATGCAATCTCTATGCCATTCAAGGAATTGAGGGTTTGGACGATGATATTCAGGCAAAGATATTTCAAGACCTTCTATAGACGCAAAATGCTTTTCATAATAGGATTCTTCGATATATGTCTTGAGTTTGTCTGCTAAAATAACTCGGTAATGCTCATCGATGCTGATAAAGCCTTTGTCAAATGCTTTGTCATAAAGTGCGGAAAGACATAATCCATTTTCAGGGTTTAATCTCTCTTTCTTGTTTTCTGCCCAAGGGATGATATGACTCGCGACCAACAACGAAGGAATATTTATTCCTGTTATGGCGCAGTGTTTCTCATATAGATTAAGAATCATAGAGCGAAAAGCGTCTTGATTTACTCGCTGTTTGACAAATGCTCGTTTGTCTTCGCCGATAAGATCAGTTTCGGTAATACCAACAATATCTTCAATGGAACTATGAAGCAGTTTAGCCTTGATTTGTTGTGCTTCAAAAAACAAGTCTTCTTTTCTGTCCAAGAACTCATCCCAAATCGGTTTGCAAATAGAGATTCCTCCCGGCATACCTGTACGTCCACTTTCGATGATAACAGGGTCACAAGCAGCAAAATTGACGAGCCTTAAAGCGACGCTATTGTTGGTTCGTCCAATTAAGTTAGCCAATTCAATTACTTCGGGTGTGGTGCGATTCAATCGGCCAAAAGGCAGGCGAAAATATAGGTCAAGTGCCAAGATAAGTTCATCCCGTGTCCAAACGTTTCTCATAATATCAGAAATGTAACAATGATGAGTATTATTGATTTAACGGCTTTTCACTGAAAACATTGTACATCAAATCTTTATTCACTTCAGGATGCTGTTCATACAATTGGATGTTATGTTCGGCAATGTATTGTATGGTTTGCCATTCTTCTTCAGCAAGCGGATGGTAAGTTTCGTTGGGATAGTGCATCAATTCTTCAAATTCATCAACATGTTCATAAACATAATCTGTCTCTTCGGTGATGGCTTGCAGCATCGGCATCAATTCCGTTACTGTTTTGTTGTTGGCATAGTGGGCGAAGAAAAGGAATGAAGCGGTTTTCTTCAAAACATCATAAACCTTTGGAATATAATCATCCATTACCACTTGGAAAGAAGTCCGTCCATCGGGAGCCACCTTGCTCTCCAGTTCTTTCTTGCAAAGCAGGGCAGCGGCGTAAAGAACGTGAGTTTTATATCCCAAATCATATTCAAGGTCGTCACGCCTCTTTTTTGCTTCAGTTGGATTGAATGTGGCTATGTAATCCAAATATTGACGATAAAAACCCTCGCCTTCGCCTGACAATCCATGCATGACATCCAATATTTGGTCGGCAACACGGTCGAGTTTGTCAACATCCTGAATTCCACGACTCATCAAACTCTTAAGCAATTCGGTGTTTTGGGTTAGACTTTTCCTTTCCAGTTTGAGAAGGTTTTCGATGCTTTCATAGAATTCTTTATCCATACAATTTTTTCAATTAGTTCTGTTTAAAGTAATGTCAAAGTTGCTTTAAGATAATCAAATAAGATGTATTTCCAAAAACCCCTTCAACGCCCCCAAATACGCCGCGTCCAAATTCCACTGCTGGGTGTTCTTGTAGTTGCGTTTGGCAAGAGGAAAACATTCACACGCGACAAATCGTCAATCGTCAAATGCTCAATCCCTCTAAAGTTCTTGATTTCCAAATTCTTGAATCCGTCCATAATAGGATATTTGATGTTTAACCTGCAAATATACACAATTCCCTCAAATCAACCTCAATTTGTCGGCCTTTTCTTTTTGCCCATCACATTTTTCCCCGCAGCGCCTCAGCCCCAATCTCCATCCTGCTAAAAGCGAACCATTTCTTGCCCAAGTCTTTCAGCGAGGCGCCGATATGATATACCGTGTCGTCAATGCAAAGGAAGCGGTCAATTTAACGACAAAACAGGGTTGAGCAGCAGGGCATCCACAATGGGGTGATACACTTGGCGGTCAGATACTTCGGAGATGGTGGTTACCTTGTTGCCTGCGTCTTTAGAGGAAGCCCCGCAATGGAATATCCTTTCCGTGCCAGTGTTGTAATCTATCACAATGTAACGGTCGTGGTAGATGCCGCAGGTCTTTCGGAAGTTCAGGTTGATGGAGGGGTATTGGTTGTGGAAGTCGTCGAAATCGCATTGGTGCAGGCCGCGCCCGATGTTGTCGCTGAAGATGGTAATCTGCACGGAGGGGGAAGCCTCTTTAAGCAAAACGAGGGTTTTCAGCCCGATGTAGTTGTCGATGACAAAGATGCTTTTCTTGGCGGTCTTGTAAATTCCCGAATAGGCGATGTTGGCTTCAACCGATTCGCCGTTCAGAATCAGGTATTCGCGGCGCGTATTGGGGTCGGTGAAATCGTGTACCACTTTGGCCAGGTCCGCTTTGGTCACCATATTGGCTTTGATTTCGGCGATGTCGGACGTGTTTTGTGTGGTTTGCACCGACAGTTGTAGCAGTTCGCTTTGGCCGATTAGGCTTTTGCTGTCGATAATGAGGTCCTTCATCTCCTTGAAAGCGCGGACAAGGGCCTTGCTTTGCCGCGTGGCCAAATCGCCTTTCAGCACGGTCATCAGCATGTAAACGCCTTGCTCTGTGAATACGTAAGGGAGGTATTTCGAGAATTTTCCTTGCCCCAATTCTATGGTCAAATTTTTTGACCTTGGAATCTCATCTGATTCGGATTTATCTGAATTTGAACTATCTACCAAATACCTTGAGGTCAAATTTTTTGACCTTAAAATAAGATGGTACTCTTCTTTGGTGAGTTGGAACCTGAAATCGTCATCAAATTTGGCTATATTATTCTTGACTTGCTGGTTTAGCGCTTTGGTTGTATAACCGTAAATACCTGCAAGGTCGGAATCCAGCATAACTTTTACGCCACGGACGGTGTAAATCAAGTCTTTGATACGGTCAGAAGATTCTATGCTTACAAGTTCTTGCATGGCGATTCCAAAAACGGCACACGGGGTGCTGCAACGCGGCAAAGGTAGTAAATTTTGGAACAACAAGGAACGGTTTTGTCAATTTAACGGCAAAACGGGGTTGAGTAGCAAGGCATCTTAACTTGGTTGGCCTATAACTTGGTTATCTCCTTCAACCGCCCATAATCCGAAAGCAAATTCCAAACCCCATCCTCGCTCAGCACCCCGCGTTTCAGGTCTTTCGGCAGTTTGCCGGCTTCGTCGGTTTCAAAGTCCTTGCGCCATTGGGCAGAGGTGTAGTAAGCCTCTAATTCGGCGATGGCGGGTTGGAGGGCGGCGAAGTCCTCAAGGGCTTGATCGAGGTGGCGGACGACCTCTTTGCTCTTGTCGAAGAGGGTTTCCATGTGGGTGATGCGGTCGATGCGGGTCATAGTTTGCGGTTTTGTTGGCTTGTTGATGAGGCAAAAATAGTGAATTTTGCGAAAATTGCAGCCTAAGTGTGCCACATTCAAATTAATTCCGTACTTTTGCAGCCCGTTTTTAGGCAGATATGGAAAAGAAGAACGAATTCCTGATTCCGGTTAGTGGCCTCGCCTTGGGGAGCCATTCCTACCAGTATGAAATCAACGATGGTTTCTTTGCTGGCATGGATTATTCTGAGGTTCAGCAAGGTAGGGTGACAGTGAAGTTGGATATTGACCGACAGGAAACCATGCTGACCCTGCATTTCGACCTCACGGGAACGGTGCGCGTGCCTTGCGACCGCTGCGCCGATGAGTTCGACTTGCCGATTGAGAGCCAGCAGCAGTTCTTCATCAAGTTGGGAACGGAGAACGCCGAAGAGTCGGACGATGTGGTTGTCGTTTCGCCCGATTTGAACGAGTACGACATCCGCCCGTTGGTGTACGAGTTCATCATCCTCGCCATCCCGATGCACCGCGTGCATCCCGAAGGCCAGTGCAACCCCGCTGTGATAGCCATGCTCAACCGCGAGGAGATGCCCACCGAGGAGGAGGAAACCGACACCATCGACCCGCGCTGGGCCGCTTTGAAAGACATCGATTTGAACGATAAATAAACAATTGGTAATTAACTAGTTAAAATAAAAAAGAAATGGCACATCCTAAAAGAAGACAGTCTCACACCAGAGGCGCGAAGAGAAGAACACATTACAAGGCAGAAACCCCTAACGTGACCATCGACCCGACCACCGGCACCATGCATGTGATGCACCGTGCTTACTATGTGGACGGCGACCTGTACTACAGAGGTCAGTTGGTCATGGCCGCCAAGCAGTGATTGCTGGCGCATGAACACGGCTCCAACGTGGACGAAATAGGGCGTTTTGTACCCTGATGGGATAAAAAATTGGAAAAATTTCCAAAAAAATGTCCAAAAGTGTGCCGTGAATGAAAATAATGCTTATCTTTGCATCACTTTTCGATGCTGAAGCATTGAGAAAAAATAAAGTCGGATTTTTTTCATAATCTTTATATTGTTTTTCCCCTCCTTTTTCCCCATCAGGAGGGGTTTTTTGTTTGTGGTTTTCAAGAACTTGTCGACGAAAAACAAAAAACATCCCCAAATGGTTTTCATTTCGAATGATTTATTACTTTTGCAGTTTCGTTCAAACGGAACAAATCTTGAATTGTAAATCTAAAATACAGAAAACCATGTACAGAACGCATACTTGTGGCGAACTTCGTCTTGCCGACGCCGGCAAGCAAGTGACATTGGCCGGCTGGGTGCAGCGCACCCGCGACAAAGGCTCCCTCGTTTGGATTGACCTCCGCGACCGTTACGGCATCACCCAACTCTTCTTGGATGGCAGCAGCGACCCGAAACTCCTCGAACAAGCCCGCTCCTTCGGGCGCGAGTTCGTGATTCAGGCCAAAGGCACCGTCATCGAGCGTGAATCGAAAAACCCGAATATGCCGACGGGAGAAATTGAACTGAAAGTCAGCGAGTTCACACTGCTCAACGGCAGCAAGACCCCGCCCTTCACCATTGAGGACGTCAGCGACGGCGGCGACGACCTTCGTATGAAATACCGCTATTTGGACATTCGTCGCAACCCTGTGCGCCAGAACCTTGAGTTGCGCCACCGCATGGCCATGCTCGTGCGCAACTATTTGAGTAACCTCAACTTCCTCGAAATCGAGACTCCGATGCTCATCAAGAGCACGCCCGAAGGTGCCCGCGACTTCGTGGTGCCAAGCCGTATGAATCCTGGCGAGTTTTACGCCTTGCCGCAAAGCCCGCAGCAATACAAGCAACTGCTGATGGTGGCCGGTATGGATCGCTACTTCCAAATCGTGCGTTGCTTCCGCGATGAGGACCTTCGCGCCGACCGTCAGCCCGAGTTCACGCAAATCGACTGCGAGATGTCGTTTGTAGAGCAAGAGGACGTTTTGAACACCTTTGAGGGCTTGGCCAAGCACCTTTTCAAGGAGATGAAAGGCCTCGAATTTGGCCAATTCCCGCGCATGACATGGCACGACGCCATGAAATACTACGGCTCTGACAAACCAGACATCCGCTTCGGGATGAAGTTTGTGGAACTCAACGATGTGGTGAAAGGCAAGGGCTTCGGACTCTTCGACAATGCCGATTTGGTTGTCGGTATCAACGCCGAGGGCTGCTCGGAATACACCCGCAAGCAACTTGACGCGCTCACCGAGTTTGTGAAGCGTCCACAGGTGGGTGCTGGCGGTATGGTGTATATCAAATATAACTCGGATGGAACGTTCAAGTCGTCTGTGGATAAGTTCTACACGCCTGACGACCTGAAGATCATCGCCGACAAGTTCGGTGCCAAGCCCGGCGACCTGATGCTCATCCTTTGTGGCGAGGCTATGAAGACCCGCACACAACTCAACGCCTTGCGTCTTGAAATGGGCAACCAACTCGGTCTGCGCAAGCCCGACGAATACGCACCGCTGTGGGTCATCGACTTCCCGCTTTTGGAATGGGACGAGGAGACGCAACGCTATTATGCGATGCACCATCCCTTCACTGCTCCGAAGCCTGAAGACGAGGCTTTGCTCGACGACCCGACGAAGTGGGGTGACATCCGTGCCAATGCTTACGACATCGTGATGAACGGTGTGGAGGTGGGCGGTGGTTCCATCCGTATCCACGACCGCACCTTGCAGAACAAGATGTTCCACACCTTAGGCTTCACCGACGAGAAGGCGCAGGAGCAGTTCGGCTTCCTGATGGGAGCCTTTGAGTATGGCGCACCGCCTCACGCTGGTTTGGCCTTCGGCTTCGACCGTCTCTGCTCGCTCTTCGGTGGTGCCGACAGCATCCGCGACTTCATCGCCTTCCCGAAGAACAATGCCGGTCGCGACGTGATGAGCGGCTCGCCCGCCCCGATTGCCCAAGAGCAGTTGGACGAGTTGCAGATTGCTTTGAATTTGAAGTGATATTGTAACCGCTTGTAGAGACACGATTTATCGCGTCTCTACTTGCAACGAACATAATTTGTTCTTATTTTTGCACCATAAAAACAACAAATCATGCCTATTGACAGAGTCCCATATTGGATTGACCTTGCTGATTACGACATAGAAACAGCCGAAACCCTATACAACGGTGGACGATGGCTTTATGTCGCTTTCATGTGCCATCAAGTCATAGAGAAAACTTTGAAGGCATATTGGTGTGATACTTTGCATACCGACCCGCCATTTATTCATAACTTGAATCGGCTTGTGGAAGGTACTGGGCTTGACAAGGAAATGACCGAAGCACAATTGGACACCATTGAAACCCTTGTGCCGATGAACATTCAAGCCCGCTATCCTGAGTATAAAGAGCAGCTGGCACGGATGTTGTCTAAGGAAAGATGTAGAACGATTATTGATGAAACCAAACAACTACAACAATGGATAAAGAGCAAGTTATCGAACTCGTCAGCCGATACAAGCAAATCATAACACCTCGTTTCGATGGGAAGGTCAAGGTGTATTTGTTTGGCTCATATAGCAAGGATTGCGCTCGGCCAGAAAGCGACATTGATGTGGCTGTCATTGTGCCGTCGTTTGGCGACAACTGGTGGGTATGGACAAAAGGGCTTTGGCACGATGTCCGAAAAGTGAGTTCGCTGATTGAGCCTGTTTTGATGGAAGAAAACTGTCATTCTCCTCTTTATGATGATGTCATGCGGACGGGAGTGTTGGTGTAAGTCCGATCAATTAACCACCGCATTTGAATTTCGGGATTTGAAATCCTTTTAATTATTTCAGTTTTTGGTATTATCTAGTATTTTTGACAAATTTATTTAAAAACATAATCACTATGAAAACATTAAAAACGTACCTTATCGTCCTCTTGGGAGCACTTATTTTAAGCTCCTGCTCAACGGACAAGACTATGATTGCCAAAGGCGTGAATCTCAACAAGTATGAGTACGCTTCATTGGTTCAAGCCAAAAACGGACACGGCACAACGACCGACATTGAAATCGAGCCGGGCATTTATGATGCAGTGGAATCCACACGCCTGCAAATGGTGGGTGACCGCCGCATCGACGACCTGACGAGCGAGCAAAAAGGTAAACTCGTTTTGGTGAAGTATTCCGCCACCTCCACCGAAAAAGAATCCGTGCTCAGCGTCAGTTTCGAGGACTATTTGACGGGCAAGACCGTGGTCTCGTGCCGCTCCTCAAACCGTACGGCATGGACTCGCCAAAGGGATGTGGACAGGGCCATCCGCAAGCTGAGGGACCGCATCTTAAAGGTGTGGGGCAGATGAATTGCTGAAGCCGTTTGCAAATCCCATGTTTTGTCGATAATTTGATTTATGGAAGAGATTCTCGAGTTTTTGGAAGCCGTGCTTCACAACAACAACCGTCCGTGGTTTCAGGAGCATAAAGGGCAGTACCAAAAGGCGCAGGCCAACTTCATCGCTTTGGCGGAACAAATCATTGCTGGCGTACAGAAGTTTGACGATAATTGCAAGGGCTTGACCTTGAAGGACTGCACTTACCGTTTTTACCGCGACACCCGTTTTTCGCCCGACAAGCGACCTTATAAGACCCATTTTGGCGTGTTCGTCTGTCCTGAAGGGAAGAAGTCGATGTTGAGCGGCTATTATTTTCATGTGGAAGCCAAGGAATCGGAATATCTTGGCCACAACATGCTTTGTACGGGGATGTACATGCCCGACAACACCATGCTGAAAACCATCCGCAATGAGATTCTTTTCAATGCCGATCCTTTGGTGGCGAGCGTGGACGAGGCAAAGGGTTTTGTTTTGGACACCAGCAATGCCATGAAACGAGTGCCCAACGGCTATCCCAAAGACCACCCGCAGGCTGAGCTTTTCAAGCAGCGCGACTGGCTTCTTGTGCAAGACCTTCCCGACCAGCGCCTCTTTGACTCGCATCTCGTCGACTGGGTGTTGTCGGAATTTGAGAAAACCAAGAGCTTTTGCCAGTGGCTCAATCGGACGGTGAGAGGATAATTGCTTACGCATGGAAGGTTAAAAGGTATGGAACAACTTGACAGGACAAAGGAATTAGAAACCAAGAGTATCAGCCATTTGCTGTGGGTTTATGCGTTGCCCTCGATTGTGAGTCAAATCATCGCCTCGGTCTACAACATCGTCGACCGCATGTTTTTGGGGCAATGCGTGGGTGCGCTCGCCATTGCGGGCTTGGCCATCACCATGCCCATCATGAACATCATTCATGCCTTTGGCTCGTTGGTGGGTGTGGGTTCTTCTGCCCGCATGTCGATTGTGCTCGGCAAGAAGGACTACAAATGGGCCGAAGACATTTTGGGCAATAGTATGTTGCTGACTTTCATCTTCGGTTTCCTTTTTGTCACAGGCGGTTACATCTTCATGGACAAGATTCTGACCATGTTTGGCGCATCGGCGGATACCATCGCATACGCCCGCGAATACATGGATATTGTGTTGCCCGGAATGTTCATGACCACCGTCACCTTCAACCTTACCGGCTTGATTCGCGCCACGGGCTATCCTAAGAAGTCGATGTGGATTATGGTGAGCGGGGCTATCCTTAACATCGCCCTTGATGCCTTATTCATTTACGCCTTGGATTGGGGCATTGCGGGTGCGGCATGGGCCACAACCATCTCAATGAGTTGTACGGGTGTTGTTGCCATTTGGCACTTTCTGCAACGAAGTTCCTTCATCCGTTTCCGTCGCCATTCGTGGCAGCCTAAACTCTACATTTTCCGCAATATTCTGCTTATCGGCATGAGTCCTTTCCTGATGAATGTGGCCGCTTCGGGTGTGGTCGCGCTGCTCAACAAGCAACTCATCCATTATGGCGGCGACCTCGCTGTGGGGGCTTACGGAATCGTCAATACTTTTGGCAGCCTTAGTGTGATGCTCATTCTCGGCGTTTGTCAAGGGATGCAACCCATTGCGGGTTATAATTATGGTGCAGGCCATCCACACAGGCTGAAATCCGTCTACACTTTGACCATGAAAGTGAATGTGCTGATTGGTCTTGCAGGGGCATTGTTGGCCTTGACCATTCCTCAAATCCTGTTGCGGGCTTTCACCAAGGAGGGCGAACTCATCCGAATTGCAGTGCCGGCCATGCGCTTTATGTTGGTGATGTTCCCTTTGGTGGGCTTCACCATCACCAATTCCAACTTCTTCCAAAGCATCGACAAGCCGTGGATTGCCATCGTCACGAGCCTGTCGCGGCAGGTGCTGTTCCTCGCCCCGATGATTTACCTTGTTCCCACCTTGTTCATTAATGCGGGCGGCAACGGCCTGACGGGAGTTTGGGCCTCGATGACCATTTCAGATGTGCTCGGTGCCTTGCTTGCCTTCTTGCTCATGCTCACTCAACGCCATGTCTTCAAACCTGCTGAATGATAGACCTTTCCAATGCCATAACGACCCCGACCAACACGCACATCAACGATTCGTGCAAGGTGAAAAGCAAGGCCGACATGCGGGCTTATTTGGAAAGTTTGCGTGATTCGGTTAATTCTGAAATGGCTGTCAACCAGCGCGATATAGAGTCGCAGGTGTGCGAATGGCGGTCGCATAATTTTTTCTACAAGTTCCATGTTTTCCGCAGCCGCACCAAAGACGTCGACCTCGAACTGAAACAAGCTTGGTGGCGCGAGGTGTTTTGCCGCGTGGTGAGTTGGTTTTATTTTTGGGATTGAAATACCTGTTCGGCAGGGGTTGAATGTAATGGCCCCTCTGCCGTCAAAACGAAACAAAAACATGGAAGTTTTGAGCGTATCAAAGAATTGATTATTTTTGCCCCCAACAATTCAACATTTAAACAATCAACAATTCAACATCCAATGAAACGTTTATCATTATTTATCACCCTCATCCTCACGCTCGCGGTCGGCATAGCGAAGGCCGGCGAAGGTATGTGGATTCCCATGTTGCTGCAATACAACGAGAAGGAAATGCAGGAAATGGGCATGAAAATCACTGCTGAAGACATCTACAGCATCAACCACAGTAGCCTGAAAGACGCCATCGTGCTCTTTGGCGGCGGCTGCACTGGTGAAATCGTCAGCGACCAAGGCCTGCTGCTCACCAACCACCACTGCGGCTACGGCTACATCCAAAAACACAGTTCCGTTGAGCACGACTACCTCACCAACGGCTTCTGGGCCATGAACCGTGGCGAGGAACTGCCTTGCCCTGGCCTCAGCGTCATTTTCCTCCGCGAGATGCGCGATGTGACCAAGCAAGTGTTGGAAGGCATCACCATCGACACGCCCGAAGACGAGCGTAAGGCCAAGATTGACGAAAACATGAAGAAAATCAAGGCACAGATTGAGAAAGAGACCCAATACAAGGTCAGAATCGAGCCTTTCTTCTTGGGCAATGAGTATTATCTCATGCTCAACGAGGTCTACACCGATGTGCGCCTCGTGGGTTGCCCGCCGAGCAACATCGGCAAGTTTGGCGGCGACACCGACAACTGGGTTTGGCCGCGCCACACGGGCGATTTCAGCGTGTTCCGCGTTTATGCCGACAAGGACGGTCGCCCCGCCGACTACAGCAAGGACAATGTGCCTTACAAGCCCGCCAAGCACCTCGAAATTTCCCTGAAAGGTGCCGAGGAAGGCGACTTCGCCTTCGTGTTCGGCTATCCCGCCCACACCAACGAATACCTGCCCGCCGTGGCCGTCGACCAAGAGGCCAACCTCATCGACCCCATCAGGGTTGACTTACGCGGCAAGGTGCTCGACATCTACAACAAATATCAGGAGCAAGACCCCAAGGTGCGCATCCAATACGCCGCCAAACACGCCAACATCGGCAACGGCTGGAAGAAATGGATGGGCGTGACCGAGGGCATCAACCACTTCCACGGCGTGGAGAAAAAACGCGCCTTCGAGAAGGACTTTCAGGAATGGGCATTGGGCGCACGCAACCGCTACATGTACATCGACCTGTTGAAAGACTTCAAGAAAAACTATTTTGATTTGAAGCCTTACGAGTTGGCTTACACCTATTTGGCCGAGGCCGGACTGCGTATCGAACTCATCAACTTTGCCGGACGTTTCGCTCGTCTTTCCGAAGTGACCAAAGACACGCCGCAAGAGGAAATCGACAAGATGATTGCTTCGTTGAAGACGGTTTCCGCCAACTTCTTCAAAGACTACTACGAACCCATCGACCGCGAAGTGGCCGCCATGTTGCTCAACGAATACTTGAAGGCCCAATCCGCCGATTTCCGTCCGGCTTTCCTCAACGACATCAAGGATGTGGACAGTTATGTTGACAACCTGTTTAACAAGTCGATGTTTACCGACGAGGCCAAAGTGAATGGTTTCTTGGACAACTTCAAGGCCAACAAAGCCAAGAAATTGGCCAACGACCCCGCCTTGAAGGTCTATCAAAGCCTCATCGGGTTCTACCGCAACGAGGTTTACGACCACATTTCGGAAATCAACACCAACATCGACCGCCTGCAACGTATCTATATGAAAGGCCAAATGGACATGCAGCCCGAGAAGCGCCTCTTCCCCGACGCCAACTTCACCCTGCGCGTCACCTACGGCAAAGTGGAAGGCTTCAAGCCGCAAGACGGAAAAACCTACAAGCATTTCACCACGCTTGAAGGCATCATGGAGAAGGAAAACCCCGACATTTACGATTATGTGGTGGAGCCGCGCCTGAAGGAACTCTTTAATAATAAGGACTATGGCCGCTATGCCGACAAAGACGGGAAGATGCACGTTGCCTTCACCGCGAGCGTACACACCACTGGCGGCAACTCGGGCAGCCCGATCCTGAATGCCCAAGGTCAACTCTTGGGCCTCAACTTCGACCGCTGCTGGGAAGGCACGATGAGCGACTTAATTTATGACCCTGCCATCTGCCGCAACATCAGCGTCGACATTCGCTATGTGCTTTTCATCATCGACAAGTTTGCTGGTGCAGGGCATTTGATTGACGAAATGACAATTGTGGAATAAAACAAAAGGCGGTCGCTGATGTGACCGCCTTTTTTCATTTGCCTTTTACCAAAACCCGTTTTGTCAAAAGCCCATTCTTCGTTTGGATTTTGACGATATAAACACCTGCTTCATAAGGACTGAAATCATAGACAACATTGTTGCCGCTTGCTGAAGTTTCAAACAAACTTTCGCCCAACATATTGTAAATGCTGATGGCTTCGATGTTTTCAGCCTCAATTTGGATTGTCCCGCTGGTCGGATTGGGATAAACGGTTGCCGTGTTTACATCAAGTTGTTGTACAGAATTGCAATCATCGACGATTGTGGTGAAATAGCCATTCCAATCCGAGTTTTGGTAGGCAGGGATGCATTGGCAAGGTACGGTGAGCGTTGTGCAGGTGAATCCCTCAAACACCTCATCGAATGAAAACACAGGCGGTACCGTTGCCAAGGAAACGACTTCAGTAAAGCCACTGCATTGATAAAAAGCCATTCCACCAATGCTTTCCAATGCGCTTCCAAGAGTCAGCGTATCAGTGAAACCGCTGCAATTGTTGAACGCATTTGGCTCAATACTGGTCACGGAATTAGGGATGGTCAGTGAACCGGTGAAACCTTTGCAACCCCAAAAGGCAGAAGTGCCGATGGATGTCACTGCATCGCCGAGATCCAAACTGGAAAAACCGCTACACCTATAAAACGCCGCCTTTTCGATGCGTTCCAAACCGTTTCCGATAGTCAGCGAGCCAGTAAAACCCTTGCAACCATAGAATGAAGCCGTCTCCATGACCTTCACCGAATTGGGAATAGTCAGCGAGCCAGTAAGACCTTTGCAGCCATAAAATGCTGCGGATGCTATGGTGTCCACGGAGTTGCCAAGGTCTAATTCAGTCAATCCACTGCAACCCAAGAAAGCGTTTTCACCGAGATAGGTCACCGAATTGGGAATGGTCAAAAGACCGGTCAGGCTTCCGCACGATATGAAAGCGTTTTTCCCAATCCTGGTCACGGCATAGTTGTTCCCATTATAACTGATGCTTGTCGGGATGCTTATCTCACCAGTCGCTGAAGGGCCGTCGATATGGCTCATAATCGTTACGGAAACACCGTCATCATTGATTTGGTAATAAAAACTCCCTACGGGGAAAACTTCTTGTGCATTCAGATGTGTTGTCCCCATGACGCTCAGGAAAAGAACGGATAGGACAGCGCATACTGCTTTTTTGCATGATGAATCGCTTTTCATAATGTGTGGAAAATCTTCTTTTCAAATAGGGTTTATTACTTCCCGAACAGGCTTCCCAAGCCGCCCAGGATGTCGGGCTTGCCGTCGCCGTCCTTGTCCTTCATGGCTGCGCCGAGGATGCTGCCGAGGCCGCCGCTTTGCTGACCGCCACCGAGGAGGCCACCCAGCAAACCCACAAGGCCAGCCGCGCCCGAATTGCCGTTCTGCTTGCCCAAGAGGGCGAGGATGCTCGGGGCAATGGAGGCGAGGATGTTGCTCACCGCATTGGAAGCCACACCTGTCTTTTGAGAGATGCCGCCAAGCACATTGGTGAGGTTGCCGCCGAAGATGTGGCCCAGAATCTTGGAGCCGTCGGTGAGGTCGGCCCCCTTCAGGTTGCTGATGATGTTGCCCGCGTTGCCGGCATGGTCGCCCAAGGCCTTGGCCAAGGCTGCCGCGCCGCCTTCGGTGGAGGCGTTCTGCTGCATCGCGCCCATGATGGACGGCAAAGCATTAGTGATGACCGAAGACACTTGCTTCGAGTCGAGGTTGAATTTTTCTGCGATTGTGCCGACGGCATCGTTGCCCGTCAATGCACCTAAGATGTTGGTTAAGTCCATGATATTATGTTTAATATGAGTTTTTAGACCACAAAAATAAGGAATTGTTGGAAAATACAAGTTGCTTGAAGGAAAAAATGTTGTTTTTGGCAATGACCGTTATTAGCATCGCATGGCCAAAATTGTGGCACGGTTTTGGTAGTTGAAGAGGGTGAACGCAAATAAAAGAAGTCAAACCCTCAAAAAAATCACAACTATGAAAGCCAAGAACATCCTGATGACCTTCCTGTTGGTGACGGGAGCCATCGCAGCAAAAGCCGCCGGCTATCCACCCGAACTCGCCTTGGTATCACAGCCGGTGATGGTGTACAACCACAACTCAATCACGGTCTACTACGACGTGGAAAACATTGGCGACTACACTTATAGGGGCGACATCTGCATTTTCCTCAACCCAGACTACGGCACCCGCTATGCCGAAAAATATGTGAAAGTGCGTTCTGGTCGCATCAAGAGAATCGCCATTGAGATTCCTTGCTACGCCATCGACCGTCACATTGCCTACACGCTCATGCCTTATTACTCGATGGGTCGCGAACTCTACAGTTTCACCACCTTCGAATACTTCGAGCCTATCCGTTTCTGCTGGCATGGACCTCGCACCGAGCCTTGGGTGGTGATTCACATCGGGCCGCGAGTGCGCTACTACCACCGCCCTGGTCACTACCGCTACTACTACGACGGTTTCCGCCCGCCGATGCCCGTTGGCCCCGGAATGCCTCCCCCGATGGATCCGATGCACCACACCTACGGCTACCATCACAATAACGGCGGTTATCCTGCCATCCACGACTGGAACAACAAACCCGAGCCGAAGCCCAACAACGATGCGCCTGCACCTACTGCAACGGTCAGGCCGAAAGCCAACGGCGGCAGCATGAGCCACGGCAACGCCAACAGCGGTACTTCGACAGGTTCAGTAACCAATGCACCCAACAATGGAGGTTCGAGCAGCAGTGTCAGACCCAGCACGCCTTCGGGCAACGGCAGCAACAGCGGTCGCACGGGCAACAGCGGCAATGTAAGCCGTCCGAGCAGCACTAACCGCCCCAGCGGAACAACCACTAACTCAAGCTCATGCACTGGCAAGACCAACTCTGGCAGCCGTGTGAACAACTCGACCAGCAGCAACAGCACCAATGGTACAGGCAACTCAAGCCGAGTGGGCAGTTCAAGTGAAAGCCGTTCCACTGGAACGAGCAACAAAGCAGGCACCAGAAGCGGTACAGGGAACGGCCGCAGGTAAGTCAAAACTTGAAAAGGCGCGTCACACAGGATGCGCCTTTTCCATTGATTGTTCAAATGCCGTCCACGGCGAAACCTCAGGCAAGGGTGCAGTCACCTCAATTTGCGTTTTCAAAACGGGATGCTCAAAGGCAATGCGCCAAGCGTGCAGGCTGATGGAAGCGTCGGGGTTGCTGCGCGGATAGCCATATTTCAGGTCGCCACGAATGGGGCAACCGATGTGGGCCAACTGGCAACGGATTTGGTGATGCCGCCCTGTAAACAACTCGATTTCAAGCAGATAAAAAGTTTCCGATTTTCCAATAACGCGATAACTCAGCCGCGCCAACTTGGCTTCTTTCGTCCCTTCAGGAACAATGAACGACTTGTTCATCTTCTCGTTTTTCACGATAAAGTCCTCTAACACATCGGCTTGCTTGGGCGGATGGTTTTTCACGAGGGCGAGGTAATTCTTGCGGAAATCGCGGTCTTTCACTTTCACCGTCATTCTTGACAAGGCCTTGCTCGTTTTGGCAAAGACGACGGCGCCGCTCACGGGTCTGTCGATGCGGTGGACGAGGCCGGCGAAGACGTTGCCGGGCTTGTCGTACTTTTCCTTGATGTATTCTTTCACGTCGTCGAGCAGGCACTTGTCGCCCGTCTTGTCGCCTTGCACGATTTCGGAGGGCAACTTGTTGACGATGATGAGGTGGTTGTCTTCGTAGAGGATGCGGTTGTTGATGGTGTTCATAGTCAGTTAGTTTTAGGTTCACAAATCACCCCACTCCCCACCACAAACGGCTCCACCTCATGGTAAACCACCCCAAACTGCCCAGCCGCCACGCCCGAAATGGCCACCTCCGACTCAATGTCGGCTCCTCGCTCCGTGAGGTGCAGCGTCCCGTAGGTAAACTCCGGCTGGTGCCGAATCTTGAAGCGAACCCGCTGGCCATCAACGAACTGCAAGGCAGGGTTCATCGGTTGCAGGTCACCCAAAGGGATGATGTTAGTGTATTGCGAAATCGGGTCGTAGCCCTGCGACACATAGACGATGTTGTTCGGGATGTCTTTCTTCACCACGAACCACGGCCCGCCACTGAGACCTAAGCCCTTGCGCTGCCCGATGGTGTGGAACCAAAAGCCTCTGTGACGACCTAATTTCTTGCCCGTTTCCAGTTCAACGATGTCGCCGGGCATCTCGCCGAGGTATTCGCGGATGTAGTCGTTGTAATTAATCTTTCCGAGGAAGCAAATCCCTTGGCTGTCGTGGCGTTCCGCGCTTGGCAGTTTGTATTTTGCCGCCAATTGGCGCACCTCGGGCTTAGGAATATCGCCGATGGGGAAGATGACCTTTGAGAGTTGCGCGTAGGTGATGCGACCCAAGAAATAAGTCTGGTCCTTGAAGGTGTCGGCGGCTGTGCCGAGCCAGAAGATGCCGTTTTCGTCCTCCCACGAGCGGGCGTAATGTCCCGTCGCGATTTTGTCGAAATTGTGGCCTTCCTTTTCCTCGAAGGCGCCGAGTTTGATCCAACGGTTGCACATCACATCGGGGTTGGGCGTGAGGCCCTTGCGCACCATCTCCATCGTGTATTTCCCGACGGTTTCGAAATACTCGTGCTGCAAATCGACAATATCAAATTTGCAACCGTATTTCTTTGCTATATAGGTCGTTATCTCAATATCCTCCTCCGATGGGCAACTCGACAAGTCCTCCTTGCCTACCATTCCAATCTTGATATAGAAGATATGTGGGTCGTAGCCCTGCTCCTTCAGCAGCGGCACCACAACGGAGCTATCCACTCCACCCGAAACCAATGCGGCTATGTTCATTGTTCAAAATTTTTGCAAAAATAGGAAATTTTCTTGTTGTGAGGCGGCCACATTGTGACAGCCCTACATTCAATCCGTCATCGAATAAGGCTTGTCCTCAGCCCTTAAACCACGTTCAAAATTCGGCTCAGAACCCATCTCGAAGACGAGTTCCCCGCCTTGCATCAGCTGGGCGTGTGTTAGATACAATTGTCTGATTTCCTGTCCGTTGAGTGTCACTTTCTGTACATAGCGGTTCTCATCGCTCACCTTCGGAGCCTTGATTTCAAAGGTTTTGCCGTTTCCCAAACGTACTTTCAGATAAGGCAGATAAGGCGCACCGAGCACATATTGGTCGCTGCCCGGACAAACGGGGTAGAAGCCCATCGCGGAGAAGATGTACCACGCCGACATCTGGCCGCAGTCGTCGTTGCCGCAAAGCCCGTCGATATTGTTTTTGTAGAAACGATTCATGATTTCGCGCAGCCAATATTGCGACTTGTAAGGCTTTGAGGTCCAGTTGTATAGGTAGGCGATATGGTGCGCTGGTTCGTTGCCGTGGTTGTAGCAGCCCATCAAGCCCTCTTCGGTCACGTCCTC
>Ga0326514_10000199_pt1 | contig 38301 bp, 52 predicted proteins | sample 3_2548_0518_D_FD_203653 | JGI IMG/M metagenome (GOLD analysis project Ga0326514, IMG submission 203653) | Bovine rumen microbial communities from UC Davis, California, United States - 3_2548_0518 | ecosystem: Host-associated > Mammals > Digestive system > Stomach > Rumen | place: USA... | reverse complement strand
CGCAGTATGACGAGGACAACCCTTCATACTTATGGCTAAAAGCCGTAGAAATCGCTCTGAGGACGTTTGGAGAGCGCAAGCGTATATTTATATCCGTTAGGCAGGAGGCGGCGCAGAGAGGCGATTATAACGAGAATAGACCAGGGCGCAAGGCATGGATAGTTTACACACAGCGCAGGTACAGCGAAGAAATCAGCAAGCGTTTTCTCAATGACAACGGATGGATGTCAGATAGGACAATGAGAACATGGTGGGCGCAGGTGATAGACAGAATCGTCGAGCTTCATTTGCGCATTAGCATAAAAAATAAAATTTTGTAAATAGGTTGCCGTTTTTACAGGTTTATCCGTGCTAAAATAGTATCATAGAGATTTTGCGAGAGAGTCACCAAAGCGGTGGCTCTTTTGTTTTGTCAACATAAGGGAGCGACAAAATGCAGATTTACGACAAGCGGCTTGACGAGATTAAGCCATACGAAAACAATCCACGGCATAATGATAATGCGGTGGACGCAGTAGCGAACAGTATACGCGAGTTTGGGTTCAAAGTGCCGATTGTAGTCGATTCTGAGGGCGTTATCGTTGCAGGGCATACAAGATATAAGGCGGCGCAAAAGCTAGGCTTACAGACAGTACCTTGCCTTGTAGCAGACGATTTGACGCAGGAGCAGGTCAAAGCTTTCAGATTGGCTGATAACAAGGTCGGCGAACTTGCAACGTGGGATTTGGACACGCTCAAAGTCGAGCTTGACAATATTGGTGAGATTGATATGAGCGAGTTCGGATTCAGTCTGAATATTGGTGACGATGAAGAAGCACCAGACGGATTCAAAGAATTTGATGAAAATATCGAAACAAAACATAAATGTCCGAGGTGCGGCTATGAATACTAAACCGCCGTACAAAGTTCCTTCAATGCGAGAGATAGAAGCAATAACGCCTAATGGCTTTAATGTTGTTTCTACGTTCTCTGGTGGCGGTGGCTCATGCTTAGGTTATCGTATGGCAGGCTATAATGTGCTATATGCTAACGAATTCGTAGAAGAAGCACAAAAGACATATAGAGCAAATCACAAGGCATATCTTGACACTAGAGATATACGACAAGTAACCGCCGAAGATATTTTGAAAATTGTAGGCTTAAAGGCGGGCGAGATTGACCTGTTTGATGGTTCGCCTCCATGTTGCGCATTTTCTACGGCAGGAAGTCGTGAAAAAGGTTGGGGCAAAGCCAGAGATTATAGCGATGGCAAGAAACAACGCATCGAAGATTTGTTTTTTGAATATACGCGACTTCTTAAAGGTTTACAGCCCAAAACGTTTGTGGCTGAAAATGTCAGCGGACTTGTAAAGGGTACTGCAAAAGGCTATTTCAAGCTAATTATAAAAGAAATGCAGGGCTGCGGTTACGAGGTAAAAGCGGCACTTCTTAATGGCAAATGGTTAGGCGTGCCACAAGCACGACAAAGAATTATCTTTGTAGGTGTGAGAAAAGACCTTGTAAAAAAATACGACGTTCATCCTGTACACCCAAAACCTCTGGCGTATACATATACGCTTGCAGATGCTTTTCATAACTTGAAGAATGATGAGCAAGAGAGAAAACTTTGCTTAGATAGCGCAAATAAGTATAAATGGGGCGAGGTGCTCAAGAAGCTGCCAAAAAATCCACGAAGTGCTATAAGTGGTTCAAGTGTAATGAATGGCTCTTATTTCAACCTCATAAGAGAGTCAATGTATAAGCCGTGTAGCACGATATGTCAGCGAAATGGTGATGTTAGCGTAAGCGGCGCCTGTCATCCGCTAGAGGATAGAAAATTTACCATAGCTGAGTTAAAGCGTATTACATCAATACCAGATGACTTTGTTTTGACAGGTGACTTTGCCCAAAGATGGGAGCGATTGGGGCGTATGGTGCCGCCAATAATGATGATGCACGTTGCAAAGACCATTGAGAGGGAAATATTATGCAAGATAAAGTAATACCCAAAGGCAAATGGGAATTTGATGAAAACGTGACAGAAGTCTTTGATGATATGTTATCGCGTAGTATTCCCATTTACGACGATATGCGAAAGCTAGTAACTAATATCGGCAAGCACTATGTAAAAAAAGGTACTGCGATTGTAGATATTGGCTGTTCTAATGGTAACGCCGTATTTCCGTTTGTCGAGAAGTACGGCGCACATAATAGCTATATGTTGCTCGATGTATCTGAGCCGATGCTGAAAAAATCGCGTGAAAGATACAAAGCATGGATTGACTCTGGACTAATGCAAGTTCTAAACCATGATTTGCGTAAAGGCTTGCCGCCTTGTGTAGCTAGTGTCGTTTTGTCAGTATTAACGCTTCAATTCTCACCGATTGAGTATAGGCAAAAGATTGTCAAAAGCGTATACGATTCTCTAATCGATGGAGGCGCGTTTATCTTTGTTGAAAAAGTGTTAGGTAATACATACGAGCTAGATAATGTTTTCGTAGACGAGTATTACAGCATGAAGAAAGAAAACGCATATACGAGCGAGCAAATACAGACAAAGCGCAAGAGCCTTGAAGGTGTGTTAGTTCCCATTACATCAAATTGGAATGAAGAGATGCTAAAAGAAACAGGCTTTCGTCAAGTTGATTGCTTTTGGCGTTATCTAAATTTCGCAGGCTGGATAGCTGTTAAGTAAGGAGGTGTAGACAATGGCGAAAATGGGCAGGCCGCGAAAAGAGATTAACAAGACCGAATTTGAAAAGTTATGCTTTCTGCAATGCACAGAACGTGAGTTTTGTTCATGGTTCGATGTGAGCGATGAAACGCTAAACAAGTGGTGTATTCGAAAAAGATAAGGATCTCGTTAATGAATTTCTGGAACAAGTCAAATAACGGGATAGGAGGGGGAACGGTTGAACAATAAAAACTTAAAGCCTTTAAACAAGCGCACAAAGAGCGAGCAAAGAGAGATTCAGCGAAAAGGCGGTCTTGCCTGTGCGAAACGCAGGAAGGAAAAGAAAGAGATCCAGAACCTTGTGCGTGATCTTCTTAATGCTCCACTACATGATGGGAATGTAGATGATAAGATTACCAGTATCACAGGAATGAAAGGGAAGAACATCAGCGGCCGCATGATGATTGTTCTAAAGCAGTTCGAGAAAGCGGCGAAGGGCGACACACGAGCTGCGATATTGCTACTGGGATATGATGGCGGTGACCTGGAATTTGAACACAAAAAGAAACTGGATGAAAAGTATCTAGAATTTAAGGAACGCGAACTAAAGAACAAAGAGGACGGCTGGTATTGATGGATTGGCAGTCAAAGTTCTATACAGGACAGGTATGGAGAAAGTTCCGTCATGCTCTGGTATTGGAACGTGGGATGCGGTGTGAACGGTGCGGACGGTTACTAAAGGATGAATCTGAAATAGAAGCTGACCACGTCAAGGAACTAACGCCGGAAACGGTAAACAATCCGAAAGTATCACTGAACCCAAACAATATCCAGTTGCTCTGCAAGAACTGTCATAACCAGAAGCACGGCAGATATGGATACGAGCAAAAGAAAGTGTTTCTTGTGTATGGTTCTCCGTGCTCCGGCAAATCGTCATACGTAAAAAAGCATATGAACCGTGGCGATATCGTGGTGGACATGGATTTACTGTATCAAGCGGTATCCGGATGTCAGTTACATGATAAGCCGGATAATATAAAAGCCGTTGTATTCGCGTTACGTGATAACCTGCTAAATTCGATCAAGATGCGGATAGGGAAATGGAATCACGCCTTTGTCGTAGGCGGTTACCCGTATAAAGCGGAACGGGAAGATTTAGCTAAATCACTTAATGCGGAAATGGTGCTAATAGACGTATCAAAAGAAGAATGTTTATTAAGAGCATCAAGCCGTGGCAATCTGGCAGATGATTACAGGGAATATATTGAACGATGGTTTGACAGGTTCGAGAGGTAACCCCCCCCCCTTTTGTCATTTTAAAACGCGATTTATACAACCGTGGTGGATACTTTTTTTTAGTTCGTTTCCAAAATTTGACTTTTTGGCTGGACAAAAACCTTTTTTGAAAGAGAGTGAGCAAGATAGTGAGAGACCGAACAAAAGTAGATGATATTGACCCAGTTCAGCAGGAATATGATCGCCTAAAAGCACTGTTCAATGGTTCAGATGAGAAGAAGCTACAGGCGATTGATGGAGCGATTCGTGAAGCCGCGATCTTGCGTATTCAGTTGCGAAGCCTGAACCAGACGGCGAAGCAGTCCGGACTGGTAAAAATCCATCCGAAAAATCCTATGCTTCAAAAGGAACTGCCTATTGCCCGAATGATTACAAGAGTTTCCTCGAACTACCTTTCATACACCACAAGGATTGCCAATGCTTTAGGAAAGAGTTTACCAGATGACGGCGACGATGAATTTGAAAACGAATACAGTTGAGCATAGCTTCATCAAGGAATATATACACAGAATCAAGACGGGCGAAATTGTAGCAGGTCGTAGATTAAAGCAGGGACTTGAACGATTCCTTGATGACTTTAATGACCCGACGCTAAAAATTGATCTGGCTGAAAGTGCAAAGCGTATCCGTTTTATCGAAAACGAATGCAAACTGTATGAAGCTCCGTTCGCAGGCAGACCGTTCAAACTGGAACTATTTCAGAAAGCAATTATTGAATCTATCTTTGCTATCAAGGCGTGGAACCCTGAAGCTAATTTCAACCAAGGCGCATGGGTTAGAAAGTATCAGGATGTCTTGATTCTGATCAGCCGTAAATCTGGGAAAACACCACTAGTCGCGGCGATTGCTCTTTCCGAGTTTATCTGCGGTGAAATCGGGACGAAGATCCTCTTTGCATCGAACGACTACGATCAGGCGGATTTAGCGTTCTCTGCGGCAGACGCCATGAGAGAAGAATCGCCACATATCGAGCATTGCACAAGAAGGAATCAGCAGGGAATTTTCTTTGGGAATCGAAAGCATAGCAATCGAAAAGGAAAGTTCTCATTCCAGAATAAAGGCTCGATCAGGAAGATTTCTGCAAACGGAAAGAACAAGGAAGGGCGAAACATCAAAGTCGGCGTAGTCGATGAAGTTCACGAAATGGCAGATGACCATCTAGTCGCTCCGATTCGACAGGCTCTTTCCACACAGGATGAACCGTTATATTTTGAGATAACGACAGAGGGATTTACTGATGACGGATATCTCGACCACAGGCTTGCGGATGCGCAGAAGGTTCTAAACGGCGAACTGGATAGACCAAAATGGGCTATATGGTGGTATTCACAGGATTCCGAGGAGGAAGTTTGGCAAGACCGTGCTACGTGGGTCAAATCGAATCCGGGACTAGGTGTTATCAAGAAGTGGTCTTATCTTGACGAGATGGTAGAAGAAGCAAAACTATCGCCGTCTATGCGAGCCTATGTTCTCGCTAAAGACTTCAATATCAAACAGAATAGCTCTGCGGCATGGCTCGATGAAGCCACAATTACGAACTTGGCAACATTCAATCCTGAACGATTCCGAAATACGTATTATATCGGTGGTCTTGATTTTGCAGAAACGACAGACTTGTGCTCCGCTCGAGCATTATTCGAGGACAAGGAGACGGGAAGGAAATACGCATTAGGGATGTATTTTGTCCCTGAAGCAAAAGCCGATGCGATTCTGACCGATGACAATCTGAATCCGGAAAAGAAGAACTATCGCGAGTGGGCAAAACAAGGACACGTCGTTATCTGTCAAGGGGCAGAAGTCGATGCAGAAGTCGTTGCAAACTGGTTCGTCGGTCTGTATGAAGCATACGGAATGATACCTTATAAAATCGGCTATGATAACTGGCACTCAAAAGATTTCCAGAACTATATTTCCGCTAATTTCGGTAAAGAGGTTTTGGAACGTATCGGGATGGATTATATGAGCTTGTCTAGTCCGATGCGGACTCTGGAAAGTGACCTGCAACGAAATAATCTGATTTACAATAACAATCCTATTGACCGATGGTGTCTTTCAAATACCAGTTATAAAACAAATAACCTAGGACAGATTATGCCAGTCAAGAAATACGGCTCATCGAAAAACCGTATTGATGGCACTCTGTCCTTAATTATTGCCTACGGTGCGTATAACCGTTACCGTGCTATGTTCCGTGATCTTCTGGAAACGAGGTGAGGAATGAAAGATGTTCAACTATTTGAGGAATGTCGTTGACCGATACAAGGCATGGCGACAAAGACGATTCTATAAAAGTGTCCTAAACGATTCACAGCCGGTATTCTCCCAGTTCGGGCGTGACATCTATATGAGTGATGTCGTGAATAACGCGATTGATCGTATTGCTACAGAGATTAGCAAGCTGACAATTAAAAGCGTGGTCGAATCGGGAGACCTGATTAAGGTTCAAAATGATGATCTGACACGGCTCTTTCGGTTTAAACCGAATCCGTTGCAGACAACAAAAGATTTCCTTGCTTCGCTCGTCTGGTTGCAACGCAAGGATATGCACGCATTTATCTATCCACAATATGAGATTGTTCGTGATAAAGCAGGAAACACATTCAGAAGATACACGGCGTTATACCCTCTGAATCCAGCATCCATTGAAATGGGTATGGATGAAACTGAAACCATGTGGCTGATTCGATTTCACTGGAAAGACGGAACAGAAGATACACTGCCATATAGTGAAGTCATTCATATGAAATGGCGAAGAGGGAAAAACCTCGTTGTCGGCGGTGGTGATGATTACGGAAACGCCGATGTCAAAGATGTCTTGCAAGCCGTCCAAAATCTGGATAAAACGATGCAGGGTATTCCTCTAACGATTGAAGCCGGATTGAAACTGAACGGCGTGTTCACATCGAAAACGAAACTTGATGCGGATATGATTCGCAAGGCACGGGACGAGTTCGAAGATCGTATAACGACATCGAAGTTAGGAATCGCCGCGATTGATATTGCCGGAGATTTTCAGCCAATCGGCAATAGACCTGTTGAGGTTCCTACTGAGACAATGAAGTTCCTGAAAGATATCATCCGAGAACGTTACGGCGTCAGTGATGCAATTATTTCAGGTGACTACAATGATGAACAACATTCCGCTTTTTATGAAACCTGCTTAGAAGATTTCATTGAGGAATTTCAGCAAGCATTTTCGTCCGGCCTATTCACGCCACGCGAGCAGGACGTAGGACACAGAATCAAGTGCTACTATTCGAAAGTTGAGTATTTCAGCACGGCGAACAAGATTCAACTTGCCACGCTTGCACGAGATACAGGGCTTATGACCATTAACCAGATGGCGGAGATGTTCGGCTTAGAACCGTTTGAAGGTGGCGATAAACGGCTTCAATCCTTGAACTATGTAAACGTCAATCTGGTAGATAAGTATCAGTTAAACGGAAAGGGGAATCAGAATGAAGAAGAGCAAACCGACGAGCAAACCGAGTGAAAAGGTATACCGCTCTTATGACGCGCAGGAGTTCCGAGCGGTCATGGGAGAAGATGGAAAGAATAAGGTAGAAGGGCATCCGGCGGTATTTGATCGACAGACTGATATTGATGGATGGTTCGGTGAAGTCATTGAGCGAGGTGCGTTCGATGATTGTGATCTGACAGACGTCCTTCTTTTCGTTAACCATGACATGAAAAAAATTCCTCTGGCTCGTTCCAGACGGAACAATGGCAATAGCACGATGACGCTTGATGTTGATGAAACAGGCTTGCACATGAACGCAACACTGGATGTAGAAAACAATCCGGATGCTCGTGCCGTATACAGTGCCATTGAGCGTGGCGATATGGATGGGATGTCCTTCTGCTTTACAGTCAAGGAGCAGAAATGGTCTGACCTTGACACGGATTATCCGACACGCCATATTACAAAAATCGCGAAGGTTTACGAGGTAAGCGCGGTCAATTTCCCTGCTTACACCGATACCGATATTTCCGCACGTTCTGACCGCGAAGCATTGGATAATGCTCGAAAGGCAGTGGAGACTGCCAAACGTCAGCAGGAGCTGGAGAGCTCCGAAACGGAAAAATTGAAGTTACAGATTTCTATTCTTGCAAACAAGGAGTAACATCATGAACGAAAAACTGAAAAAAATGATTGAAGCACGTATGAATAAAAAATCCGAACTGGAAAAACGTGCGCAGGCAGATGACATCAAAATTGAGGAACTCCGTTCCATCAAAGAAGAAATGACCACGCTTGACTCACAGATCGAGGAACTCCGTTCCCTTATCGGTCCTGAACCGAAAGAACAGAATGAACGCACGAAAGCGGTCAACGAAGAAAAGACGCAGGAGCGTTCCGCAGACTTCAAACCGAATAAAGGTTTTGAGAAACGTGACGAAGCTAAAATGAATCAGCCGAACGAAAAAGAGAACCGTATGAAAGATTTCGGCGATGCCCTGAAAGAGCGTCGTGCGGTTACGGTTGCTGAATCTGATATCGTTCTCCCGAAACATGATTCCAGCTCGATCAATCCGAACTTCCTTGAAGTTTCGAACCTTGTCGATGCGGTCAACGTCCTGAACCTGCCGGGTGGTGAATCCTACGTTCAGCCGTATGAGAAAGGCACGGCAATGGGCGGTTATACGGCTGAAGGTGCTGACTACAACGAAGCCGAGGTAACGTTCGGTCATGCCGACATTACGAAAGCGAAACTGACCGCTTATTCCGAGATGACCGAGGAACTGGAAAAACTGCCATCTGCTCCGTATGCGCAGACGATTCTCGCAGGTATCCAGAAATCGGTTCGCAAAAAGCTCGGCAAAGAAATCCTTATTGGCGACGGCGCGGCGAACCATCTTGTCGGTATCTTTAGCGAAAAAGCAGAAGCAATCGACAAAGCAACGGATGTCGAACTTTCTAAGATTGACAACACCACGCTCGATGAAATCATCTTCTCGTATGGCGGAGATGAAGCCGTCGAGGGTCAGTGCGTTCTGATTCTTTCTAAGAAAGATCTGAAAGCATTTAGCGCAGTACGCACCACGGATGGCAAACCGTTCTACAATATCACAGTATCCGGCAATGGCGGTTCCGGCACAATTAATACGATTCCGTTTATCATCAATTCCGCTTGCGGTTCTGTATCGGATTCCAAAACGACGTCCGGCGCATACTGCATGGCGTATGGCAACCTTGCAAACTACCAGCTCACGGTATTCAGTCCGCTTGAGGTCAAACGTTCGGATGACTTCAAATTCAAGAGTGGCATGATCGCTCATCGCGGTTCTGTATTCGTAGGCGGTAACGTAGTTTCCTATAACGGCTTCGTCCGCATCAAAAAAGCGGCGACGGCTTAATTAAGAGGTGAAACCGATGAGGGTAAAAGTTTTACGAGCGTTCATCGACAAAACAACGGGCAGGGGGTACGGCATCGGTGAGGACTACGAAGCAGGGCAGGCAAGGCTCATGGCGTTGCACAAATCCGGATTCGTGTCTAAGCCGAATGTAAAGCCGAAAGGCGGTGCTCAAAATGGTAGCAACAAACGAAATCCTTGAGGATATCGCCGATGCTCTGCGGATTGATTATCTTGATGACGAAGAAAAAAAGAAGGTCATGAGCCGTTTATCGCGTTGTGTGGCTGGTGCAGAATCATGGCTTTCTAATACAGGCGTTACGGTAGATTATGAAGATTCGAGGGTCTTTGATGCCGTAACGATGTATGCAGGTCGCCGTTACGATGACCCAGCCAATACCGAAACATACGGAACAGGTTCTATGGCTCTGGATGCTCTTGCAGAGCAGATTCGAATCAGTCAGAAAGCGAGTGACTCGGATGCGTAATGCAGGAGATTTTGATAAACGCATTTCCCTGCTTCATCCTGTCATGGGAGAAGATGAAGGATTCGGAGCAGAGGTAACGTGGAAAAGTGAAACGGTATGGGCGCAGTTCCTGCGTCCTCGCTTTTCTGCATCTGCTTCGCTTGGTTCAGGAGATGCGGTCTTTATTACACAGGGAATAAGAATCAGAAACCGTTATGTTGATAAGGGATGGCGCGTCAAATATGGAGATCGGGAAATGAAGATCCTCCATATTGATGATTCCGTAAAAGGCGAATTGACATTGACGTGTCAGGAGATTCAATCATGAGCAATGGCTTTACAATCCACATTGATGCTAACAGAGCCGTGTTCAGTGCTACGAAAAATCTGGATAAGTACAGTGAGGAGACGAAAAAAGCGATTCAGGATGTCGTTCGAAAAGGTACGGAGGAAACGATGAAAGAGGCAGTTCATCTTGCTCCGTATGGAAAGACGGGCAACCTGAAAGCAGGTATTAAGATGGATTTCAACGGCGGAGACCGAGCACAGGGAATCGTCAGAAGTACATCGAAACATTCCGCATTTGTCGAATTAGGTACAGAGGATAGGATTGTAGCACCTAAAAGAGCAAAGGCATTGAAGCTACAGGATGGTAGATTTGTCAAGGGCGATATTTACAACGGGAGAATGGAGAAAGCACCGTTTCTACGTCCTGCGGCAGAAAAGACCGCTCCGAAGATCACGGCACAAATCGAGGAGGTGTTGAAGCGTGATCCTAGCGCGTGACCTCCCATTAATCGCGATTCAGACTGCGGTATTCAAGACGATCAAAACAAAGCAGGATATGCCTGTCATGGGTGCGGTTACAGATAAGACACCATTACCATATATCACGGTGGATTCTGTATCTGCGAAGCCGGATAACTCAAAGAATAGCGTAGGTTGGCGTTGCTCGGTCAATGTCAATATTTGGAGTTCTGAACACGATAAAAAGAAAATCTACGAAGCCTTAAACGACATCACAACGATTTTCTCGGTTTATGGTTGCAATCTTGACCTCGGAGAAGCATACGAGGTCACGGATTGCGACATCAGTCTTGCGGAAACATTTCCCGAACAGACGGCAGGTTTCCACGGGCTGATCATTCTTGAATTTTTCATAGAACGAAAGTGAGGAATAGACAATGGCACTTACAGATGAAGCAATCAAAGCACTTCCTGAAAATCCGGATAAGATGGTAGCATCTGTCGGCAAAGATACACTTCTTAGCGTCGCCGAATCGAAAACAGGAACAACGGGAAATATTTCGGATTACCAGTTTATCACGGTAGGCGGTCAGCGCAATTCGCCTGTCAATAGCTCGGCAAACAGTATTGATGCAAGCCACAAGACATCCGGCGGTTGGGGAGCTAATATTCCGGGACTTAAGACTTGGAACATTGCTTACACTGGTCTGCACGTTATTGATGATAAGGGCTTAGAAATCCTTGAATACGCATACCGTAATTCGCATCAGGTCTTTGTCAAAATTACGTATAAAGACGGTTCATATCAGACGGGCTGGGCTTATGTTACGCAGTTCAACAAAGACAACAACTATAACGCCGTTGAAACGGTCAGCGTAACGCTTACTGGGCAGGGCGCAATTAGTGAAGTAACGAAAGCAGAATGAGGAAAATCTGAATGAAAAAGGAAACAAAATTTACTGTAGCAGATAAAGAATACACTCTTTGCTATAGTAACCGTGACCTTGCAAATGTAGAGCGTTCGATTGGACGCTCTCTTTTGTCTGTAATCATGGTTCCTACGGCTGAGACGATTCGCAGTATGTCGATTGATGTCATCGTTGCAGGTGTCCTTTACGGTGTGAAGGAACTGAACGGAGAGGATCCGTATGATTTCATTGACCGATTCTGTGAAGCAGGTGGAACACTGGATGCGTTGGGCGGTCTGATTCTGAACGCATGGATTGAAACTGGTCTTTTCACGAGCGGGAAAACGGTGATGCCAGAGGAAGAAAAGACGCCGAGCAAGAAGTAAAAAGTTTTGCTGAATGGATTTCCTACGCAGAGCCACTCGCTTACAGTCTCGGCCTGAAACCGAAAGAATTTGAGGAAATGAATCCTCACGAATTTTATACATATCTGGAGGGGCGACGAGAATCACTAAAGCAGGAAGATTATCGTCGCTCTTATTTTGTTTCCGCACTTCTTTCGACACAGACCAAAAATCCCGTAACTGCTGATCAGCTCTATGAGCCGTTATGGTATACGCAGGAAGAAATTGACAAGCGACATCAAGGCAATGCAGACAAGGAACGAGAAAGATTTCTTGATGAATTTGACGGAGTACTGAAGAAGGTGAAATAACGATGGCAACATTAACAGAACTCATGGTAAAAATCGGTGCTGATTCGACCGGATTGAATGAGAGCTTGAAAAAAGCAAAGGGTGAAATCAACAATACATTCGGTGATATCAAGCCGGTGCAGAACATGACGGACGCCCTGACTGGAACGTCGAACGCAGTAGAAGGATTGTTTGGCAGATTGACGAAGTTCGCAACGGTCGCGGCAGGCGGATTCGGATTGACCGCCTTGATTTCCTCTGCAGTAGAAGCAGGTGAAAAGACATACCAGTTATCGAACCGCTTGAACATCACGACAGGAGAAGCAGGACAGTTATCGAAGATCATGAGCCAAACAGGCGGTGATTGTGACACTGCGGCACGAGCCATCATGCGCCTTGACCAGACTTTAGCATCCGGAAATAAAACCAGTGAGAACGCGAAGAAATGGCTCGATGCGTTTGGAATCTCTCTAACTGATGCGAACGGTAAAATGTTACCGCTCAATAAGCAATTAGAACTGCTGGCAGGTGGATATCAAAAAGCACGAGAAGCAGGATATCATCAGGAGTTCATCATGAACACTCTCGGTGTTCGTGGCATGGCTTTGACGAACACACTGCTCAATTATACCGAAGCTAAAAATAACGCATCAAAGGTTCAGAGTATTGGACTTGACCCGAAACAAATGCACGAGGTTGACCAGCAGATGAAAGTGGTCAATATGCAGTTAGGGCAGTTCAAAAACTTCATGGGGGCTACACTTGCACCTATCGCCGCAGACGTTCTCCCAAAAATCTACAATGAGATGGCGTATGGGGCGAAGGTTCTGAAAGAGAATAAGGAGCAGATTCAGGATACGGCACGCGCATTGGTCACGGTCATTGCTCTGTATAAGTCGATGAAAGCGGCGCAGGGTATCGCTACAAAGATCGGAGGACTGTTTAGCTCGGCATCGGAAACGAAGCAGGCAGAAGTTCAGGAAAACGCCTTGACCAAGGCACAGGAGCGAGCCATCAAAAGAAGAACGGCGAACATCGAAGCCGAAGCGTTGCGCGAGCAGAAAGCGTATGCAAAATCGGTCTCCCAGATGGCGATCAGCGAAGAAGAAAAGACTAAACTAGTTCAAGAGCACGTTGTCAAGAGGACGATTCTTGCAGAAGAAGCCGCGAATAAGGAACGGCAGATCATGACGGCAATGTTCCTTAAGATCAATGCAGAACGCCGAGCGTCCGGAGCAGAAGCCGAAGCAAGCTACGCAAAGACCGCAACGGCATCCGAAATTGCATCGGCTCGAATCCGGAAAGCAAACGCGCAGGCAGGAGCATCGGCTAGAGAGATTGTTGTCGGCAACGAAATGGTCATTGCATCCGAAGCAGAAAAGGCGACGGCATCCGAACTTTCGGGACTGAAAAAGGTTGAAGCGTCAGCAAAAGCAAAAGTCGCCACGGCTGAAGAAATGGTTGCGAATCAGGAATTGACGGTTTCTGAAATTGCTACAGGCAACGCCGCGACCGAAGCAGGGACAAAGAAGGTTCTTGCTGACTCTCGCTCAAAAGTTTCCACAGATCAGCTCACGGTAGCACAAACGGCTCAAAAGGTTCAGGTCATGCAGACAGGAACGCAAGCAACCGTCACAGGCGTAAAACTACGCGCAATGGCTACAGGAGCATTGGGTGGTGTATCCAGATTAACGTCTGCCGTATGGGCATTAGCAGGTGGATGGATGGGCGTCGCTGTTGCCATCGGTGAAGCGGCGAGTGCTCTCTATTCCTTTTACCAACATAAGCAGGCGAACATCAATAAAAACGCTGTAAAGATGGCAGGTGAAGAATACCGCTACAATGAGGAAACTGGGAAATGGCAACAGAAGGTTGCGGATAGTTCCGGCGGTGAGGTCAGCCAGAATTATGGCAATATGCTCCTTGCATCGTTCTTTCTTAAAGATACAAATGATGCAGGTTCGAAATATGTAGATGTTCGTGATGCGGAAAAGATCGGGGAACTGAATAATAAGCGCGAAGAAGTGAACCCAGAGTTCCACGCAAAACAAGAAGCAGAACGAGCAGAACTTGAAGCATTGCAGGCTGGCAAGGCTGGCGAAGATGATCTGAAAAGAGTTCTTGCAGAACTTGCATCGGCAGGAGCAGGTGGCTCTGATTCTTCTGGTTCAGGCGGTTCAGCAGGAAGCGTAGCCAAAGCACTGAAAGAAGCGGAGCAGAAGAAAACCGTTTATTCTTTGCTTGCCAGCGGTTCGTATGCTCCATATGCGAATCAGATTGAGTATACGGCAAAGCAATGGGGATATGACCCGAATCTGCTCGCGGCGTTATTCCTGAAAGAAAATGCAGGCGCAAACCCACTTCTTGATGACTATCTGACTGGCACACATCATGGATTCGGACAGATCAGTGATGATATCTGGAACCAATACAAGCCAGCCGGAGCAACAAACGTCTATGACGCCAATGCGAATATCTGGGCGGCAGGATCACACCTCGGCGATTTAATCACGAAATTTGATGGGGATATCCGGATGGCACTCGCGGCATACAATGCAGGTGAAGCAGGAGCACGAGCCGGATACGGTCAGGAATACGCAAACGATATCCTGAACCGATATAGTAGTGCAACGACTTATCAAGTCAGCGGAAATGGCTCTGTAACCGAGCAACCGACAATCATTCAAGTTCCGGTTGGTCAGCGTGCTTCGCAGATTGCCATGAACGATTTCAGCGAGGGACAAGGCTGGATGGGGGATTTCACCGATAATCCGCGAATCCAATGCGACTCGTTTACCGCCAACATCTATGCCAATGCAGGAATCAAGGATATCGGTGGGTATGACCCGACAAAAGGCGTTATCAACGATCAGGCTTTCCGCTCGGCTGGTGCATACCATGAAGCAGGTGACGGATATACACCCGAAGCAGGCGACTTGCTTGATGCAGATGAAAGCCGGTATAGTCATGTTGGCATATATCTCGGAAATGGCAAGGTTCGTTCCCGCGATTCTTCTAATGGCGTTACGACATGGAATTACGATGACTGGGTAGGACATTTTGGATTATCTGGTATTGGCTCAATTCGTGAAGCGACAGGTGGAATGACCGTTGGTATGTCTGGCAATAGACAAATGGCGGCGATGAATGAAGCCATCAAAAAATACCAAGATGCGGTTCAGAAGATGAATCAGCTTTCTGGCGAAATGATGTCAGCGATTCATAACGAAAATGGGACGGAGTACCAGAAAGAGTATCTGAAAGTCGTTTCGGATATCAATAAAAAGCATAAAGAATTGAATGAACTCAAGCTCGCAGGCGTCGATACTTCTAAAGCTGAAAACATTCTTTTGCAGTATCAGGAAATGCAGATCAATAAACTGGTCGAAGCGAACCGGAAAGCAAACAAGGCGCAGGAACTTGAAAACAAGTCACTGAACGCGCAGGTGGCTCATGCCTATTCGGAACTTGCAGACATCGAATACCAGATTACCCTCAACAAACTGGATGAGGAACGCAAACAGAAAGAGAAATCCTTGATGAAAGACAAGGGCGATGCCGACGCAAGATGGAAAGTCACGGAATGGTATTATTCACAGATTGCGATTGCTGAAGAAAAGCGTATCAAAGCCCGCCGAGAAGGGCATGAAAAAGAGATCCAGTATTTACAGGAAGAAGGAAACCTTGCAGGACTTATTACAAAGCTGAACCCGAACGGTGGCATTAACACGGATAGACAGAACTCTATTTTCCGAAAAGGACAACAGGATTTAGCAAAGTTCTACGTCAAGGTATGGGACGAAGCTCATTCGGATGTTTCGTCTGCGATTACACAAGTAAGCGAATCAGTGTATGGTTCATTGTCTGATTCGATGGCTGAATTTATCAAAGGAACGAAGTCAGCAAAGGAAGTATTCAAAGACTTCGGGAACTCAATTATTTCCACGATGGCAAAGATTGCGGCGCAAAGGCTCGCCGCGAACTGGGTCACTGGCTTATTAGGAATGTTCGGTCACGGTTCGTCTACCGCATCCGTTTCATCCGTTGGTAATTTTGGCATTGGGTCTTCCTCCATTACGAACGGATTAATGAGTGGTTTTAAATCGGCATCATCTACGTTATGGGCAACACCAAAATTCTTCGCGTCTGGCGGTATTGTTACCGCTCCGACATTAGGAATGATCGGTGAGAGTGGGGAACATGAAGCAGTTATACCTTTAAACGAAAATAATCTTCGTGCTCTCGGCGGTAAAGGCGGTGGTGTTGTGGTAAATATCACGAACAAAAGTGACAACAAAGTCGAGGTCAAGAACAGTCAGTTCGATGAGGGTATGCAGAAATGGGTTCTTGATGTTGTCGTTGATGGAGCGCAACGCAATAAAGGCGGTTTCAATACGAATCTCAAAACGGCATTGGGGGCGAAGTGATGATCAAAATTACACTGGCAGTAATGCAGGGAATTTTCCTTGCATTACAAGTTTCTGGGATTATTAACTGGGAATGGTATCAGTATCTTGCCCCTGCATTGCTATGGTTGGATTCATTGATTTCATGTCGCAAAACGACGCAAAGGAGATGTTGAGGAAATGGCATCTGTATTAACATTCCCAGATATCGGAGAGCCGTGTCTCTCTGTATCTGCTAACTGTGGCTCGTCTTATACGGTCAACGTTCAGGATTCTACGATTAGCACGACGTCCGACGCGAACTATAAACATACCAGACCGAGAACCACAAGGAAGATTAAAACGTGGACATATGCGTGGAATGATTTGACCGAGGAAAAGAAAGATATTTTGGTTGATTTCTTTGACAAGGTAGGTACGTATCAGGATTTTCAGTTTACGGACTGGGAAAAATACGAGAAACATACCGTTCGTTTTACCGAGCCGTTAGCTTATCAGTTCGGAGCTACGCGCTATATCGTTACTCTGAAATTCGAGGAGGTGTAATAAGTGAACCGTTTTTCACAGATCGCGACACTGGAAAAGAACAAGTTAGCCAGTGACGCTCCGTTCCTGATTTTTGTCAAGGTGGAATGTGGGGATATCGGTTCCCCTATTTACCTTGTTCGGAATACAGAAGATATCACATGGGCGAATCAGACGTGGACGGCGTTCCCGATGGATATCGGGCAGGTCGAGGAAGACGGTAAGACATTGCCAGCTCTTGATCTCAAGATCAGCTCCGGCAAGGGGCTGCTTGTTACGTATCTGCAGAAATACAACGGGCTCGTTGACAGCAAGGTTTCGCTCTACGTTGTCAGCGAAAAGATGCTTGATGTCGATACGCCGGAAGCGGAACTTGATTTTGTTATTAACAACTGCGGTTATGATGAAGAATGGGTGACGTTTACGTGCGGGCCATCGCCGGAAATCGCCGATCGCTGGCCGAACTGGCGGTATCTTACTGATTTTTGTCCGTTTGTTTGCAAAGATATCCGCTGCGGGTATGCGGGAGACGGGGAATGCCAGAATAACCTTGCTTCGTGTCTTATCCCGGAACGCTTCGGCGGTGAGCCGGGCATTATGGCGCATTAAGGAGGCTGGCATGGAATTTAAATATCAGGATTTAGTCGGCGTTCCGTTTGTCGATCATGGCCGCGATGTCAATATTGGCCTTGATTGCTGGGGGCTGGCACGGGAATGCTTTCGGCGTCAAGAGGTTCGAGTTGATGATTATCCAATCAGCGCGCTGGACTTTACGCGGATCGCGGGAAAGATCAGCGATGAAGAAAGTTATTGGCAGAAACTCGAAAAGCCGGAAATCGGTTGCCTTGTCCTCTTGCGTCTTGTTCCTTTGTCGTGGGCAAACCATGTCGGTATCTATATCGGGCGTGGGCGCTTTATCCATGCTTACGCAGGAGCCGGTGTCTGTATTGACCGTCTGGCGCATTGGCGGTCGCGCGTGATTGGTTATTACAAACCAAAAGAAGGTGAGAAGCATTGATCCAGATCGTCACAATCAAGAATCCTTTTGAGCCGCAGAAACGGGATGTGTCCGAAAGCTGTTATACAGGGAAAGATATCGGTTCTTACGTCAATCCGGAAGAGAAAGATGTTTTCTTAAACGGTCGAGCTGTCGAGAACATAGAAACAATTCCGCAGGACGGCGACCAGCTCATCATTATGCCGCATATCGGCGGCAAAGCACTCAAGGGTGTCCTCGGCTTGGTTGCAATGGTTGCTCTTTCCGTTTACGCGGGCGGTATTGCAAATGGCACAATGAAGCTGTTTGGACATCTTTATAAGGCATACTCGGTCAGCGCTATGCTGGCGTCAGGTGCGGTTATGTTCCTCGGCGGTAAGATCATCAATACGATTTTCCCGCAGCAGAATCCGTCATTAAGCTTCAATGAGCAGGAAACGAGCCAGAGTTACGGATGGGATTTACCGACACCGACGCAGGTCGCCGGCAATGTTATCGGCGAAACTTACGGTGAATGCATCCCTGCCGCGCAGCTCTTAGAACAGCATGTCGAGACGGTAGATGATAAACAGTACCTTGATTTGCTTTACTGCGGCGGCTACGGGCCGGTTGACAGTATTGACGATATTCGTATTGATTATACGAGCATCAGTAATTTCTCCGGCGTACAGATCGAAACACGACTCGGTACAAACGATCAGAAGCCGATCTCTTTTTTCAAGAACACTCCGCTTGACCAGTCCGTCGGCGTTGAGATGCCGGATAACAGTCCGGTTGTTCGTACCAGTGATTCGGCGAAAGCAAGTTCTCTTGAAGTCACGCTCGAATGGGCGGGGGGATTATTCCGCGTCAATGATAAGGGGAATTATGTTAACGCGACAGTCAAATTTAAGCTGGAGTATCGCTTGAAAGGTGGTACGGCTTGGCATAATTTCAATAAGACTGACAACAATTATGTCTACTCGGTTACGGCGGCAACGAATTCCGCGATTCGGCGGACATTCCTCATCGACGGTCTCGATCCGGGACAATATGAAGTTCGCGTAACAACGGTTGACCGTCCGCGCACGTCGAGATACCAGACACTTTACCAGTGGACAATTCTCACGTCCTACATTAACGGCGTCTATTCGCGGCCTGGGAAGGTGCTTGTCGCTCTCCGGATTATGGCTACGAATCAGCTTTCCGGCGGTGTGCCCTCGCTCAACTGGAGACAGACACGAAAATATGTCTGGGTTTATGATCCGTCACTCAAGCAGTATGTCCAAAAAGCGGCTGACAATCCGATCTGGGCGGCATACGACATTCTGCACGGGTGCAAACAGCTCAAGAACATCAATACCGGCAACATGGAATTTGTCGTTCATGGCGTGCCGAAAGAATCGTTGAATGCGTACTATGACCAGTGGCAGGAAGCGGCTGATTATGCTGATGAGGAAATCAAGAATCAGGACGGCGATATGGAGCCGCGCTTTCGGTTTGACGCGTTCTTTGACTCTCCGCAGAAGCGTATGACGGCTGCGCAGAAGGCCGCTAATATCGGTCATGCCGTTATTATTCCTCACGGGCGGAACTATGGTGTCGTTGCCGATAAACCGGGCAGCATCACACAGATCTTTGGCGAAGGAAGAACTACCGTATCTTCGGTTAAAGGTTCGTTTACATCGAAAGAAGAGCGTGCTCGGGCTATCGAGGTTACGTATAACGATAGTCAGAACGATTTTAAGAATACGGTTTTGACTGTCAGGAGCCCGAACTACAACACGGATGGCGGCACGGATAACACGGCAAATCTGACACTTTTTGGCGTCAAACGTCGTAGCCAGGCATATCGTGAAGCGATTACTGCGCTCGCAACGAATGAACGTCAGCTGCAGTTTATCGAGCTCTCGACGGACATTGACGGTATTGTGTCGGAATACGGCGATATTGTCGGCTATAACCATGCGGTCAGCCGGATCGGTATTGCGTCCGGTCGAATCGTTTCGGCAACGACAACGACGATCACGCTCGATAAAGAGGTTACGCTCGAAAAAAGTAAGAGCTATGATCTGTACATTCAGCGCTCGGATGATACTCTGCAGAAGCTTACTGTTTCCGCGTCCGATTATGCCGGGAATGTCTTGACACTTGCTTCTCCGATTGACGCGGAGAATCTGCCGCAGAAATTCGATAACTATGCATTCGGTGAAGTTGGCAAGGCCGTCAAGCCGTTCCGCATTGTCAATGCAAGCCGTAACGGCGATCTGCTTGTGTCATTGAAGCTTGCGGAATACGACGAGGCAATGTATGCGACCGAGCTCGACTACAGTAAATATCCGGTTATCGATTACGTATCAAGTCCGACACTTGATACGATTAAATCGGTAACAGCGACCGAGCAGACGGTAAGTCAGGAATATAGCGGTATCAGCAATATCCTTGTGAATTGGGAAATGAACGGTATGGGAACGGCCCCGGAGTCATTTCGCATTTACTTGACATCACGTAATAGCGACTATTCGGATATCAAGAATGTTCGCGGATTGTCCTGCATGTTTAGTAACGTGCCTCCGGGCGAAACATATGATATCACAGTCAGCGGCGTTTTTGACGCCGTGCTTTACGGATCAAAGTCAATCAGCATTTATATTCACGGCGCGGCTGTTGAAACACGGGCGTCCGGATTTCATGCCGTGCCGGTTGCGGGCGGGATCCAGCTGGTCTGGAACACGGCACGTAATTCCGATATCGCCAGTTATGCAGTCTATGTCGGCGATACACTGATTGGCATGACAGGCGGGAATCAGATTTTCTGGGCATGCCGGAAGAGCGGCAAATATACGTTTAGCCTGTATCAGCTCGATAAAGACGGGAACCAGAAGTATACGGTGCTGACAACGGAGGCAACGATCAATCTGCCTTCGGCTGTTACGGACTTAAAAGCTGAGTATCTGTACCGTCACTATGAAAACGGGCAGACAGGCTACGACGTGCTTGTAACGTATACTGTGCCGGATGACGCGGTAACGGCCGATGTCTGGTATAAGACATCAAGCACGGATATGTCTGAGGCCGGTGTTATTCCGGAAGGTACGCTCGGCACGGAGATTGGTTATACGGTCGAGTGGAAGCACGCCGGGCGGTCTGTTGATCGTGTTGTAATTCCTGCTGCGAAAGTCGGCGATTCGTACAAAGTCAAAGTCGTGTCAGTCGATTTGTATGGAATGGAGACGGATAAGCCGCAGGAAATCACGGTTCATATTGAGCCGAAGACGGAAGTGCCGCATACGCCGGATAACTTCATGGCTGACTTCTCGACAGCTTTGTCATTTAAATGGGATGCGGTAACGAATACGGATATTGATTTCTATGAATTGCGGTTTAATCAGAATCCCGGATCGGCTGTCGGGCTGATCGGCAAGACGGCGAGCGATTCGTTTATCTATGTACCGGATGCGGCAATGCCACGCAGCGCGAAAGTTTACTTGTACGCGCATAATACGACCGGCAAATACGGCTATCCGGCGGAACTGCAGTACACGTATCGACAGCTCGATGCACCAACGGTGACGTTCTCGGAGATCCCTGCAGGGTGCAAGATCACTCTTTCCGCGTTGCCGGAGCGGGCGAACGGCGCGAAGATTAAGATCGAGGATAAGATTATCAAGGTTGAAGCAACGGCATACACCTACCAAGGCAAGGCAGGTATTTTTGATGTGTCGGCTTGCTATACGGATATTTTCGGAGAAGGGTACTGGTCTACGACATATCTGATGACGGTAAAGCCTACGATTGACCCGTCATTCTTTGCTAACGAGTCTATTACCCTTGATATGGTAGATAAGACGCTTAAAGAAGCGGTTGCGGATGCGCAAGAGGCAATCCCACGTCTTGACGGTATCGACGCCACGCTTGACGGCATCGACACCACGATTACAGGGCTGAAACAGACCGACACGGAACTGTCAAATACCATTGTTGAGAACAAAAAAACGCAGGACGGGCAGAACAGCACGTTTGCCTCGCAGATAAAGCAGAACGCAAATAATGTGACATCCATCGTGGAAAACCTCAACAATGAAGACCCGTCCTCATCGGCCTACAAGTCAATCGCGAAGCTGCAGCAGACGGCGGATTCCATCAGCTCTACGGTGCAGAAGAACAAGTCTGATACCGATACGGCAATATCCAAGGTGGACCAAAAAGCCGACAGTATCAGCTCGACCGTGCAGGATTACAAAACGTCCAATGACAAGACTGTAAGCGGGCTATCATCGAAGGTCACACAGAACGCAAACAGTATTACGAGTATCGTCACGAACCTCGGCAAAACGCCTGCTGAATCTGGATACAGTGCAATCACGCAGTTGCAGAACGCCGTCAATGCAAGGGTAACAAAAAACGATGTTATTAATCAGATCAATATTTCTACAGAAGGAATCTTGATTGACGGTAAAAAGGTTCATATTACAGGCGATACAAAGTTCGACAACAATGTCATTGTTAATGGCATGCTGGATTCGAAGTCTGTTTCCGCTGATAAGATTCAGGCGGGGGCTGTCGGCACGGATCAGCTGGCGGCGAAAGCTGTAACTGCGAACAAAATGAGTGTCGATTCGTTGGATGCGATTACGGCGACAATCGGAACACTGCGTACCAAGACGTCTGGAGCACGCGTTGAAATCAAGGATAATCTTATTCAGGTATACGATGAAAACAATGTGCTCCGTGTTCGGCTAGGGGTGTGGTGACATGAGCGCAGGATTACAAGTATTCGATGCTGATGGCGACTTGATGCTGGATACATCTACTAATGTTTGGAAAAAGCTTGGCGAATTTACAACCTGTTATAACGATGGCGACGGCTCTATTACTTTTGATTCGATCGGTAGTAATAAGATCATGATCTATCAGAAAAAAATAGAGGTTGTTCGGTCTGGAGGAACTACAATTAGAGCCTATCCATATAGATTCTCTATAGAAGATACGAAAATAAGTTGGAAGTTTGTCACGAATGACATGGATTACTGGTACTTCGCTCAACACAAGTATCGTAATGCAAATACGACAGCGGCGATATATAGGGTTACTTGGGAATATGGGTGGTACGAATGAGTTCATATTTTGAAACGTTTAATAATAATAGCGCCCTATCCTTGCAGATATCCGACAAACATACAATAGCGTTAATAAAACGCCATGGCGTCATAAAGTCAAATGAGTGTGATATAAGAGCGCATTGCTTCTATGGTGTTCAAATAAATAGCGACGAATTGTATGTTTCGTATCAAACTACCAATGGGTATTTGTACGCCTCACCTATAATGTGGCATGGCGGGTCGCGCGTTCAGTATGTTGCGTCCGAGGGGACAGAGATACGGTTTTATGTTTGGGCTAATAGCGACACAATATCTGGTAGTGAATCCAGTGTCGGCTTGGAGGTATTTAATGATAAGGGCAATACGGTTTATTCATCGACACACTTGACAATGTCACCTAGGGATTTTGTTTATATTGGGACAAAGAGTATTAAGAATATAACTTGGGAAAACGCTTGGGACAAGTTTTTTAGCCTTACAACAGAGCGATCCTACACATATAACGGTATATCGCCCTTCGTCACCCCGTTCGCAACACCTTGGGGGCACAGAACCGAAACAATAGCTGCTCATAGTGATTACAACGCTGTGGTACGCGAAATAGCACCGTTTTGTTTTTATTTTAATGGTGGAAGCGTTTCGACAGTTTCAAAAGCAAGACTTGTTTCGTATCTTGATTTTTACCCATATAGCGGCCAGTGGAGTACTTACATAACACATGTAAATGGGTTTGGCAACGTTGACGATATTATATCTGTCGTTAGCGTATATGATGGCGGCGGTAAGCTTGACTACTGGAGCTTTCAAGGAATCGTTTCGTTTTCGTATCTATTTAATATTGTTGAGGAGATTTGATTTATTATGACAGCTAAAGGAAGGTGACACATCATGGCGACATTCCAGTATCTCGAACAGCGGGACAACAGCGACAACATCACGAGACAGGGCGTTGTCAGCAAGAGCACGGCATATGCGACCAGTGATAATCAGGGAGCATATGACACGATCGCGGCTGACCTCAACTACCTCGGCGACAAGACCAGCCAGCTTGAGAACACGGTGAATAACGCATTCTTCGAGATCGACAGCTCCGGCAATATCATGCCGTCCGACAATCCGCTTTACAGCGACAGTTTCGAACTCGACAGCAACGGCGATATCATGCCGAAGCTGGCATCGTAAGAAAGGAGAACATCATGGCAACACGTAATATCGTACCGCGTGCAAATAACGAAGGAAAGCTTGGAACAAGTGAAAAGAAGTGGGCTGAGGTAAATGCAATAACATTTAACGGTTCTCTTTCCGGCAACGCGACAAGTTCTTCAGGTGCTGCAAAGCTCACAACAGCAAGAACGATCAGCTTATCCGGCGACGCTACAGGTTCGGTATCGTTTAATGGTTCTAGTAATGTGTCGATTCCGGTCACGCTTGCACGCACGACAGGCTTGACGGATTTGATTCCGGACGGCGCGGCGGCGCATAACTGTCTTTATCGTGGCAAGGACATCACTGCGGATTTCAACTCTGGCAAGATGTCAACGAACATCGCGAACGGCACGTTTCGCGACATCTTCGTCGGCGACTACATCGACGTGCCCATGACCGTCAACGGCACAAGCATCGGCAATGTCGTTTGGCGTGTAGCACATTGCGACTACTTCTTACATCACAGTGACGCCAATTTAACGACACATCACATTGTCATGGTTCCGGACGATATATTAAATACGAATATCCGCATGGCGGCGTCAAATACGTCGGTCGGCGGTTATCTTGCAACGGAAATGTGGAAAACAACATTGCCGTTATACACGAATGCGATTCAAAACGCATTCGGTTCGGCTCACGTATTATCACATCGTGAATTATTGACGAACGCGATTTCCGAAACAGCGGCAAGCACCGCAGGCTCTGGGTGGGTAGGTTCTTCGTCGGGATGGGCATGGGCGGATGTTGTTGCAAATATCATGAGTGAGCCGATGGTTTACGGCGGTACGGTTTTTAGTTCCTCCGGATTCGATGTCGGGAACCGTAAAACTCAGCTTGCACTCTTTAACCTGTGTCATGATAGAACGATTGCAGGATATCGCGGCAATCATAGCGACAGAAAATGGTACTGGTTGTCAGCGGTCGCTTCGTCGACCCGCTTCGCTAATGCCGGCAGCGACGGGGATGCGAACTGCTTCGATGCGTCGCGTCAGAGCGGCGGGGGCGGCATCCGCCCGTATTTCCTGCTCCGTTGACCTTCCCCGCGCCCCTTGTGGCGGCTGGCGAAATGAGCCCTAAGGCGTTCACTGAACAGTATCGGTCTTGGCGCGGCGATAAGCGGCGTTATGATGCACAGGGCGTCAACCAAAGCACAGATAAACTTTTCCGTGAATTGAAAGAAGGTATATGTAATGGCAGAAAAGACGTATGAAGATATTGAAAAAGAAATGCAGGAACGGCACAGAAAGGAACAGGAAGTCATTGACCTGCGCTTAAAATTGTCGAGCCAGTATTCTGATTTAGGAGACTGGAAGATTAGCAAGATTCAAGAAGCAAGACTTCTCGGTAATCCTGACCCGTATGATATTGATGACCTGCATGAAAAGCGTCAGGCAATCCGTGAACAAATCGAAGCGTTGCAGAAGGAACTGAACGCATTGACGGTTGATGATAAGCCAGACGAGGTAGATATGCTTGACCGTCAGTATGAGGCTGATAAGCGCACGCTAAAAGATCAGTATGTTGAAGCCGTGGCAATGAACGATTCTGAAACGGCGAAGGATGTACAAGCTCAATTAGCAGAACTTAACACGGCATATGACGAGCAGTATAAAGCATTGATTACGGAGGGTGAGTAAGATGGCATTTAGAGTAAAGAGACGGTGTATCAGATGTCGCAAAGAATTGCGTGAGGACGGAACGTGTCAGAATCCGAAATGCGTGCGATATGTACCGCCGAAAGATGGCGAGGTAAAGACAGATGGGAGAAAATCTTAACGATTTCGGTTTAATTATTCTGCCGATCATTCTGACGGGCGCGACAACATTCCTTGTGTTTCTTTTGGAGCGCAGAATCAAAGCACGCGACACGGCAGAAGCGATCAAAGAAAAGGAACGCGAAAAGCGCGAACTGGAACGCGGAAAGGAATACGGCGCGATCAAAGACGGCATCACGGCGATTTTGCGCGACCGCATCATTCAGGCGGATATGCACTTTACGGAAAGAGGTTTCGCAACTGTCAGCCAAAAGGATAACCTGCAAATGATGTATACCGCCTATCATAAATTAGGTGGTAACGGCATTGTCACGCAGAGCTACGATCACATCATGTCGATGCCGATCACGGAAGAGGGCGATAAGTCATGATGGAGAAACTGCAGCGTGTTGCCGGAAACAGTGATCTGCTCAATGTCATCATTGTTGTCGGCTTGCTTGTTTATCTGTATGTCGGCAATGGCGCGTATGAGATTCAGTCGTTCATCATCGGCGGTCTTGTTGCGGTCTTGCGCGTCAATACGGGCGCAGACGGAAAGAAGGAAGATACGAAATGAAAGCATTTTTAAATCCGGGACATTCGCCGAACGGGAACCCTGATCCGGGAGCCGTCGGCGCGAACCTGCGCGAATGCGATGTCGCGAAAAAAGTCGCGGATCGCGTGCAGAATTATCTCGAAATGGCAGGCGTGCAGGTTGTCGGGAATCTGCAGAGCAACAACTTAAACGGCGAGGATCCGGATCAGTCGTGTGTATGCGACCGGGCAAATGGATCCGGCGCGAACATCTTTATCTCGATCCACTGTAATTCTGCAGAAAATCCGGCGGCGAAAGGCACGGAGGTCTGGGTTTACGGATTCGGCGGCGAAGCGGAAAAGCTGGCATGGTGCATCCAGAATCAAATCACTGATTCGCTCTGCATGGTTGACCGCGGCGTCAAGGAAGGGCCGGGGCTGATCGTCCTGCACCACACCGCAATGCCAGCGGTACTCGTCGAACTCGCGTTTATCAGCAATGTTGAGGACGAAAAGAAACTCAAATACTGTGTTGACGATTTTGCGCGGGCAATCGCGCGCGGCGTTACGGATTACGAGCTGATGGAATGAGCAGTCAAGAAAAACGCCGTGAGCGGCGGTGGGATCGGATCGAACGCGAAGGCTGGCTCGGGTTAGTGCCGCTACGCGACATTTATGATTTCGAACTGTTTCTCGTGCATAATCGCGGATGGCACAGTGCAGTCACGTCCGGGCTGGAGATCCTGCACGTCTACGGGTACGGCAAAGAACTGATCGTGTCATGGAATCCGGTAAAACGCCGGACGAAACTAAACTGCCGCCGACTGATGGCATTATGGCACGCGTATGACACGTTTTATCGGAAAGGATGATGAGTTATGAGCAAGTGGACGGACTTTCGCGACGGCATTGAAAACGCTGTCGATTTCAGCGACATCGGCGAAGATGTAAAGCAGAACGTTACAATTGCCGCGCTGAATGAATTACTGCCGACCGCGGAGGTTATGGCGAATAAGTTTATCACGGCGATTCGCGAGCAGGCGAAAGGCGAACAGGGCTGGTGCCGGATTCGCGACGCGATCGTGCTCCCCGCCGTGATCGACCTCGGGCTGTACGCGATGCGGAAACTGCTGACCGCGACAGTAAACGGTACGGCGAAATGAATAGAGCCGCTTTTCGATTCTCAATGATTCGGAAAGCGGCTTTTTGTGTGCTTAAAAATATTTTTAAATAAACGAAATGTCTATTGACTTTTAAATAAAAGTAAGGTATAATGTAATTGAAGATAAGGAAAGGGGGTCATCGAAATGATGAACGAAAAAGTAATTAAAGGGCTGGAAGATAGAGGGTTTAACCGTCGTGTGAGCGAAAAATCGAATCGCTTATATCTGAATCTCGAAACGCTCGGCATTGAATCGGAAACGGTAGATGAGAACGGACGCCGCACGGCGATCCTGAAAGACGGCTCGAAAATCGACGGGTACTATGGCGCATCAATTTTTGGAACGGTAACGTATATCGACACGAAAAGCGGGAAAATTTACAGCACGGCAAGCGGTAAGGAATTCTGGGATTTGGTTCGCGGGCTTTACTTTAAAGCCGTTGAAGAAGCGAAAGAAACGATCGAAGTCGCGAAAGACGAAGACGGAAACACGTATTCCGTAAAGATCGTAAACGGCAAATACATCGCCCTTAAAAACGGCAAAACGATGCACTTGCCGAAAGAAGAAAACCTCGCTGATGCGGTTATGAATATGCTCGATGAGGTTGACGGCGACTATACGGTTACGAATGAATCGGTTAAAAAATCGCTCGTCGAATATGGCTATGAAGTGTAAGAAAGGATTGATGAATATGAACACGATTTACACGAAAGAACAGGCGAATGACCTGATTAAAAAAGTTGCTACTATGTACGGATTCCCTGTTGAGGAAGGGATAAACGGTATCTTTACTGTCAAGTATGACCGTGAATCGTGGGTAAACATTCGAATCGCGCCGAGATTGAACGTTGGGAAAAGCGACATTAAGGATGGGAAGATGATCGGGATCGTTTATGACCTCGTAATCAAAGCAGAAGTTTGTAGAATGGGCGGTGACAGCGCAGAGGAACTGTTTGAAATCGCGAATCAGATCAAGCGGGGCGCGTCACTGGTCGATGACTTGCAGAAGATGGACATTTCTATCTTGGAGGTACATCATGCGTAAAATCATCAACGGTAAAAAGTACGACACGGAAACGGCTCGGTTAGTCGGTAGTAATTCGTTTGGCGATCCGAACGACAGCTTTACTTATTCATCGGAGGATCTTTACTGCAAACGCACGGGCGAATATTTCCTGCACGGCGAGGGCGGCGGCATGACGCGCTATGCCGAGCAGATCGGCGACAACTGGGCGAACGGCGAACGCATTATCCCCCTGTCGACCGAATCCGCTCGTAAGTGGGCGGAAGAAAATCTGTCCGTCGATGAATACGAGCACGAATTCGGCGAAGTCAGCGAAGAAGACGAGGGAAAGGTTATCGTCACATACTCGATCAAACCGAGCACGCGCGACAAAATTAAACGATTGGCGCTTGATGCCGGGGTTCCTGCAAGCCAGTGGCTCGATGCAATGGTCAGTAAACTGTGATATAATGGAATCAGGAAATCAATATATTTTGTGTGATTTTCCTGATATTCTTTTCCCCGGCGCTACATCCGCCGGGGTTTCTAATGGTATAATAATAGTGTCAAAGTACGGTCGAGCCGCAATGTAATCAAGCTGTATACGTGGTTGTTGTCTGACAAGATTGGCCGTACGCTGATACTCTCATAAGGCGAGCGGACATAGACAGAGACATCCACTGTAAATCCTGATGTCATTGCCTTTGAAATATACAACGTCTGCCGGGACCCGAACGATACGACCAAAAGCGCGTACGGTGATGCGCGGGCAACTCCGTATCATTGAGAGTAACTAGCAGGTAATGTTTTTCATGAACATTTTTCATAAATTATCCCTTTCTTTTCAACACCGACAAGCCAACACGTTTCGTGTTGGCTTTTGTCGTATAAGGAGGTGAGGTCACGAAACGATGGATACGTTACGCTTCCGCTTTCATTTGATTTTTGCAGGCAATAAGAAGATGAATCTCTGCGATGAATGGGTAAGCAAGTAAAGAAAAAATATATAATTATTTTAATTTTTATATTGACATTGAACTATGATTAATATATAATTAACTTGTAGTTAGGGAGGTGAGAAAATGAAGATTAGCTTAAAGGCCGCGCGGGTCAATGCGAACCTTACACAAGGGGATGTTGCGAAGCGACTAAAAAAGAGCGTTCAGACTATTGTTAATTGGGAGAATGGCAAAACACCAATCGATGAAGGTAACTTCATTGCGCTGTGCGTTATGTACGGCATCAAGGAAGAGTATGTTTCTTTGCCAGAGGTATCAGCTTAAAGTTAGGGGGCTTATTAGAAGTAAAGGACTTGAAAGTGAAAGGAGTGAAGAGATATGAAACGGGATTGGAGCCGGGTAAAAGGCGCGATCGGATTCGTGTTCGCCGTGGTAATGGTTGCGAATTTTGTTTATATGGTCAGCGCGATCATCTGCGACGGGATGGGACGGTGTGTCGGATGGTGAAGGGCGAGGTCGCACGGATTGATTACGGAGTACGTCACGTATTCCTGTATCGTTCGAGCATCAAAAAAAGCCGCACGGATGCGGCTCTGGAATTTTTCTATGAAGTCGGCAATATGATCGTCAACGTGACGCCGCGCGGCAAAGCGTTCTTGTCGCTCGTGTGGTTGATCGGATTTGCGATCGGCATGGCGATTGGCTTGTAAAACGAAAAATCCCGTAACGTTGGCGCGTTACGGGAAAGTGACTTGTGACCTGCTTCTATTATAGCAGGAGAAATGGAGATTGTCATGGTTACTTACGATTGCTGGAACAAAAACCTGATTCCAGATTGGGTAAAGAATACCGCCGAGGACTTCTTTTACGGAGCGGATACGGTAACCTGCTACACTTGCATGATTATCGGCGAGGGCGAATACGTTTCCTTCCGTCTGTCTTTCTGGAACGGTAACAATATCATTGTTCTGCGTGCGTCGGACGATGACGGTGAACGCAAGATTGACTTCCAGATCATCGGCGGTTCGGGTATGTACGATACGAAAGACTACCGCAAGCTCATGCGGTACGAAGAAAACAAAGCGTTGCTCGGTGCTGTTCGTGCCGTGAAAGGAGCATAAATAATGGCTAGCATGCGGAAGAAGCTCGCAATGGTTGACGAGCCGCCCGGGATGCCCGGACGGCGTAAGGAGATTTTTATGAGAGTATTGTCATGCGGGATGAAAAGCCCGCGAGATTGCTTCCGCTGTACTCATGAGGATTGCGTTTGCAACGACACGAGTACAGCAGAAGAAGGGAGATGGATGCGCGGCACGAGGCGTCAGCCGACGAAGCAAGAAGCTCCGAAGCGCGTAACCATCTCTGTTGAATATGATACCACACGCAAAGCCGTAAAGTCCAATTTCCGCCTCGCGAATTACGAGAAACTGTTGTTCTGAAAAGGAGAAAATACCATGAAACTTTACGATATCAATCAGGAAATCCTCGATTGCATCGACATGGAGACCGGCGAGATCATCGCGCCGGAGAAGCTGGAAGCACTCCAGATGGACAAGCACGAGAAGCTGCGCAACATCGCGTTCGTCGCGCTCAACGCGGCGGCTGATGCAAAGGCTTATGAAGAGCAGGAGAAGAAGTTTGCGGCACGCAAGAAGGCCGCAAAGTCCACGGTTGAGTGGGCAAAGTCAACGCTTGCCGCCGAGCTTGGCGGGCAGAAGATGAAAGAGCCGGAGTTCACGGTCTCATACCGCAAAAGCGAAGTTGTTGAGATCAGCAATCTTGATGCTGTGCCGTGCGAGTTTCTCACGCCACAGCCGCCGAAGGTCGACAAAGTCAGCCTGAAGAAAGCAGTCAAGGGCGGCGCTGTCATTGATGGCGTCTCTCTCGTAGAGTGCCAGAACATCCAGATCAAGTGAGGTGAGCAGCATGGCAGAAGGTAAACCTATCTTTGCCGCACTGATGGCAGTGCAGGCGGAGCTGAAAGCGCCGAAGGGACAGCATAACTCATTCGGAAAGTATGACTATCGCAGCGCCGAGGACATCATTGAGGCAGTCAAGCCACTGCTCAAAGATAACGGTCTATTTCTCAACATGTCGGATGATATCGTGCTGATCGGCGACCGCTACTACGTCAAAGCGACAGTCAAAGTCGTTGATGTCGTAACCGGCGAATCTGTCCAGACGTCTGCGCTGGCACGCGAGTCGGCACAGAAGAAGGGGATGGACGAGAGTCAGGTAACGGGCACGGCGTCAAGCTACGCTCGCAAGTACGCGCTCAACGGCCTGTTCGCAATCGACGACAACCGCGATGCAGACACAGACGAATATGCCCGTCAGACTTCGCAGAGCGCCGCAGGAACGCGTTCACAGCGCAACGCATATCCTTCTAATGGTTCGGCAAACGACGAGCTTAGACGCAAGGCTATGCACTCTCTCACGAAAGAGATGCAGCGCGTCGGCGCTTCGGGCGAAGAAGTCTCTGCGCTTTGCGGTGTGAAGTTTGGCAAGACGAATAGTCGCGACCTCTCGACCGGCGAACTCAGCAAATTGGCCGCGAATCTCGAAGCGTGGATTGCTGAACAAATGGGCGGCGGCAAATGATTCAAGAACACATCCTTGGCGAGATACAGGACGTGAGAGAGGACGGGACGGCGGTCATCACGGCTGGCCTGCCCGACCTTGACCGCGCCTTGCTTCGCCAGTACAAGAAAGTAGAAATCATCCTGCCGGACGGGCGACGCATCTCGGCAGAGCAGCGACGGAAGGTGTATGCAATCCTCGGCGAGATTGCCGAGTACGTCGATGGCATCCGCAATGCCGACACGATCGAGGAGCAGAAACGCTTGCTCAAGATGGAGTTCATGGTGAAGCGCATGGAGTCAGCCGAGCGGCGTATGTTCTCGCTGTCTGACTGCGATATGAGTACGGCGCGGGAGTTCATCACGTATCTGATTGACTTCGTCATCGCGAATGATATCCCGACGAAAGTGCCACTGATCGAGCAGTGCGAGGATGTCAGCAGATATATTTACTCTTGCCTGGTCAACAAAAAGTGTTGTATCTGTGGTAAACCTGCCGACCTGCACCATGTCCAGAGCGTTGGCAGTCAAGGTTATCGCGACAAGATAAATCATATCGGTTTGGAGGCATTGCCCCTTTGCCGTGAGCATCACACGGAAAGTCACAAGATAGGGCAGGAGAGTTTCATGGGTAAGTACCACCTGCAACCAGTCAAGATAGATAAGAAGATAGCGAAGCTGTATCGATTGAGCATAAAAGGGGAGTGACACCTCCCTTTTTACCTTGATTATGCAACAACAATGGCAGGCTTGAAAATGTTTTTTCTAAAATAGAACAAAAATTGTTGACAAAGCAGAACGGATTTGCTATGATGGACACAGTGATAATACAGAACGCAAAAAGTTCTGAGGAAGGAGGTAAGACCATGACAGATAGATTCTTATTGGAAATGTACTTAAAACGTGCAGGGTTTACTCAGACGGATATGGCAAAAGCTATGGGCTTGACGCTGAACGGCTTTCGCAAGAAGCTGACGAACCGTACTGAGTTCAAGCAGTCAGAGATTGCTTTCATTAGCGACCATCTCAACTTGACGCTTGAAGAACGTGAAAAGATTTTCTTTCAGAGATAAGTAAAAGAAAGGAAGGTGAGAAGATGGCATGAATTTTAACGAACCGGGTAAAGATATAAAATCAATCCCTAATGTATCTGACAGTTTAATTTATTTTCTTCTTATGCAATATCTAAATGCCCAAAATAAGGAGGCAGAAAATGTCAGTAAGAGATAGTAAGCGTTATTTTTGGTTAAAGCTAAAAGATGATTTCTTTGATGATGACGCTATTGAGTGGCTTGAAGAACAGCCGAATGGCAAAGAGTATGTGCTGTTCTATCTGAAATTATGCCTTAAGTCGCTAAAGCATGATTGTTGTCTGATTCGTACGGTGGGAAATATGCTCATACCGTATGATGCTAAAAAACTAGGCGAACTTACACGCACAAAGGAAGATACAGTTATTGTCGCACTTGAATTGTTAAAGCGTATAGGACTTGTGGATTTACAAGAGAATGGCGCATTGTTCATGGCAAAAGTAAGCGAAATGATAGGCAGTGAAACAAATGCTGCGGCTCGCATGAGAAAAACTAGAGAAAAAGCCAAAGAATTGGGTAGGGTGAACAAAGTTCGCCCGATGTTACAAAATTGTTCACCAGAGATAGAGAAAGAGTTAGATATAGATAAAGAGATAGATAAAGAGTTAGAGAGTATGTCTGCCGACACACCCACAACACCGCCAAAGAAACCTAAAAAGAAGTTTGTACCACCTTCTTACGAAGAAGTCAAAGCATACATCGATGAAAAGCGACTCAATGTAGATGCTAAGAAGTTCTTTGACTACTACGAGGCAGGAGATTGGCACGATGGCAATGGCAAAGCGGTAAAAAGCTGGAAGCAGAAGTGCTTGACATGGGATAAGCACGACACAGGCGGTCACTCTTACAAGGACGGCTTCAAGGCAGAAAGGAAGGGCAATGGACAAGAATTTAGCAAAGATCCTCGAAGAAGCGAACGCCAAACGGCGCGCGAAACAGCAAGAAACCTCCGAGTGCATGGATCAGACTGGTCAACAGGCGACTCAGGTGGCTGGTAAAGATGCCGAGTATCAAAACAGTGGGATTCAGGAGCAGAAAACCGATTACGAGAAAGCAAAGTTTCTCCGCGACCTCGCTTTTCACGGCATTGACAAACGATTCCAGAACGTGACGGTTTTCAGCATCGAGCATAGACTGCCGGGAAATGAGAACATTCGCCGGAACTGGAGCGCAGTTAAAGGCTATATCAGCAACATCGAGCGTCACATTGAACAGGGAGAAGGGCTGATCTTAGCAGGTAGCTACGGAACGATGAAAACAACGATGTCAGTTGCCGTTCTTCGTCACTGGCTATCGAAAGATAAAGGCGGCGGCTATCTCGTGCCGATGGCGACGATGATTGATAATCTCTATTCGATGCGAATGGCAGACCGCGAGGAAGCTGCGCGTTACGAGAACCGATTACGAACGACACCGCTGCTCGTCATTGATGACCTCGGTGCAGAAAACACGGCACAGGACTGGATTCTGTCAAAGACCGATTCGATTATTACCGAGCGGTACAACAAAATGAAAGCAACGATTATCACGACAAATCAGAAACCGCGCGACCTCGAAAACACCTATGGCGGTAGAATCATCGACCGAATCAAAAGCAGTTGCGTCTACCTTGAATTTAACGGAGCGAGCGAGCGAAAGCCGCTGAATCTGGAGGACATATGATTATCAGTACAAAGAGCGAAGCGGACTACCCGTATTCGTTTACTCTTTTCGGTAGACCGGCGACGAAGAAGAACTCCGCCGTTCTGATCGGCAAAGGAAACAAGACGCCGGCAATGCTTCCGTCGAAAGCATACCGCGAGTACGAAGCGAACTGCCGCGAGCAACTGCAGATGCTCAAGTACTCGAAAGGATTGCCGCATTATACCTGTCCTGTCTCGATAAAGGTGCTTTATTACCTGCCCACTCGCCAATGGTGGCCTGACCTAACAGGCCTAATGCAGGCAACGGCGGACATTATCAGCGACGATAAAAAGACGCTGACGCGGTACGTCCTCGGCGATGACCGAATTATCAAGGACTGGAACGGCACGAAGATTGCCGGACTTGACAAGAATTTACCGCGAGCCGAGGTTACGATTACGCCAATTGAAACGACAATGGAAACGGAACTTGATCCCGAGATTATCCGAGCAATGAAAGCAAAGGAGCAGATGAAACATGACAAATGATTTACACGACCTTCTGGAAGCGGCAATTATTATGCTAGTGACTATCGCATGAAGCTCGCGGCCAGTCGATAAGCTGCGGGCGGTCTCATCCGCAATGTGACTGTCAAGATCGATGAGGTGCCGCGCATGGAGCCTGTTCGGGCTTAGGATGAAAGAGAGCGATACATGATTTGTTAGGCGGTATGATTTAAGGAGGTTATCAAATATTGGAAACCTATGAACAATTTCTCGACCATAAGGATTTGGTGGTCAAATCCTGCGGCTTCGAGGTTCAACGGGAAGAACTCAATCAGATGCTGTTCCCTTTCCAGAAGGACATCGTAAGATTCGCCTTGATGAAGGGCAGGAGCGCTATCTTTGCTGAATGCGGATTAGGTAAAACCCCGATGCAACTCGAATGGGCGCAGAAGGTCAGCGAACACACTGAGATGCCGGTGCTCATACTCGCGCCGCTGGCGGTTGCCGCCCAGACAGAGAGAGAGGGGCATAAGTTTGGCATCCCGGTTACCATCTGCGAAAGCATGGAGGACGTGCAGGAAGGTGTCAACATCACCAACTATGAGAAGCTGGATAAATTCACAGCGAAGGATTTCGCGGGTGTGGTGCTCGATGAGTCAAGTATCCTGAAGTCGTTCAGCAGTAAAACCCGTCAGCTACTTATAGATATGTTCCAGATGACGCCATATAAATTATGCTGCACGGCGACGCCAGCACCGAATGACCACATGGAACTCGGTAATCACAGCGAGTTTTTAGGGATAATGACGCGGGCGGAAATGCTCTCCATGTACTTCGTACATGACGGCTCCAGGACTTCGCAGTGGCGGCTCAAAGGTCATGCCACGGATATCTTCTGGCAGTGGATGGCATCATGGAGCGTATTCATCAGTAACCCAGCCGACCTTGGCTATGAGGATGAAGGCTACACGTTGCCGGGGCTGAATATCGAGCAGATTATTGTTGACGGGAATGAACCGGTATCCGTCGAGATGACCTTGACCGAAAGACGGCAGGCCCGCAAGGACTCGCTCGAATCAAGATGCAAGGCAGCCGCCGAGCTGGTCAACAACTCGGATGAACAATGGCTCGTATGGTGCGACCTGAACGATGAAAGCCGGATGCTCACTGACTTAATGCCCGGTGCTATCGAAGTCAAGGGCCCCGATAGGCCTGACTACAAGAAGAACGCGATGCTGGGCTTTGCTAATGATGATATCCGAGTGCTGGTTACAAAGCCAAAAATCGCGGGCTTCGGCATGAACTGGCAGAGTTGCCATAATATGATTTTCGTCGGACTCTCTGACAGCTTCGAGGCTTATTATCAAGCCGTTCGGAGGTGCTATCGCTTTCAGCAGGAGCATGAGGTTAATGTCTATATCATCATCAGCGCGGCCGAGGGTGCGGTCAAGGATAACATTGAACGTAAGCAACGCGAGGCGCTGGAGATGCAGACGGCAATGCTTCACTATACGAAGGAAATCACCAAAAAGGAGCTGCGCCAGACAAGTCGCATCTCGACGCCGTATGAACCACATATCAAGATGAAGTTGCCGAATTGGGAGGAATTTGCCAAATGAATGTGCTTAATCAAGAGGTTAATGAAAAATTCAGTATCTACAACGGGGACAGCGTGGAAGTGCTCAAAGGCATCCCGGATGACAGTATCCACTATTCCATATTCAGCCCGCCATTTGCTTCACTCTACACTTATAGCAATAGCGACCGGGATATGGGAAACAGCAAGACCGATGATGAGTTTTATGAACACTTCTCGTATTTGGTCAAAGAGCTCTATCGGGTGACGATGCCCGGGCGCCTGCTATCATTCCACTGCATGAACCTGCCGACCAGTAAACAGCGTGACGGCGTTATTGGTATCAAGGATTTTCGTGGAATCCTTATCAAGGCATTCTGTGATGCGGGATGGATTTATCACTCCGAAGTATGCATCTGGAAAAATCCCGTTACCGCGATGCAGAGAACCAAGGCGCTGGGCCTGCTGTGGAAACAGCTCAAAAAGGACAGCGCGATGAGCCGCCAGGGCATCCCCGACTTCGTGGTTACCATGCGTAAGCCCGGGGAGAACCCCGAGAGGGTAACTCACACGGATGAGTCCTTCCCGGTGGCCGTATGGCAGAGATACGCCAGCCCTGTATGGATGGATATCAACCAGTCCGATACCCTTCAGCGTCAGAGTGCAAGAGAGGAGAAGGATGAACGCCATATCTGCCCGCTGCAGCTGGAAGTTATCAAGCGGTGCATTGAGCTGTGGACGAATCCCGATGACATTGTTCTCGACCCGTTCGCAGGCATCGGCAGCACTCCATACACGGCCATCAGAATGGGCCGCCGCGGTATGGGTGTGGAACTCAAGGAAAGCTATTACAAGCAGGCGGTGGCGAACTGCCACGAGGCATCCGGGGAGCCGATAATCCCTGATCTTGATGGCGAGGTTGAAGAAGAAACCGCCGCCGATGAACAGCAGTCACTTTTTAAGGGGGATTAACACTATGGCAGATTTTGATGTAAACGTAAATATTCACATTAGCAAAGAGTGCATAGTAATCACACCGGGAGATGAAATAATCATTGAGCAGCTGTAAAGTGTGTAGCACGTCGCGTGACGTGACGCAGGAGAGCCTTTTAGATGGTAGGCATGTATTCCTATGCAGGAAGTGCCGGAGATACTTTCAGGGGCTTCTCAAGAGC
>Ga0326514_10000198_pt1 | contig 38367 bp, 28 predicted proteins | sample 3_2548_0518_D_FD_203653 | JGI IMG/M metagenome (GOLD analysis project Ga0326514, IMG submission 203653) | Bovine rumen microbial communities from UC Davis, California, United States - 3_2548_0518 | ecosystem: Host-associated > Mammals > Digestive system > Stomach > Rumen | place: USA... | reverse complement strand
TCTATCTCTCTGTCAAGGCCTTTCTCGCCCGACAAAACCTTGAGGTTGAGTTTTTCGACTAATTCTTTTACTTTCATTGTTTATCGTTTTAAATCTTGTGTTTCGTTACTATTGGACTGCAAATTTATGAATTATTTTCTAAATAGCGAAAAACACAAAAAAATAACGGCGCCGCATGAAGCGACACCGTTATTCAAAGCAATTATTCTATTCCTATAATTTAATGTCGATGGGCTTGAGCATGTTCTCGGGACGGAGAATCTTGTCGAGTTGCTCCTTGGTGAGCAGGTTGTGCTCAAGGACCAGCTCGTAAACGCCGCGACCGGTTTCGCTGGCTTCCTTGGCTATCTTGGTGGATTGCTTGTAGCCTATGATGGGGTTGAGCATGGTGACGATTCCGATGCTGCCTTCAACCAGTTTGCGGCAATGCTCTTCGTTGGCAACGATGCCTTCGATGCAGTATTTGCGCAGGGTGTCAAGGCCGTTGGTGAGCAGGTGGATGGACTCGAAGAGGCTGTAGGCGATGACGGGTTCCATCACGTTCAGTTCGAGTTGGCCGTTGTCGGAGGCGAAGGTGATGGTCATGTCGTTGCCGATCACCTTATAGCACACTTGGTTCATCACTTCGGGGATGACCGGGTTGACCTTGCCAGGCATGATGGAAGAACCGGGCTGGCGCTCGGGCAGGTGGATTTCGTTGAAGCCGCAGCGAGGGCCGGAACTCATCAGACGGAGGTCGTTGCACATCTTATTGATTTTGATGCAGAGGCGCTTCATGGCCGCGCTGTATTGGATCATGCAGCTCGTTGCACTGGTGGCTTCGATGAGGTTGTCGGCCAAATGGATGCTCCATCCCGTAATCTCGCGCAAGGCCTTGATACAAGCCATACTGTAGCCCGGCTTGGAGCAGATGCCCGTGCCGATGGCCGTGGCACCCATATTGACGGTTAGGAACTCGCGGGCGGCGCTGTTCAAAGTGCGCAGTTCGCCACGAAGCGAAGCGGCAAAACCACTGAATGTCTGTCCCAAGGTCATGGGGACAGCATCCTGCAATTGGGTACGGCCCATCTTGATGACTTCGGCAAACTCTTTGGCTTTCTTCTCCAAGGCGTCGATCATCTGGGTCAGATGGGGGAGGAACTCCTCATGTTCAAGGAACATGGCCATGTGGATGGCGCAAGGATAAGCGTCGTTGGTGGATTGCGAAGCGTTCACAACATCGTTGGGCGAGCAGAACTCGTATTGACCGCGTTGATGGCCCATGATTTCAAGGGCACGATTGGCAATCACCTCATTGGCGCACATGTTGGTTGAGGTACCAGCACCCCCTTGGATCATGTCGATCGGAAATTGGTCGTGGTGCTGTCCGGCAATCAGTTCATCGCAAGCCTGGCAGATGGCGTTGGCTTGTTGGACCGTGATCATGCCCACTTCATAGTTGGCAAGTGCTGCGGCTTTCTTCGTGATGGCCATACCTTTGATGAAATTGGGGTAACTGACCATCAGATTGCCACTGATGTGGAAGTTTTCAATGGCGCGTGTCGTCTGTACGCCGTAGAGGGCCTCTTCTGGAACTTCTTTGCTTCCGAGAAGGTCGCTCTCGGTGCGGAATTTACTTGTTGTCTTGGCTGTCATAGCTTCAAGTGTTTTGATTTTCAATTAATTATAATGATTACTATTTTATAATCGATATATTTTTATCGTTTGCAAAAGTACAAAGAAATCAAATACTTGAAGCAAAAAGATGAAATATTTGCGAACTATTCTTTGAAATAGAGTTTAATACATTGGAATATAAATGATTAAAAATAATGTAATAGCTTAAAACATGCCTAAAACATCAATTTTGAAAATTTTTGCTTTTTTTTCGTTGAAATCAAAATAAATGTCGTAATTTTGCAGCGAGATACAGATACGATAAAAACATATCGAATAGGCGAACAAGTAGCATGATATTATAATAAGGTTGTAAATGCTATGGAAATGCCAATAAAGACAAGGTATAATATATAAATCAAAGTAATGATGATAATAAAGATTTGTACTGGAAGTTCGTGTCACCTCAATGGTTCTTACGACGTGATTCAGGAATTCAAGAGGTTGCTGAAGAAATACGATGTCGAAGACTTGATTGAACTGAAAGCTAGTTTTTGCTTCAACGAGTGCATCAACGGCGTGAATGTTAAGTGCGAGACTGGATCCATGATGAACGAGGAGATGCCGAACATGACGCTGTGTGATGACGGTTTTCTCCTGCATCATGTCACCAAGGAGAATGCCGAGGAACTTTTTGTGAAGCAGATCTATCCCTTGCTTAACCTCAAATAAAATGCCTGAAACAATAACGATACGGAAAGGCCTTGACCTGCCCATCAGTGGAGCGGCTGAAAAACGCCTCACCGATGCGCGCAGCATTACGACCTACGCCATGAAGCCCACTGATTTTGTGGGCCTCACGCCGCGATTGTTGGTCGAAGAAGGCGATAAGGTGGCAGTCGGGGATGCCTTGTTTTGCGACAAGAGCGATGAACGCATCCGTTTCACTTCGCCCGTCAGCGGACAGGTGAAAGCCATTGTGAGAGGCGAGAAACGCAAACTTTTGGAGGTGGTTGTGGAAGAGGATTGCAAATCCGCAGGCTCGACCATCGCGGATTACAAATCCGCGACAGCGGATTTGACCACAGCAGATGCAATCAAAGAAGCCATGCTGCAATGCGGCCTTTGGACGCAACTGCGCCAGCGGCCTTTTGGCACCGTCGCCAACCCCGACGACAAGTCCAAGGCTATCTTCGTCAGTGCTTTCAGCAGTGCACCTCTTGCACCCGATTACGATTACGTCATGCGAGGTAGGGAAGAGGCACTCAAAAAAGGCCTTGAAGCGCTGGCAAAATTGACGAACGGAAAAGTCCATATTTGTTTCCGTCCCAATCAGCATCTTGCCTCAACAATTAAACAATTAAACAATCAACAGTTCAACATCCACTCTATTAAAGGGCCTCATCCTGCTGGAAACATCGGCACACAAATCGCCCACATTGACCCTATTAATAAAGGAGAAATCATCTGGACGATGAACCTTCAGGATGTTGCCGTATTGGGTGAATTGGTTGCCACGGGCATTTACAAGCCCGAGCGCGTTGTCGCCGTGGCCGGACCCAATATCAAGAACCCACATTATTACCGAGTAAGGTTTGGGGCTTGTCTGGCTGAGATTACAAAAGCGCAACTGCTTAACAATGAATATCCTAAGATGGATGCCAACGATGCCACGAAGGAAAACCGCGTCATTTCGGGAGACATCCTGAGTGGCACACAAATCGCCGCTGATGGTTTTTTGAGTGCCTACGATGACTTGGTGAGCATCCTCCCCGAAGGCTACTATTACGACTTCATGGGCTGGCTCATGCCAGGCTTCAGGAAATACAGTTTCTCGCGCACATTCCTCAGCGGTTTTATGCCGAAAAGCACCTTCAAGCCTATGGGCATCGAGCTTCCACGCTTCGAAAACTTCTGGAAATTCGACACCAACACCCACGGCGACTTGCGTCCTTTGGTCTTCACGGGCAATTTCGAGCGAGTCTTCCCCTTCGACATTTTTCCCACGCAACTCATCAAGGCCTGCATCATCGGCGACATTGAGCTAATGGAGAACCTGGGTATTTACGAGGTTGAGCCTGAAGACTTTGCGCTTTGCGAGTTCATCGACACATCGAAAACCGACATCCAACAAATCATCCGTGAGGCGTTGGAAAAACTGAGAAAGGAGGGCTTATAATGTTCAATAACCTACGTCGTTTTGTCGACAAAATCAAGCCGAACTTTGTGGAGGGCGGGAAATTCGCATGGCTTCAAAGCACTTTTGAGGCTTTCGAAACCTTTGCCTTCACGCCCAATCGGGTCACCAAGCGCGGCAGCCATGTTCGCGACGCCATCGATTTGAAACGCGCCATGATCATGGTCGTCATCGCCCTCGTTCCCGCCATGCTTTTCGGCATGTGGAACATCGGCTACCAGACTTCTCTCCACGCCACGGATTGGCCTTACGAGTTGGGCACAGTGGCCAGTTGGTGGTATTGTCTTTGGTTTGGCTTCTTGAGAATGTTGCCCATGTTGGCAGTGTCATATATCGTCGGTTTGGGCATCGAATTCACCTTCGCGCAGATACGTCACCATGAGGTGAACGAAGGCTTTTTGGTCACAGGTTTCATCATCCCAATGATTGTGCCGGTCACTACACCTTTGTGGCAACTCGCCCTAGCCACGGCCTTTGCCGTCATCATCGGCAAGGAAGTTTTCGGCGGAACGGGCATGAATTTCCTCAACCCCGCCTTGGTGGCGCGCGCCTTCCTCTTCTTCGCCTATCCCACTCGGATGTCGGGCGACAACGTATGGATTGCCGCCGACCTCTGGGGCACTGATGCCATCACGAGCGCCACGCCTTTGGCTGAATTGGCCGCTGGCGTGCATCCTTCGGCTTCCGCCTTGGATATGTTCATCGGAACCATTCCAGGGTCTACCTGTGAGACATCCGTGATAGCCATTTTGTTAGGTGCCATTCTGTTGTTGTTCACGGGTATCGCCAGTTGGCGTGTCATGCTCTCTGTCATCCTCGGTGGTGGTCTTATGGGCTTGTTATTCAATGCCATTGGAGCCAACGAATATATGCAAGTGCCGTTCTACTACCATTACCTGATGGGCGGTTTTATGTTCGGTGCGGTCTTTATGGCCACCGACCCTGTTACGGCGGCTCAGACCAACACAGGCAAGTGGATCTATGGCCTGCTCATAGGCATTTTCGCCGTGATGCTCCGTGTCATCAACCCGGCCTATCCCGAAGGTATGATGCTCAGCATCCTGCTCATGAACTGCTTCGCCCCGCTCATCGACCACTGCGTGGTGGCCAGGAACATCAAAATGCGCCAACATCGTGCCTTAAAACTCTCAAAAACCGTTAAGCCATGAAGAAAGATGTCAATAGCAATCGATATATCTTCTTGTACGCCAGTATTTTAATCATCATAGTGGCAGTACTGCTCACGGTGACGGCCTTGTGGCTACAGCCTTTCCAAGACCGCAACAAGAAGAACGAGAAACGCATCAGCATCCTTACAGCGGCGGGCATTCCCAATGTGGATGCCAAAAACGCCCCGTTGCTGTTCGAGAAGCATTGCACAGGTTCATTCCTTTTGGATGAGAGCGGCAATATCTCTGACGACGGCACGCTTCCTTTATTTGTCATCGATCGTCAAATCAGCGTCATTCCCATGCAGGGCAACGGGCTTTGGGGTCCTATTTGGGGCTATCTCGCCATTGCTGCCGATGGCAAGACCATTTTGGGTGCCAACTTCGACCATAAGTCGGAAACTCCTGGTTTGGGTGGTGAAATCACAACCGAGAAATTCAAAGGTCAATTCTCTGGCAAACAGATACTTGAAAATGGGAAACTCGTTCCTGTTCAATTTGATGCCATTACAGGAGCAACCAAGACTTCGAATGGAGTTAAAGAAATGATTGACAATACTTTGGAGAAATATTCGGCTTATTTAAGCAAAATTGCCAAGAGAGGAGAATAACTATGGCTAACTTGAAGAAACTCATAATAGAACCCCTGCGCAAGACCAATCCTGTCACCGTGTTGGTGTTGGGTATCTGCTCTTGCCTTGCCGTGACCGCCCAACTCAAGCCTGCTTTGGTAATGGGCCTATCAGTTACGGTCGTGACGGCGTTGTCGAATTTCATCATCTCACTGCTGCGAAAGGGCATCCCTAACCGCATCCGTATCATCGTGCAACTTGTGGTTGTGGCCACCTTGGTCATCTTGATTGACCAATTCTTGAAAGCCTTCGCCTACGATGTAAGCAAACAACTGTCTGTTTATGTTGGACTTATCATCACCAACTGCATCATCATGGGGCGTTTGGAGGCTTTTGCCTTGTCGCATGGGCCTGGAGAGTCGTTCTTGGACGGCTTGGGCAACGGCCTGGGTTACAGTTTGATACTTGTCATCGTAGCCTTCTTCCGTGAATTGTTTGGGTCAGGAACTTTACTCGGCTACCAAGTCATCCCGCAATCGTTCTACGAGGCTGGCTATCAAAACAACGGACTCATGATTTTGCCGCCGATGGCACTTATTGTGGTAGGCGTCATCATCTGGATTCAGCGCACCCGTAACCCCGAAATGCAAGAGAACAACCAAAACTAAACGGCTATGGAATTTTTCAGACTATTTATTAAATCCGTCTTCGTTGACAATATGATCTTTGCCTATTTCTTGGGCATGTGCTCTTATCTTGCTGTGTCGAAGACCGTCAAGACCAGTGCCGGTTTGGGTTTGGCCGTGACTTTCGTGTTGGTCGTTACTGTTCCGGTCAACTATCTGATCAACAAATATTTGCTTTTGCCTGGTGCTTTGTCGTGGATCAGCCCAAAATTGGCTTCTGTCGATTTGAGCTTCCTGACCTATATCCTGTTCATCGCCATCATCGCAGCCATCGTTCAGATTCTGGAGATGGTGATTGAGACCTTCACGCCGTCGCTCTATTCCGCCTTGGGCATTTTCCTTCCGCTGATTGCGGTGAACTGTGCCATCTTGGGTTGCTCGCTCTTTATGCAGGAGCGCAATTTCAGCAATGTGGGTGAGGCCGCCGTGTTTGGTCTCGGTTCAGGCATTGGCTGGTTGCTGGCCATTGTGGCCATCGCCGCCATCCGAGAGAAACTGCGCTATTCCAAAGTTCCCAAAGGCCTGCAAGGTGTAGGCATCTCATTTATCATCACTGGTTTGATGGGTATCGCTTTCATGGCCTTTATGGGCATAAAAATTTGATATTATGGATTTTACGACCAATATATTACTTAGCATTATTGTTTTCTTAGGCATCGTTTTGCTGCTTGTCGCCCTGTTGTTATGGGTGCGCAACAAACTTATGCCCAAAGGTGAGGTGAAAATCACCATCAACGACGACAAAGTGCTGACCGTCCCGACGGGCAACACATTGATTGCCACGCTGGCCGAACAGAAAGTGTATCTGCCTTCTGCCTGTGGTGGCAAAGGCTCGTGCGGCCAGTGCAAATGCCGTGTGGTGGAAGGCGGCGGAACGATTTTGCCCACCGAAGTTGGATTCTTCACCCGCAAACAGATTCAGGACCACTGGCGCTTGGGGTGCCAGGTGAAGGTGAAGGAAAACCTGAAAATCGTGGTTCCGCAGTCGATTCTGAACGTGAAGGAATACGAATGCACGGTGGTCAGCAACCGCAACGTAGCCACTTTTATCAAGGAGTTCAAGGTGCAGCTGCCTGCCGGCGAGCACATGGACTTCGTGCCTGGCTCATACGCCCAAATCAAGATACCGAAGTTCGACATCAAATATGCCGACTTCGACAAGGAACTGATAGGGGAGGAATACCTGCCTTCGTGGGAAAAATTCAAGATGTTTGACCTGCGATGCGTCAACACTGAACCCACCATCCGTGCCTATTCGATGGCCAACTATCCCGCCGAGGGCGATGTCTTCATGCTGACTGTGCGCATTGCAACGCCACCTTTCAAACCTGATCGTTCGGGATTTATGAATGTCAATCCGGGCATTGCCTCATCGTATATCTTCTCGTTGAAACCGGGTGATAAGGTTATTATGTCAGGACCATACGGCGAGTTCCATGTCAAAGGACACGAGACTGCGGGACTGCGGGACACGGGACGTGAGACGCAAGACAACTCTCAACTCTCAACTCTCAATTCTCAACTACCTGAAATGATATGGGTAGGCGGTGGCGCTGGTATGGCTCCGCTCCGCGCACAAATTATGCATTTGACCCGTACCTTGAATGTAAGAGGCCGCGAGATGCACTATTTCTATGGCGCTCGCGCCTTGAACGAGGTCTTCTATCTGCAAGACTTCCTGCAACTCGAGAAAGACTTCCCCAACTTCCATTTCCACTTGGCTTTGGACCGTCCCGACCCCGCAGCCGATGCACAGGGCGTGAAATATACCGCCGGTTTTGTGCATAATGTGATGTACGATACCTACCTGAAGGACCACAAAGCTCCCGAGGACATCGAATACTACATGTGCGGTCCCGGCCCGATGAGCGCCGCCGTGGTCAACATGCTTGACAATTTGGGTGTGGCGTCCGAGAACATCTTGTATGATGATTTTGGTGGAGGAGCACCTAAGAAATAACCAACTGAAAATACTTATTATCATGAATTTACCAAAGATACATTCCATTTCCAAGAAGATCCTCGTTGGTGCCTTGGGCGCATTTTTGAGTTTCTTCCTGTTGTTTCACGCCAGCGCCAATCTCCTCATTTTGAGACATGACGGCGCCGAGTGGTACAACGCTTTCTGCCATTTCATGGGCACCTACATCATCGTTAAGGTGATGGAGATAGGGCTGCTTGCCGCACTGTTGCTACATGCGGTTCTGGCCATTTGGCTGGCTGTTACCAACAAAATGGCTCGTCCTAAAGGCTACCATAAACCGCAACGCTCCAAAACGCACACCGGTTCCAAACTGCAAGTGTGGACGGGCATACTCATCTTTGCCTGCCTCATCATGCACTTTACCGACTTTTATTTCGTGAAGATTGGTTTGGTGAAAGGAAAATATTTGGCCAAAACGGAAGACGTCGTTGCCTTGAAAGTCACGCAGCCCAATGCCTTCAATTATGCCGAACAACACGGCGAATACTCTGCCAAAAAGAACTGGCTTACCAACTTTGACAAAGAAGACAAGGTCGTCCTTGAGGCCGCCGGACTTGAAGTCGAGCCTGATTTCTACCACCAAGCCCGCGAGAAATTCAAGATCTTGCACATCGTCATTTCCTATTTGGTGTTCTTTGCCGTCGTTTGGTTCCATCTGCGGCACGGCTTCGCTGCTGTGTTCCAGACTTTCGGACTGTATAACTACAAATACGGCAAAGCCATCGAGGTGCTTGGCCAGATTTTCACCTGGGTGGTGTGCCTGATGTTCACCGTCGTGGTCATCGGTGTTTATTTCGGACTATAATAATAATGATGAATTATGAATGCTGAATTATGAATGCTGAATTATGAATGCTGAATTATGAATGTTTAAGTACAAGGTTCTATGAATTCCGCATTCTGCATTCCGCATTCCTAATTAAAAGACATACAATGATATGAAACTAGACTCTAAGATACCTGCTGGTCCGCTTGCCGAAAAGTGGACGAATTATAAGGCTTCGCAGAAATTGGTCAATCCAGCCAACAAGCGCAAACTCGACATCATCGTGGTCGGCACAGGACTGGCTGGTGCCTCGGCAGCCGCCTCGCTTGGTGCCATGGGCTTCAATGTAGATATTTTCTGCATCCAAGACTCGCCCCGCCGCGCCCACAGCATCGCTGCCCAAGGCGGCATCAACGCGGCCAAAAACTACCAGAATGACGGCGACAGCGTGGAACGCCTCTTCCGTGATACCATCAAGGGAGGCGACTACCGTGCCCGTGAGGCCAATGTCTATCGTCTGGCCGAAGTCAGTGGCGCCATCATCGACCAATGTGTGGCCCAAGGCGTGCCTTTCGCCCGCGACTATGGCGGGTTGCTCGACAACCGCTCCTTCGGCGGCGCACAAGTGAGCCGTACCTTCTACGCCAAAGGGCAAACGGGACAGCAACTGTTGCTCGGCGCATACGGTGCCTTGAGCCGCGAGATTGCCCGTGGCACGGTGAAACTGCACACACGCTGCGAGATGATGGACTTGGTCGTGATTGACGGTCGCGCACGAGGAATTATCGTTAGAAACTTGGTCACCGGCGACTTGGAACGCTATGCCGCCCACGCGGTGGTGTTGGGTACTGGCGGTTACGGTAATCTCTATTACCTTTCCACCAACGCGATGAACAGCAACGGCAGCGCGGCGTGGGTGTGCCATCGCAAGGGCGCAGCCTTCGCCAATCCTTGCTATGTGCAGATTCACCCGACCTGCATCCCCGTCCACGGCGACTACCAAAGCAAACTCACCCTGATGAGCGAAAGTCTCCGCAACGATGGGCGTATTTGGGTGCCCAAGAAGAAGGAAGATGCCGAAGCTATACGTGCAGGTAAGCTAAAACCCACCGAGATACCTGAAGAAAACCGCGACTATTACCTCGAGCGTCGTTATCCCGCATTCGGCAACCTCGTTCCCCGCGACGTGGCCAGCCGTGCCGCCAAGGAGCGCTGCGATGCCGGCTATGGCGTAGGCACAGGCTTTGCCGTATACCTCGACTTCGCTGACGCCATCCAACGCTTAGGCAAGGATGTCGTGGAACAGAAATACGGCAACCTTTTCCAGATGTACCAAAAAATCACGGATGAGAATCCTTACGAAACTCCGATGATGATCTATCCCGCCATCCACTATACCATGGGTGGCCTTTGGGTCGATTACGAGCTGCAGACCACTATCCCTGGACTCTTCGCTGCTGGTGAAGCCAACTTCAGCGACCACGGTGCCAACCGCCTCGGTGCCTCCGCATTGATGCAGGGTTTGGCTGATGGTTATTTCGTCTTGCCCTACACCATGCAAAACTATCTCGCCGACCAAATCTATGTAGGGAAGATTTCGGCAACAATGCCAGAATTCGACAAAGCAGAAGTGGCTGTACGCGAACGTCTGAACAAATTGATAACGATTGGAGGCGACAAGACTGTGGATCATTTCCACAAGGCTTTAGGCAAGATTATGTGGGAATACTGCGGTATGGCGCGCAACACCGAGAGCCTCACCAAAGCGAAGAAGCTGGTCTCACAATTGGAAGAAGAGTTCTGGAAAAAAGTCTTCATTCCAGGCAACGCCAATGAGTTCAATCCAGAGTTGGAGAAAGCCTACCGACTTGAAGATTATTTCGAGCTGGCGCAACTGGTCATCGACGACGCCATGCACCGCGAGGAATCATGCGGCGGACACTTCCGCACCGAGCACCAGACCCAAGACGGAGAGACACTACGCGATGATGAGCGTTTCATGTACGTCGCCGCGTGGGAATACCAAGGCCACGGCCAGACGGAAACGATGGAAAAGGAACCCTTGGTCTATGATCACATACAAATCGCAAAACGTAATTACAAGTAAGCCATGAAGTTCACATTACATATATGGCGTCAGGAGAACGCCCGCGCCAAGGGTCATTTCGAGACCTATCCTTTGGAAGGTATCTCGCCCGACTGCTCTTTCCTTGAGATGCTTGACATCCTGAACGAGCAGCTCATCAACGACCGCATCGCACATCCCGTTTGCTTCGACAATGATTGCCGCGAGGGCATCTGCGGCATGTGCGGCCTGTATATCAACGGCAGGCCCCACGGCAACGACGACGGCATCACCACTTGTCAGCTGCACATGCGCAAGTTCCATGATGGTGATGACATTTGGATTGAGCCTTGGCGTGCCAAGCCGTTCCCTGTCATCCGTGACCTTGTGGTGGACCGTTCCGCCTTCGACAAAATCATCCAAGCGGGAGGTTACATCAGCACCACCACGGGCGGTGTGCCTGATGCCAACACCATCGCAATTCCGAAACACAAAGCCGATATGGCCATGGACGCGGCATCGTGCATCGGTTGCGGTGCCTGTGTTGCGGCTTGCAAAAATGCCAGCGCGATGCTGTTTGTGGGTGCCAAGGTCAGCCATTTGGCCTTGTTGCCGCAAGGGCAAATCGAGGCCGCCGACCGCGTACACAAAATGGTCTGCAAGATGGACGAATTGGGTTTCGGCAGCTGCACCAACACCTACGCCTGCGAGGCCGAATGCCCGAAACTCATCAAGCGACAGAACATCTCACGGCTTAATCGGCAATGGATTGGGGCGTTGTTTGGGCGAGACAGGAAATAATAAGAATCGCGCCGAAAAAGGCGCGATTCTTTTGTATTACAATAATCAAAATACCTGAAATCCAAAGCAGTAACAGTTCAAAGACCAAAATCAACCACGTTCATCAACTTGAATTCCCGAGAAAATTGCGACGGAAAGAGGGAAGGAGATGGCGAAAAATGAGAAAGGCAAAACAAATCAGTTTAATCTTCGACTCCTTTCAACTTTTCCATTAATTGGCCAAGTTCCGTGTATGTGTAATTTCTGTTGCTCTCTATTCTTTCAGTCATTGAGCGCTTGGCATGGGCAATGGCAGTATCAAAGTTTCCTCCGTTCTTTTCAAAGTATCGGTGTAATCCTTTGCATTTGGTGAAGAATTCTTTCGATTTGCTATACTCAACGTACTTATTCAAGTCTTTAAGTAGCGTCTCTTGATTCGAATATATGCGAGATGTGTAACGGAAATAATAGAGGAAAAAGAGTTCGGTACAACGATGCGTTTCGAAAAACTCTACCTCACATCGGATTCCTTCTTTTGGTTTGTGGATGGTCTTGGCATATTTTTGTTTCAAACGGACGTATTGCGAATGTTCTGGCTCCATGTCTTTGTTGTCCATGTCGATCACGCAAAAGATGTGGCTATATCCAAGAGCAATGCCTTCTGATATTTTTATGTCTAACTCTTTAATGCTTGTGTTCTTAGGGTAATCAGGTCTAATTGTCAAGCCTTTGAACACTTCCCGCAGTGAATTGAAGTAGTAGAATTCTGTCGGACCTTCGCCCAATACGAGGACTTTGTTTTTGAGTTTTCCCATGGCATTAGTCCTCCAAATTGATAAAAAACGAACCCAATTCAGGTTTTGCCCCCAATCGGCCGATACGATAAGAGTTGTAAAGCGACAAGTTTTTATGCAGTCCGAAAGTGTCGCCTCTGCTGTATTCCGATGATGCTGTCTCTTTGTTTTTCTCGACAAACCACACAACCCCACGGTTTTCATTAATCAAGTCTTGAGAGAGCAAGGCCGTTTCTTGACTTGTAATGATGAGTTGGGATTTCTCGGAATTGAAAAGGAATACGTTCAAATAATAGAACAACAAGTCGTAATGCAAGTCCTCGCCCAATTCGTCAAGATAGTACACATGTTGACTTGTAATCATGTCATAAAGTGCATTTAAAATGCGGATATATTTTAGTGTTCCTTTTGATTGCAAGTACAAAGGGACCTCAAACTCATCGTTTGCCGTGCGGTTTGTAAAAGTCACGGATTCTGAAGTTGTTCGCAGTAAGGTTTCCTTTGTTTCTTCAGGAATGTCCTCTTTTTGGATATGTTCACGAAGTTCTTGGGAGATAAATCGGTCTGCCGTAATCGGGAAGTAATCCACGATGTTCAGGTCCGCCTTCTGTAACATCAGATTGTAAAACTCACGCTTCTTTGGATCATAGTATGCTTCTTTTAGGATTTCCGCAATGCCCTTTTCCTTCTCATCGTCGCCATCCACATCATGATTATTGCTTAAAACCCATTCGTAAAGTGTGTTGAATGGCGCAATATCCTCCTTAAATGCGACCTTCCTGCAAACTGACAAAACACTATGGTTATTCAAAGTGTTTTCTCGAATGCTTTCTTGGGTTTTCAATGTAAGTTTCAGGCTTGTGCCAAACTTGATGTCGGCCTGAACATTGTCGTTGACGAATGAGCGTTCGTAAAACAACGCCTTTGAGCCTTTGGGATAATAGTTTAGCACTTCGTGTAAAATATGTTTGGTGTCGAAGGTCACTTCATAGTCATAACGCAAACCATTGGCATAGAATGAAACGTGCAATTCCGTTGGTTGATTCTTGGTCAGCTCAAATGGAACACTACCGCTAACGCTTTTATTGGCATCCGTTTGGGGCATAATCAAAAGATGAAACACTTCATTTATTGCGTACAACATGTTCGATTTGCCCGATGCGTTGGCTCCATATAATACGCCCAACTTATACAAAAAGACACCTTCTGCAACTTCAGCGACCAATTCGGATGCAGGGCCTTTGGCCACGAAACTCATTTCCTGTTTGTCTCGAATAGACAAATAATTTTTTACCCAAAAATCTCTAATCATAATGAAGTAAAATTTCTTTCGTTTTCGTAATTTCGCTACAAAATAAGGTATAATTTTTTGAATACGCAAATAATTGATGCGATTTTTTGTGTTTTTTATACGAAATTAGGGAAAATTTGCAAACTACACTTTGCAAAAACTGGGGAAAACTGCCGGGTGAAGGTGGCAGGTTTTTGAAAACAATAATTCTCATCCCTTTGCCTGAGTAATCAGTGACAATGAAAATATGTAAGTATCTGTTCTCTATTATTTTATCAAAAGAAGTGCTAGTATCGCTCCAATTGTTATTAGCGATACAATGTTAACAATCATACTGTATTTTAGCTTTTTCTGAACAATAGATAAAGACTCGTTAAACTCATCCGTTGCTTTGGAGAGTTTTTCAGTTGCTTCATTTGATGCATAGATGATGGTTTCTCTGTCTTTTTCAAATGCTTTAACTTTATTGTCATAGTCTTTACCTATATTTTCCACAAGCTCATGAATCTTTGTCGTTACAGTGCCGAGCTTTACTACATATTCAGATGTGGTTGAACTTAATCCATCATACGATTGAATGGTTTTTTCAACTTGCTGGCGAGCCGATTCTAAATTTCTAAGATTTGATTCCAATTCGGTCAGCGTCTTGTTTATTTTTTCGTCAATCATTTCTTTGTGTATTTTGTTGTTATTTGTTTTAATTCATTTAGATGATTCTTCAAGTATATGTATGTTTGAAGTTTTTGCAGATAATCTTTTCTTGATTCATCAATTGCTGCATGGCTTACAAGTAGATTTGAAAATTCATTCAGTGTTTTCAAATTACCTTGGTTAGTATAATACAACAACACAGCCTCATAATCAGTGAATAATTCCTCTTCTAACAATTCGTTTTCTTGCTGTCCTAAGAACAAAATGCAGAAGATGTTTAGGAGATTCAAAACTGGATTCATTTCTGCAACAGCTCGTCTAATAAGACGGACAGCACCTTGCAAATGCTTGATGTTGTCTTTCTGTGAATCATTATTTACTATATCTCGATCAACCACTCTCATATATTTTTTCACAAGATTAAAATCGGTAATTTCGCTTTCACTATGAATGTCATAATTGGTGTCGTCTTTAAGTGAGAATGGTATTTCTTGGCGAAGACTTGAGTCGTATGTAACAAAACCTTCTCTTGCATATTTTGAGTTGAAGTAGTAATAAATGAAATCTTTCAATTCTTCGTTCGTTTCTTTCCAGTCTTTGCCAGAATTAAGAGCCATATTACAAAACTGTTCCATGTCCAAAATACCTCTTGCTCTTTTGTCTGCAATACTCCTATAGATAAATGATGTAAGGTGTTTTAGACAAGCCATAATTACACCATCATTGGTGGCCATCTGCTTTACTTCATCAATCATTATGTCCACTCTATCTTCTGAGTAGTACTTTCGATAATAAAGACGAATACAATCATAATAGTTAGATTCATCTTGACAAACAGTAGTAATGCGGAAAGTCTTCTTGTAATAATCTTCAGTAAAATCATCTATCAAACCAATAATGCACATTCGGTAAATGGCTTTCTGAATAGCATCTTTATAATCAGCAGAACCGTAATCTCGAATATAGCTAAATCCTCGTTCATTCTTAAGGTTCTTTGCTTTCCACGTGTTAAACACCGGCATATTCTTTCCTGCCAAGAAGGTGTTGTATTCATCAAGTACATGTTCGTTTTCTTCATACGAAATGTAATAGGTAAGAGTAGTACCTTTATCATATCTATTGATGAATTGTAAAATCCCATTACTTGTTCCATATTTGGGCGTTTCTACACCGATAATTTCCTCATTACTAATTCGAATCTGGAGCTTGTTTATGAGTAGTTCCATCACATATAGTTCGAAATCTTCGCCAAGGAAATTACTGTCGTAAAAGAATTTGTTGTTGGTGTAATCCGCTGAAAACTGATTCCATTGGTCTGTTCGTGCATTCTTTACCCAGAACTTTTTGGGAGAATACATTATGGTTGCCAAAGCCATCTTTTTATCACGGCCAGCACGTCCTGCCTCCTGCACAAACGATTCCAAGGAACCTGGGTAATTCAAGTGTACAGTAAGACGTACATTAGACTTGTCAATACCCATGCCAAAGGCTTTTGTGGCCACCATCAGATTGGTGTTTCCAGCAAGAAATTCATCCTGACAGGACGTGTCATCCCCTCCTTTGTAAGTTGAAATCCAATTGATATGGTGTGCTCTTAACGTATTTGCTATTGTAGGAACACTCAGTTTAACATCTGACTTCCCTTCTTTGTTGGCACGTAAGCAGAATACAATACCAGCTACATCAGTGTTTTTTGCAGTATACCAATCTCCTTTAACATCAATGTATAGATCAGTTGAATTGATTTCCTTTATTTTGCTTTCGTCGGATATGTTCTCTCTTTCGAGGAATCGCTTCTTAATCTCACTAATACTATTTTCGTTTTGTATTTCTTGTATTTTATTCGTAGCGTCATTTATCGCATCAAGAATCAAAGTTTCTTTGACATTATCAACCATCCGGGCTTTTTCAGCATTTGATGCATCTACAGGATAAATATTATACTGCAATTCAAGTCGATTGGTGTTTTCATATCTAACTGTAGCATCATCTTCCAATGAATAAGAGTTACTGCCAGATAGTTCTCTTTCTACATCAGCAAGAACGTCAAACGAAGCAGTTGCAGTCAATCCAAATAGTGAAATATGGTTGTCTTCACCTTCTAACTCTTTTGGAAGGACATAGTTGTACAGGTTTCTACCCAAATGGAGATAGGCAAGACGGAAGTCATGGCCCCATTCAGAAACGCAGTGAACTTCATCGATTACACCGTACGCAAAATAAACATCGGATTCACGCATAGATCGTAAAACTTCCCTAAATCGGTGAATGCTCAATCGTTCTGGTGATAAAAACATAATATGAGTCTGTGATCCCGTCAATGCCTGTTCACGTTTATTCCTTTCATCGCCAATGATGTCGCTGTTGATAAACGATATACAGTCAATGCCAGTTTTAAGCAATCCATCATATTGGTCTTTCATCAATCCCTTCAATGGGTCGATTACCAAAGTGACAGCTGGCTGTAACATTGCCGCCAGTTGATAGGTAAGAGATTTGCCTCCACCTGTTGGCAGCAATCCTATTACGCTCTTTAGCTGCAATGCACGGCTAAGAATTGGAAGCTGACCGGGCCTGAAATCTTCCTTCCTAAATATCAGATTGAGAAGATAACGCAAATGTACACAGGTCTCCTCTATGTTGTGATAATTGCCCTGAGCATCTCTTTCAACTAGAGGCTTGTGTTTGATTCTTTCAGTTGTATAGAGAACTCTTTCTGCATATACGGATTTGGAAGAACGTACAATAAAATAACAATCATTGTTCGCCTTATACTTTGAGAATACAACTTCTTCAGGATTACAACTCTGGTCAATGGAAACGTCTATAATAGCATCGTATGTAACCTGAGTTTTTGCATCTTTCTTGCTAAAGATGTTAATCGTAGGCAAAGTCAAATTACTATAGCTTTGTGTCATAGCAACAATATGATGATATAACTCTGCAAAATCTTCGAGAGCGATTTTTGCCACAGATGTACCATCCTCTATAATTAGAATATCCAGAGCCTCTTTCTTTATATCTAATCTGTCAGAGATCAGTGCTTCTACAAAAGTTTTCTGTATTCGGGCTATTGCGTTCAGACTCTTTGATTTATTCCTGGAATCAATTGAATTTAATACTTTTCGGCTCGCCAAAGTTGGGCAGCCTCGTGAAATTAAATTGCTGACTAAAGCATAAATAGGACATAAATTCTTATGAGCTGTCATATCAAAAGGAGCCAGAACCTCAAATGCACTTTGCGATAATGAACCTTGTAAATCGAGGTCTGAATAGGATGCAAATAGTTGAACAGGAGCAAAATAACTGTACTTGTGTAGGATGTCGCTGTTGCTTGTCAGACTATATGTAAAGCTTTTAATCAAACAACCATATGCTTTCCCATTTGAATGACGGCCAAAATATGTGTCTCGAAAATCAGTGAATATACGAAGCCCCTCTTTCTTGAAATAGTAACTGAAAGTGCTTATTCGACTTTCGTTGAGATTTGCAGGTCCAATACACAATGCAATATGCTGAGCACCAGAAGATGTGATCATTTTTGATACACCTTTTAAGCTGACCGCTTCTATATCCAAGATGTTCGAGAAAATATGAATTGCACAAGGCTCATGGACGTCAATTTCTGTGATAGAATTGCTGTTGTCACCATAATCTGATGGGAGATAAAATGGGAGATCTATGATTTCGACATTTTGGTCATCCAATGCTTGACGAACATGTAAAATGGCTCGTTGTCTTGCTATATTTGAAGGCTCCTCTAATGTGACTTTCTTTAGTTTTGATAGTAAACCATTCTGACGAAGTTTTTCAATAACAGCAACTGTGCCTATACCTTGACCACAGCCCCAGTCATATATCTCTACGCCATTATTTAACGCCCTATACGGAAATTCATTCTCATCTAATGCGCGAATCAGTTTATGACGATGCATCGTACCGTAAGCGGCCATGTATGCACAGCATTGCTCTTCTGTTTCCAACACGGCTTTTCCATGATTCAACGAACGACCTTCATTATCAATATATGTCCATGGACATGATTTGTATGCATTCGGCACATATTGAAGGGACACCTTTATTATGTCGTTGACTGTTAGATTTCTTATATTCTGAATATCGCTATTATAACTCATACTTCATGTATTACTTGCCAGTTATCGTTTCTGATTTCCAATCGGTTTCTTTCGCTCTTTCCCAATTTCTCACTGCCACTTCCTTACTCGCATTCGCATAGCAATACTCGCACAAATGCGGGCAAGTGTTATACTCGCCGATGTCCTTGCTCACCATGCAGCCGCAGAACTGCCGCTGGCCTTTGTCGCGGTTGTCGCGGTGCTTGATGATGGTCGGTTTGGGATTGAAAAGGTCGCCTTCGGTAATTTCTACGCCGAGGAAGTCCATCAAAACCTTGTCATGGTGGGCAAAACGAATCATCAAGTCATCGTCAATGCAGCGGTTGTGCTGGATGCCGTATTGCTCGATGTCAATCTTCTCTCCACAAGTGGCCAACTGGTAGTGCCATTTTTGGTTGAGTTCCGAAAGCCTTTGGGCAAATTCTTCCATTTGGGCGGTCGACCATTCCGTATAGTTCACATGGCTTTTCTCAAGGTTGGCTTTCACCTTTTTATATAAGGCGATGTCGGCAAAACTGAAAATGAGTTTCTCCGTGTAGCCTTGCAGTTGGTCGCCGATGTTTTCTACTTTTCTCAACAGATCGTCCATACCGATTTGGTCGGTCAGAATCAAAGGGTCGAAACGCCAAATCACACGCCCTTGGCCCAACTTGTCCACCAACCGTTTGAAGGTTTCAATCCTTTCCTCCAATGGTGGAACGCCTTTTTCCAAGCCTTCTTTTTCGTAATCATTCAGCGTATATTGGATATAGCAACCGATATTCCTTTCCTTCAGTTCGTCCACATGCCTAAGCAACGGTTTCGGGTTCTTCGACCAAAACACGATGAAACGGCATTTCTCATACGAAACGAAACTTTTCACGCCATTGAAGGGATTCGTCCAAGCCGAATAGCCCACCTTCAGCCGATGGAAGAACCAGTCGGCATAGAAAGCGGGAATGTCCGTGCTGCGGCTTGCGGAGATGATGACTGGGGCTTGTGCCTCTGCCATTATGCCATTATCGCGCTGAATTTGTATTTTCTCCCAAGTTGCCATATTTATCAATATTCATTTCTGTAATGAAGTGTCTCAAAGAACTGAATTTCCTCCTTACAATTAGGACAAACAGACAAATTGCCAACACGACCACCCATTGGTCCACCTGAATGATATTCAATCCAAGTTAATTTATCTGACGGAAGCCCACACTTCATACAAGGCATTTGATGAGGTATGGGAGGTATAGTATTTTTCAATTGTTTATAAATCTGCTCCCATGAGTGCTTATCAGATTGTCTTTGATGTATATAAATATCTCCACAAATAATCTGACAGATTTTATCATCCCGAAGTGTAAATAGTAAATGCCATTGTGAGAATTCTGTACGATTATTTCTCATCCTAACATTTTTCACCTCAATACAATCACGTTCATAGCTCTCACTGAGTTTGATATCCAATGATATTTTTGCGCCACTTTCTTTATCTGCCCTAAGATTCTTTTTCAAAAAAGACACAATCTGGTCAATATCTGAAATCGTTTCTTGTCCCAAGGAAATTAATTGACAATCATCTGATAGACGGTTCCGTATCTCATCAAATTCGTTTAACATAACATTCAAGCAAAATGATTGTGCCATCTCGGTATATGCCAAAGGCGAATGTACTACATATTCAAAACCAGATGCTTCTATCATATTTCTGATTTCTTTCTCTTTTTGTGGGGGAAAATAGAAGAATTCCAATTTTGAGCAGCCAAAAAAGGCATCTTTATGGATGTATGAAAGATTTGATGGAAATTGAATGTATGACAATTCTGTACATAAGCTAAATGTATCGCTCATAATTTGTGTCAGGGAATTAGGTAAACGAATCTCTCGAAGGGAGGAACATCTTGCAAAAGCATCGCTACCTATATATTTTAAACCCTCTGGGAGTTTTATACTTTGAAGATAACGACAATTGTGAAAAGCATAACTAGATATTGACTCTAATTCACTGGGGAGATTCACAGTTGTCTTATCAACAGGGCATCTAAACAATACTTTCTTGTCTGCACTAAATAGCATATCGTCGTAAACAAGAAAATTACTGTTATGTGAGACAAATCTTTTTATTGAATTTAAATACCCAAACGGTGGGGAATTATAAATCCAATTGTTATTCCAGTTGAAAGAACCGTTTAATACGATTTCTTCAAGATGCTCACACCCATAAAAGGTACCCTCGCCCAGAGACTCTGTATTAGGGCCGAGTTCAATCTTTTCCAAAGAACCACAAAAACGGAAGGCTTCGTTTCCAATGATTTTTAAGGATGAAGGAATACTAATGCTCTTGAGTTTATGTGCCCTTAAGAATGCTAGCTGCTCAAGTTCTTTAACTTCTTCTGGCAAAACAACTTCAGTGACATTTGCTGTGTCAAATGCTTCCTTGCATATTTTAATAACTCCATCTTCTATATGCAGGATTTCAGTATCTTTATCAGCACTTAGAAGTTGTGTTTTATCTGGACTTAATATATTGCTCATAATTGTATGTTAAGATTCTGATTCAATTATTCGTCGTTATTATTTTGCACTTTTTTATCGCAGCAAAGTTATGAAAAAAACATTGTTTTCTCGGCCGTTTTTGTATTTAGCAAAGTTGTAATACTTTATCCGTCATTGCCCCAATATCCAAATTTTCAATATTGCACTCCAAGAAGTGCAAAAAACATCAAAAATTGCCCTTCGCGAAGTGCAATTTTAATCAAAAACTGCACTTCCAGAAGTGCAATTGCATAAAATCCATAGCCTCGCGTTTGGTTTTCTTGTCCAAAAACAGCCCGAGGGCACACCAGAATTGGCGCACCCTCGGACAATAATACAAAAATGAAATCTCATTAAAACTCCGTCATTAACCTTACGGTATTGAAGATAGTCTTTTCCTTGGCCTCGTTGCCGTATTTGTCGACATCGACGACGTTGCGCGGGCTGTGGGTGATGCACACCGGGCCGTTCAAGCAGCCGCCGTCGCAAGCCATTCCTTCAAAGAAGTTTTCGGTGGCCTTGTTGAATTTCAACTTGGTCAAGGCGGCCTTGCATTCGGCGATGCCGTTCATAGCGATGGGTTTCACGCCTTCCACGCCCATTTCCTTGGCCACGTCTGCAATGCCCTTGGCAATGCCTCCCGACTTGGCGAAGATACGGCCATAGTAAGAAGCGTTGTTCAGCTCGGAGTCTTCCATCTGCGTGGTGTCGATGCCGCGAGCGTCAACAAAGGCTTGCAGCTCCTCAAACGACATCACGCTGTCGATGGCGCCACCAGTCTTTTCGAGCCTGTATTCCAACTTTTTGGAGGTACAGGGGCCGATGAAGACAACCTTGGCCGTCGGGTCGGATTTCTTGATGAGGCGAGCGGTTTCCACCATCGGCGAGACCGAAGAGGAGATGTATTGCTTCAGTTCGGGGAAGTTTTTCTCCACGAAACTCACAAACGAAGGACAGCAAGAAGTGGTCATCAGCTTCTTCTCGTTCCATTCCTGGGCCTCGCGATAGAGGGTGATGTCGGCACCAAGGGCGGCTTCCACAACGTGATGGAACCCCAACTTCTTGATGGCCGTCACCACCTGCGTGACGCGACCGAAACGGCATTGGCTGACGATGGCCGGCGCAATGACGGCATAGACCCTGTATTTCGTGTTGTTCTCCGATTTCTTCAAAATGTCGATGATGTCGAGCACCAACGACTTGTCGGAAATGGCACCGAAGGGGCATTTATAGACGCAAGCACCGCAGGAGATGCACTTTTCGTTGTCGATTTTGGCCTTTTTGTTCTCGTCGATGGAGATAGCCTTCACCTTGCAACTCACCATACAAGGGCGGTGTTGCAGAATGATGGCGGAGTAGGGGCAGGCTTGGGTGCATTTGCCGCACTCGATGCACTTGTCCTTATCGACGGTGGCACGATGGTTCACGATGGTGATGGCATCCTTGGGGCACACTTCCTTGCAACTGTGTACCATACAGCCACGGCAGGCGGGCGTGACATATATGCCGTCAATCGGACATTCGTCGCAGGCGCTGTCAATGACCTCGATGACGTTGGGGTTGCTCTTGTCGCCGCCCATCGCCATCTGGATGCGGTCTTGCAAAATGGCGCGTTCCTTGTAGATGCAGCAGCGCGTTTCGGCTTTCGGGCCGGGGCTTAACAACTTGGGCACTTCCAAGTAGGCGTTCTCCAATCCGCCCTCGTAGGCGCGCCGGATGACTTCTTTCAGCACTTTGTATTTGACGAGTTGTACGTCGGTGTCAAAAATCCTTTGTGAGTTCATCTTGTTTTGGGTAAAAGGGTTCAATAATAATTCAACTCTACGATTTTGCCCACCTTGCGGAGGTCGGCGGCAATCTTCTCCACGATTTTCATCTTCATCGTCGTGTCGATGGGCAGCCCTTGGTGGGCCACATTGACGCTTTGTCCGACGAAGAAGGTGATGTGGGTGGCGCGTTCAAAGAGGTAGTCCGCAAGGAGCGAGGCACCGTCTTTCTTCGTGAAGGTCTTGGGCGTGAGGTCGGTGATGGAGATGTATTTCTCCAACATTTGCATCAGTCGGCGCAAGGTAAGCACGCCTTCGGTGGTCAGGTCGATGCCTTTGATGTAGCCGATGGGGGGCACTTCCTTGTCAGGGAAATCGAAGCTGGTCTTCAACTCGGTTTTAAGGTGGCGCGCCACGATGGTGGAACTGGTGCCGCCGCAAACGATTTTCTTTGAAGGACCGGCCAAGAATTGCTCGATGTAGAAGTCGTCCTTTTCCTTATCGACGGGCGGACCAACCATAATGTTGACATCCAGCCGCTTGCGAATCTTTACGGCGGCCACTGTGGTGTCGTCGCCGGGTTTGTCGGCGTAAAGGTCGTTGCAGGCCGAAGCCAAAAGGCAGGCCACGGCACGGGCCGACATTGAGCGCGTGATGTTGGCGTTGAGATGCTCCATAATTTGGTCGCGCTCCCAACCGAAGTTGAGGATTTGCCCGATGCCGGCGTGAATGGTCCCGTCGGACATAACGATGATGATATCGTCTTCCTCAAGGTTCAGGTCGGTGCGAAACACTTTCTTGCCACACACATCAAGTTCGGTACGCTCAAAGTTCTGGCACTGGCCGCGATGGTAGTAGATGGCCTCGGGGTTGTCGAACTCGAACATCACACCCTTGCCCTTGGTATCGACGTGGATGATGGAGAAGGTGGAGTAGGCCACGCCGCGCTCCGAGCACACCGGAAGGGTTTGGATGATGGTCTCCACACACTCGTAGATGTCGATGTCGTTGGAAGCCATCGTGCAAAGGATTTTCGAGGTGAGCGTCGAGAGGATGTTGGCCTTCACGCCGCTGCCCAAACCGTCGGCCAAGACGAGGGTGGTGAAGTTGTCCTTAACGGTGCTGGCCACATTGTCGCCGCACAACTCCTCGCCGACGTGGTTCAGCGAGGTGCATCCCGTTTCTAAACAGAGTTCCATCAGTTCTTCTTGTTTTCTTCGGTTAGGGTTTTCTTGAGTTTCAGCAAGGCCACCTTGGTTTCGGCGGTTGTTTCGCCCAATAGCGATGCAATCTCTTGAGCCACACGCATTTGCTTCTTGATGACCTCATCCGTGGTGGTCAAGGTTTCCATCTTCACCTTCATAATGCGGTTTTCGTAATCGACGGTATCGGTGACGTCTTTCAGGATGCCGAAGATGACATTTTGCCCAGCCAAATAGTTGATGGATATGTCGACGTATTTCCCAGTGGTGGGAATGAGGGTTTGCTTGCAAGAGATGTGCTTCTTCTGCGTATAGGCGTTGTAGAAGTCGATGGGGCTGAAGAAGTCGGCGGCAGGCCTTCCCTTGGCGTTGGGGTCGTCGATGCCCAAAAGTTCCCTTCCTTTATTGTTGATTTCCTGAATGTTGAGTTCCGAGTCAAGGACAATGATGCCTTCGGGACTGTTTTGGATGATCTCGAACGAAAGCGACTCGGCACGTTGGCGCATATAAGGCAGGCATATTTCGATGTCGGCATAGCCGTTGTAAACCGCCCAAGCCTTTTCGCGACAGGTAGCATAGCCGCACGAGCCGCAATTCAGTTCGTCTTCAGGTTTCATTTTACCGGTTTGGTGCAGGATGGCCTCAATGTCGCGCTCGCTGGCGGCCAAACTGTGGCTGCGGAGGCGTGGATGAGCAGCCGCCAGGCTTAAGTCGAGCGGGCTGTCGTCTTGCGGTCCGGTCAAAGTCTGCTTCTCGCGGCTGACATATTTGCGCACATCAGCAGTGGCCTTGATGGAGCCTCCCTCCTTGACCAACGAGCAAGGCCCATTCACACAGGCGTCCACGCAAAGGTTGATTTCCATCACAACGTGGTCGAGATGCTCGATGTTTTCCAAAGCCTCCACGCATTTCTTCGGGCCGTCGACGGCGATGTATTCGTAGCCTTCGGGCAGCACGGGGAACGAGTTGATGATGCCTTGCGGTATCGGGTATTCCTTGGCAAGGTTGGGTGAACCGTTTTTCTTGTTGAGGCTAAGGTTGGTGATTTCGTCGAGTTTGATGTTCTTCTCGTCGAAAAGTTTCACCACATCCTCAAAGGTCAAAACGTGGTCAATCAGATGACATTCTTCGGCTTCGCGCTTCTTGGCGATGCAGGGTCCGATGAAGACGATTCGGGCCTCGGGGTGTTGCTTCTTGATGATTTTGGCGTGGGCCACCATCGGCGAATCAACGGGGGCAAGATATTTGAGTGCTTTCGGATAGTATTCCTGAATCATTCGGCAAGCGGCAGGGCAGGCCGAGGTGATGAAATTGGTGAACTCGCCCGTCTTGAGCAGGCGCGCATATTCCTTGGTGACGGCTTGCGCCCCGACTGCGGTCTCTTCCGCATCGGCGAAGCCCAACTTGGCCAAGGCCAATTTCATCACGCCAAAGTCGGTGAGGCCGAAACTCGAGATGAACGACGGCGCAACACTGGCAATCACCTTGTCGGGACCGGCCAGCATTTGTTTCACTTCTTCCAATTCGCTATGGACAACCTTCGCGTTTTGCGGACAAGCCAACGTGCAGTGACCGCACAAGATACAGCGGTCTTCGATGATTTCGGCCTGATGGCCCTTGAAATCAATGGCTTTCACCGGACATTCGCGAAGGCATTTGTAGCAATCTTTGCATCTCGCATTGCGAAACTCAAGATATTTCGACATAATGACGGTGTTTTAGAGTTCAATCAGGGGATAGATTTCCTTCACGAAAAGTTCTTCGGCGTTGTCTTTGGTGACGTTGTGCAAAAGCAAGAAGCCGTCTTCGGTGCTGATGCTGGCTTTCTTCATCATATTTTCCGAAATGCCGTCGGTCTTCACGTTCACGCCTTTGGCGCAATGGCCGAGGCAGAAGCTGGCCTGCAATTCGACGAGGTCTTCAACGTCATATTTCTTGAGGATGTCTTTCAAGGCTTGGATCACATCGTAGGAACCTTTCAGGTGGCAAGAACTGCCCACACATACTTTAATATTCATTTTGGGTTAGTTTTAAGGGGTTGTTTGTTTTTGAACGGTATTTTCTTCTTTTTGTTGTATTGTTGCCTTGCCATTTTTGGCGGGCAGCCGTTTTTTTGTGGCCGCCCGCCTGCCAATGGCTATATCAACTCAAAAATTAACTTCGGTATCGTAATAGCAGCACTTCAGCAGTTTTTCCATTTCCTCCTGCGTCGGGATGCGCGGGTTGGAGCCTGTGCAAGCGTCGCCGATGGCGTTCTTGGCGATTTCGGGCAGTCTTTCAAGGAACACGTTTTCAGGCACAAAGCCTTGCTCGCAAGGGTAGGAGTCGGCACCATAGTTCTTGATGCAGTGCGGGATGTTGAGGTCGTCGTTCATCTTGCGCAGTGCGGCGATGAGCAGGGCAACTTTTTCGTCGTCGTTGCTTCCGCCGAGGTTCATTGCGTCGGCAATGGCACCATAGCGTTGCTTTGCTTCGGGATTCTTGGCGTTGAAGGCAATCACCTTGGGCAGATACATTGCGTTGGCCGCGCCGTGGATGATGTGTGCGCCAAAGTCGGCAAACACGGCTCCCGTCTTGTGGGCCATCGAGTGGACGATGCCCAACAATGCGTTGGAGAAGGCCATACCGGCAAGGCATTGGGCGTTGTGCATCTCGTTCCGGGCGTTCACGTCGCCGTTGTACGAATTCACCAAATCCCTCTGTATCATTTTGATGGCGTGCATAGCCAACGGGTCGGTGTAGTCGCAGTGGGCGGTCGAAACGTAGGCTTCGATGGCGTGTGTCATTGCGTCCATTCCCGTGTGGGCCACCAATTTCTTGGGCATAGTTTGGGCCAAGGCCGGGTCAACAATGGCCACGTCGGGCGTGATTTCAAAGTCGGCGATGGGGTATTTGATGCCCTTTTCATAGTCGGTGATGATGGAGAAGGCGGTCACTTCGGTGGCCGTGCCCGAGGTGGACGAAACGGCGCAGAAGTGGGCCTTGGTTCTCAATTTGGGCAAGCCGAACACCTTGCACATATCTTCGAAAGTGGTTTCGGGGTATTCGTACTTAATCCACATCGCTTTGGCTGCATCGATGGGCGAACCGCCGCCGATGGCCACAATCCAGTCGGGTTGGAAGTCTTGCATCACGGCGGCACCGTTCATCACGGTTTCCACCGACGGGTCCGGCTCGATGCCGTCAATAACTTTCACTTCCATGCCAGCCTCTTGCAGGTAGGCAATGGCCTTGTCCAAAAATCCGAAGCGTTTCATGCTTCCGCCGCCTACGCAAATGACGGCGCGTTTGCCTGTGAAGGTCTTCAATGCTTCAAGAGCGTTTTCTCCATGATAAAGGTCTCTCGGTAATGTGAATCTATTCATTTCTTTGTTGATTTTTGAGTTGGTTGTCAATTGTTTATTTTGTCGGTTTTGTTTGATTGTTGGTTGTTGAAAATCCTCTTATTTCCCGTAATAGGCTTGCTTGTAAATCTCGACGATTTCCTTCACAAGCGGGTATTTCGGGTTGGCGCCGGTGCATTGGTCGTCGTGGGCTTTCTCGGCGAGGGCTTCCACATTGGCCATAAACACCTTCTCGTCGATGCCGGCTTCCTTGATGCTGAGCGGCATATCCATATCTTTCATCAGTTGGCGGATGGCCGCGATGAAGTTGTCGATGCTTTCTTCGTCGTTCTTGCCACCGAAACCGAGGAATCGGGCTGCCTTGGCCAATTTTTCGTCGGCCATAAAGCGTTCATACTTCGGGAACGGCACGAACTTGTTGGGCTTCAGCGAATTGTATTTCACGACGTAAGGCAACAGAATGGCGTTGGCGCGTCCGTGCGGGATGTGGTAGTCGCCGCCAAGTTTGTGGGCCATACTATGGTTGAGGCCGAGGAAGGCGTTGGTGAAGGCCATACCGGCAATGCACGAGGCGTTGTGCATCTTTTCGCGGGCTTTCAGGTCGAATTGTCCGTTCTCGTAACAGCGTTTCAGGTAGCCAAACACGAGGTCCATGGCTTGCAGGGCGAGGCCGTCGGTGTAGTCGTTGGCCATATTCGAAATGTAGGCTTCAATGGCGTGGGTCAAAACGTCCATACCCGTGTCGGCGGTGGCGCGTTTGGGCAACGAAACCACAAACTGTGGGTCGATGATGGCCACATTGGGCGTCACGGCATAGTCGGCCAAAGGATACTTGATGCCTTTCTTCTTGTCGGTGATGACGGTGAAGGCGGTCACTTCGCTGCCTGTGCCAGACGTGGTCGGGATGGCCACCATCTTGCATTGCTGGCCCAAATGCGGGAACTTCACCACGCGCTTGCGAATGTCCATAAACTTTTGGCGCAGGCCGTCAAACGAGGTCTCGGGATGTTCGTAGAACAGCCACATACACTTGGCCGCGTCCATGGCCGAACCGCCGCCCAAGGCGATGATAACGTCAGGCTGGAACGAGCGCATCTCGGCCACACCTCTCATTACGGTATCGACATCCGGATCGGGTTCCACGTCGGAAAAGATTTTGTAGTGGCAGCTTTCCTCGCGCTTGTTGAGGTAGTAGGTCACTTTGTCGACATAGCCGAGTTGCACCATCATCGGGTCGCTCACGATGAAGGCCTTGCTGATGCCTTCCATACTTTCGAGATATTGCACCGAACCGTATTCAAAATAGACTTTCGGCGGGATTTTGAACCATTGCATATTCACTCTTCTTTTGGCGATTTTCTTCTTGTTGATAAGGTTGACGGTCGAAACGTTGGCCGTGGTGCTGTTGTGGCCGTATGAGCCGCAGCCGAGGGTCAGCGACGGGGTGTTGGTGTTGTAGATGTCGCCGATGGCACCTTGCGACGAGGGCGAGTTGACGATGATACGGCCCACCTTCATTGCCTTGCCGAACTTCTCGATGAGGTCGTCGTTGGTGCTGTGGATGATGGCAGTGTGACCCAAGCCGCCCAAGTCGAGCATCTTGCGGCACATCTCGAAACCTTCAACGTGGTTGTTGACCACATAGTAGGCCAACACGGGCGAAAGTTTCTCACGCGAAAGCGGATAATCGGGACCGACATCCTTCAGGCGGGCAATCAGTATCTTGGTGTTTTCAGGCACTTTTACGCCCGACTTGTCGGCAATCCAGTAGGCCGACTTGCCCACCACGTCAGGATTGACCGCACCCTTTTCGGCATTGATGACAAAGGCCGACACCTTCTTGATTTCGTCTTCGTTCAAGAAATAGCAGCCGTTTTCTTTCATATAGCTCTCAAACAGGTTAGAAATCACCTTGTCGACGATGACGGCTTGCTCCGAGGCGCAAATCATACCGTTGTCGAAGGTCTTCGACATCATCAGGTCGGTGCAGGCGCGTTTCACGTTGGCCGAGGTCTCTATATAACAAGGTGCGTTGCCGGGACCCACGCCAAGGGCGGGTTTGCCGCAGCTGTAGGCCGAACGCACCATACCCGAACCGCCTGTGGCCAAAATCAAAGACACTTTCGGATGGTTCATCAAAGCCATTGTGGCTTCTACCGAAGGATGCTCAATCCATTGGATGCAGTTTTCGGGAGCACCGGCGGCGATGGCAGCGTCGCGTAGGGTCTTGGCAGCAGCCACCGACGATTGTTGTGCCGAGGGATGGAATCCGAAAATGATTGGGTTGCGCGCCTTGGTGCAAATCAGCGACTTGAACATGGTGGTAGAGGTCGGGTTGGTCACAGGCGTAACACCAGCGACGATGCCGACTGGCTCGGCCACTTCCACATAGCCTTCCATTTCGTTGTCTTCCACCACGCCAACGGTCTTTTCGTCCTTGATGGAGTTCCAGATGTATTCTGTCGCGAAAATGTTCTTGATGATTTTGTCCTCATAAACGCCCCGTTGGGTCTCTTCGTGGGCAAGTTTGGCCAACTCGCGATGGTGTTCCAAACCCGCCAAAGCCATTGCGTAGACGATTTTGTCCACTTGCTCTTGGTCGAAGGTGACGTAGGTCTTCAAGGCTTCTTCGGCGTTTCTGACTAAAATGTCGATTTCTTCCTGTATCGATAATTGTTTATCGATTTTAACTGTTGAGGTTTCCTTTTCCTTAGATGTTTTCATTTTCTTAAAATTGTTGTTGGAAAATGTATCGGTTCGTTATTTGTTTTTCAATTTGTAGGCAAGTTGGCGCGAAAGCACAGCGAGCGAAGAGGGGAGGTTCTCGTTTTTCACGAGGATGCCTTGCGGCACGTTGAGCAGCGCGAAAGCGAAGTTCCAGATGGCGAGGATGCCGCACTTCACCATTTGGTCACACACGGCCTGCGCTTGGTCGGCGGGCACGGTGATGATGCCGATTTTGACCCCAGTGCGCTGGATGTAATTCTCCATCTTTTCCATAGGAAGGATGAATTTGTCTCCGACCTGAAGGCCGTGCAGGTCGGGGTCCTTGTCGAACCCAACCGCGATATTCAGCCCCATACTCGAAAACTCCTTGTTGGTCAAAATCAGCCTACCGAGGCTTCCCACGCCGACCAAGATGGCTTCATCAACTTTATTATAACCTAAATAATCACTCAAATCGTTTATCAAAGTATCGATTTCAAAGCCAGTGCGGGGCTTGCCTTCCACGCTGCTCACGCCTGCCAAGTCCTTGCGAACCAAGACGGGATTGAGGTTGAGGCTTTGGGCAACGGCGGCAGCCGACACATATTCCTCACCATGCTGCTGCATCTTGCGGATGTGGCTGTAGTAGAGCGGCAACCTGCTCAAGGTCGATTTCGGTACTACCAAGGATGTGTTGTGTTGCGTTGCCATATCGATACAAATTTATCTATTTGTTTGATGGCGCAAAAATAGTGTATTTTCTGATAGGTTGTATCAAAAAAATGCACTAATTTTGAAATGGTTTATATATTGCTGTATTTTAGGGTGATAAATAATCAAGGCGCAACCTCAATCTCAACACCCACACTCCAAGGCGAAGGGTTGTTGGCCTTTGTGCCAAGAATCGGGTCGTCTTTGGTCAGGATGGGGGAGAGGCGATAGCTGCCATAAACTCCGATGTTGACCAAGTTGGCAATGCTGTAACTGATGCGCGTGGTGACACCGTATTCGAAGAGGTTCATCGCTCTGCAATGGTTATAATAGCTGGTGACTTTGCTCTTGTAAGGTTGAATCGGGTTGCCTTCTGGATCTTGCCATTTCATATTGTCCACAACCTTGACGCGGCGCAGGGCGTTAATGCCGCCATATACGCCCAAATCCCAGTTAATGCCCCACAGACGTATGACGACACGTTGCAACAACTCGCCTCGCAGTTGCATCTGACGCATGGTGGTTTCACGATCTGCAATTTCCATGGCGCCAGGGATTTGTCCTTTGGCAACAAAACGGTTCCAATCCAAGCCGAGGCCCATACCTATTTTATATGACTTGCCGTACATCCAGCGGCGACCGAAAGTGAAATGGCGGTTGAAGCCATTCCAAGTAGCATCGGGCAAATTGTAGTCGTATTGGAAGTAGGTCGTCTTCTGCCAGCCTTCATTTTTAACCTTTTTAAAAGTGCCGTTTTGGCTGTTGCGGTTGTTGGCGAGCAAGTTGACATCGCCGCCCTTTCCATTGATAGGGCAGGAGTCGTAGAAGCCGTTATAGCTGACATTCAGTTTCTTGCCTTCGCCGAAATTGCTGTTGTACAGTTTGATGCCTGTTGAATCGGGCGACACCTTATAATAACCAAGCAACACTCCGTCATTGCCTTCCACATTGATGAAAACAGGTTGGTTCTCTACAATCTCAGAGAAAGTGATTTTCACGCCGTCCTTTTCCTGCACAAGGTTGAAGGAACGTTTGGCGGGCATCAGGTCACCAGTGAAATAGGCGGATTGAGGCACACCGTAACCGTAGGCATAGTCGAAATAAGGATAAAGGTCGGCGGATTTCTCGATTTCGGCCTTCATTTGGAGGGCGGTCTTGTTGCGCATGGTTTGCCAAGCACAGGCGCAGAAACCAGCCGTCAGCGGACTGGCGAAAGAGGTTCCGGCTGCAATGGTATAGCCTCCGCTTGGGTCGGCTACATCAGCGATACCGAAAGCCATCACATTGGGTTTCAGTCGTTTGTCGGCAGTGGGGCCGTATGAACTGAATTTGATATGCTGGTAGTTGTCCAAATCGCTTTCTATGCCACCCACGGTGAGAACGTTCTCGGCATCGGCGGGCGTGATGATGGTCATCCAGCGTTTGTCGTCGCCTTCGTTGCCGGCAGAATTACAGATTAAAATGCCTTTTTCGACGGCTTTGTTGGCGGCTTTGCCGACGTATGAAGTGCCGTCCATGTCCTTGGTCCAGTGGCGGTCTTTGCCGTAGCCGAGCGAACTGTTGATGATGTCGGCACCGTTTTTGTCGGCCCATTCCGCGCCTTGCGCCCACCAAACTTCTTCCTTGAACGGCTCAGGGTCGATTTCGGTGCGGGCCAAAAGGAACTCTGCTCCAGTGGCAAGGCCAAGTTTTTGACCCTTGTCGTTGATGCCAGCGATGCAACTCAGCACCATCGTGCCATGCGTGCTCCATCCGTACACATCCTCTATTTTATTGGGGAAGTTGTAGGTTTTGAGAATCTGATGGTTGTCACGCAAATGCTGGAAAGCTGGATGGGTGTTCACTTTTGGGAAACCACCGTCCATCACGCAGATGCGCAAGCCTTTGCCATCGATGCCTTTGTCGATGAAATGTTGTCCGCCAAAACGGATAAGTTGGTCGGTGAGGATTTCGTTTTTGTCGTCCTCAGTTTCCTTGAACTTGGTTTTAACGCGAGCCATTGTTCCGCTGGAAACAATTTCCTGAACACGCGCCACAAAGGGCAGTTGGGCGATTCGGTTAGCATTGTCGTCAGTAGCCTCAACGCCAATCGCATTGAGCCAACGCGATTCGCCGAAAACCTCTGTGGAATAGGTGTTTACCGCATTGATATAACTGTCGTTCAACGGGTAATTACTGATGTCGTAAAGGTCGGCGCCGCATTGTTCGTAACGTGCGATGGCTTTCGCATCGAAGTAGGAGTAGGGGTCGAATTGGGTGTCGTTTTTGTCAGTGAAGAACACCCAAAAACACTTTTCTTGTGCCATTGCCACGGTCGAAACGAGGGCAAAAACGGCGATGATTAAATTTTTTCTCATAAAATTTGAAATTTGCTGCAAAGGTATGGTTTTATTTTCTACTTTTGTCACCAAATTTAAAATCTATAAGCCTATGGAAGAAAATCTTACCAAAGAAAAATTTGAAATCTTTATGATGCTATGTGCGTCAGGTATTGACGGGAATATATCTATGACCGAACTTGAACGCATTCTCTCACAGTTCGACAGCAAGGTCTACAACGAGGTTTTTGAATCGTGGAAATCGATGACAAGCCCTGCGTGGCTTAGCTTCTTCAAGGAGCACAAGGACGAATTCCTGAAGACCGAGGACGACAAGGCCGCTTTCATGGCCGACATCCATGACATCGTTGGTGCCGACGGCGTGAATACGCTAAAAGAGCAGAACTTCGTCAAAGTGCTTGAAATGCTAATCAACGACGAGCTTTAATGTCGTCATGTCCTATGAATCAAAGGCTTTCCGTTTGGCGCAATGCGACGGGAAGCTTTTTTTCATGCCCTAAAACCGCCTTTTCTAAATTAGAACGATTCTAATTTACGTTTTCGGTGTTTTTTGCCTGTGCAAATGTTTGAAATTAAAGCATTTGCAAAGTCGGTTGATTTGGAAAAAACTTTGCGTATTATTTGGAATGAGCGGTATATTTCCCTAAATTTGCAGCGTTTTTCGGGTGTCTTTGCCCGACAGACAAAGAAAACAAAGTCAAATCACTCAATAATTAACCCAAAAAGGAAAAATATGGCAAAAGTTAAGTCATTAGCTGAACTGAAAGCTATGAGAGAAAAGCTTCAGTCGAACCTCGACCTTCGCGAAAAGAGCAACGACCCTGATTCGTTGGTGCAAGTTAAGGTCGCCATGGCCACCTGCGGTATCGCCGCCGGTGCCAAGCAAGTAATGGAACACATGATGGAGAAGGCCGACGAGCTGAAACTCGGCGTCGTCTTCACCCAGACCGGCTGCATGGGCTATTGCCACGCCGAGCCGACCATCGAGGTGAAGTGCCCGGGCAAGGACCCGATCGTCTTCGGTCATGTCGACAACAACCGCGCTGATGAAATCCTCACCAAGTATGTGATGAACAACGAAATGGTTGAGGGTGTCATTCCCGTGAACTATGAAACTATCTAACTAACCCTTAATTCGGAGGAATTTATATGGCAAAAATCAAGATGCACGTGCTTGTCTGCGGCGGTACCGGCTGCCAGGCTTCGGCAAGTGCTCAAATCATCAAGAACTTCGAGGACATTCTCGCCGCGAAGGGCTTGCAGGATGAAGTTCAGGTGGTCAGGACCGGTTGCTTCGGCTTCTGCGAGAAGGGACCCATCGTCAAGATCATGCCTGACAACACGTTCTACACTCAGGTGAAGCCTGAAGACGTCGAGAAGATCATCAACGAGCACATCATCAAGGGCCGTAAGGTCACAGATTTGCTCTACATGGACCCTGAAAACAAGGAACATGTCGCCGACTCGAAGCACATGGGCTTCTACCGTAAGCAACTGCGTATCGCTTTGCGTAACTGCGGTTTCATCAACCCCGAAAACATCGACGAGTGCATCTCGCGCGGCGGTTATGAGGCATTGGGCAAGGTGTTGTCCGAAATGACCCCCCAACAGGTGGTCGACGAAATCACCAAGTCGGGCCTCCGTGGCCGTGGCGGTGCTGGTTTCCCCACCGGCGTGAAATGGGGTCTCTGCGCAAAGAACAAGTGCGATGAGATGTATGTCATCTGCAACGCCGACGAAGGCGACCCGGGTGCGTTCATGGACCGTTCCATCATGGAAGGCGACCCGCACAGCATCGTCGAGGCTATGGCCATCTGCGGCTATGCCATCGGTGCCACTCACGGTTTGGTCTACATCCGTGCTGAATACCCGCTGGCTATCCACCGCCTGCAAGTCGCCATCGCCCAAGCTCGCGAATACGGCCTGCTCGGTAAGGACATCCTTGGCTCGGGCTTCGATTTCGACATCGAACTCCGCTACGGTGCCGGTGCTTTCGTTTGCGGTGAAGAGACCGCTCTGATCCACTCGATGGAAGGCAAGCGCGGTGAACCCACGCTGAAACCCCCGTTCCCGGCTGTTAGCGGTTATATGGGCAAGCCCTCCAACGTGAACAACGTGGAGACCTTCGCCAATGTGCCGATTATCATCACCAAAGGTGCCGACTGGTTTGCCAGCATCGGCTCCGAGAAGTCGAAAGGCACGAAGGTGTTCGCTTTGGCCGGTCAGATCAACAACGTCGGTCTGATTGAGGTCCCGATGGGCACCACGCTGCGCGACATCATCTACGAAATCGGTGGTGGCATCAAGGGTGGCCGTAAGTTCAAGGCCGTCCAAACCGGTGGTCCTTCAGGCGGCTGCTTGACGGAGAAACACCTCGACACCCCGATCGACTATGAAAGCCTCGCCGCTGCCGGCTCCATGATGGGCTCGGGCGGTATGGTGGTCATGGACGACACCTCCTGCATGGTGGCCATCGCCAAGTTCTACTTGGAGTTCACCTGCGAAGAAAGCTGCGGCAAGTGCTCGCCCTGCCGTATCGGTAACAAGCGTATGCTCGAAATCCTCACCAAGATTACGGAAGGCAGAGGCACTATGGACGATCTTCAGGAACTCCGCAACCTCGCTGCTGTCATTAAGGATACCGCCCTCTGCGGTCTGGGTCAGACCTCACCGAACCCAGTGCTTTCGACCTTGGACAACTTCTGGGACGAGTATGTTGAGCACGTCGTTGACAAGAAATGCCGCGCTGGCGTCTGCAAGAAACTCATGCGTTACGAAATCGACAAGGAGAAGTGCATTGGTTGCGGCGCTTGTAAGAAGAACTGCCCCGCTGAAGCCATCTCGAAGACCGACTACATCGCTCCCGGCCACAAACTGCCGTCGATGATGATCGATCCTACCAAGTGCATCAAGTGCGGTGCCTGTATCTCAACCTGTAAGTTCAATGCAATTTCTGTCAAATAAAATAGAGGAGGAGACATATTATGATTAATGTAACAATTGATAACAAACAGATCCAGGTCCCGGAAGGCACTACTATCCTGAAAGCCGCCCGCATGGCCGGTATCCATATTCCTACCCTTTGCTATTTTGAACTGGCAGGAATGAAATTTGAAAACAAGCCCGGTGGCTGCCGCGTTTGCGTCGTCGAAGTGGTGAAAGACTTCAACGGACGTCCGCGTCGTAACCTTGCCCCGGCTTGCGCCACCGACTGCGTGGAAGGCATGGAAGTGCTGACCCACAGCGCCCGCGTCATCAACGCCCGCCGCACCGTGGTCGAACTCATCCTTTCCGACCACCCGGCCGACTGCTTGACTTGCCCCAAGAGCGGCAACTGCGAGCTTCAGTCACTGGCCCAATATCTCGGCATCCGCGACATCCCGTTCAAGGGTGAACAGAGCCACTATCGTCAAGACATGTCGCCCAGCATCATTCGTGACATGGACAAGTGCGTAATGTGCCGCCGCTGCGAGAACATGTGTAACAACGTCCAGACCGTTGGTGCCCTGAGCGCCATCAACCGTGGCTTCAGCGCCGTCGTGGCTCCTGCCTTCGAGCAAGACCTCGTCGACTCGCCTTGCGTCATGTGCGGTCAGTGCGTCCAGGTGTGCCCCGTTGGCGCCCTCAGCGAAGTGGACGACACCCGCAATGTTATGGCTGCCATCAACAACCCGAAGAAGACCGTCATCGTCAACACGGCTCCCGCTACGCGTGTGGCCCTTGGTGAAGAGTTTGGTATGCCTGCTGGCACCATCGTCACCGGTCAAATGGCCGCTGCCCTGCGTCGCCTCGGCTTCGACTATGTGTTTGACACCGACTTCACTGCCGACCTTACCATCATGGAGGAAGGCACCGAGCTCCTCGGCCGTATCAAGAAGTTCATGGCTGGCGACAAGAGCGTCCGTCTGCCTATCCTCACTTCTTGCTGCCCGGGTTGGGTCAACTTCTTCGAGCACAACTTCCCCGACATGCTCGACGTGCCTTCAACCGCCAAGTCGCCTATGCAAATGTTCGGCGCCATCGCCAAGAACTATTGGGCAGAAAAGATGGGCATCAAGAGAGAAGACCTCGTCGTCGTCTCCATCATGCCTTGCTTGGCCAAGAAGTACGAAAGCAAGCGTAAGGAATTCTACAAGGATGGCAATCCCGACATCGACTATGTCCTGACGACCCGCGAGTTGGCCCGCTTGATCAAGCAGTTCAACCTCAACCTGAAGGATATGCCGAGCGAGGACTACGACGACCCGTTGGGCGAATCCACGGGTGCTGCCGTCATCTTCGGCGCCACTGGTGGTGTGATTGAAGCTGCCACCCGTACCGCCTACGAGGTGTTCACCGGCAAACAATGCCCGAAGATCGACTTCACCGAACTCCGTGGTATGGAAGGCATCCGCGATGCTTGGGTCGACTTCAACGGTACGCCCATCCACATCGGCATTGCCCACGGTCTGAGCAACGCCCGCGCCCTGCTCCAGAGAGTGCGCGAAGGCAAGGAACAGTTCCACGCCATCGAGGTCATGGCCTGCCCCGGCGGTTGCGTCGGCGGCGCTGGTCAGCCCTACCACCACGGCAACAGCGAGATCATCAAGAAGCGCACGGAAGCCATCTACCGCGAGGATGCTGGCAAACCGATCCGTAAGTCACACGAGAATCCTTCGATCATTAAGTTGTACAAGGAGTATCTTGGTGAGCCTTGCGGCCATCTGTCACACGAACTGCTGCACACCCACTATTTCGACAAGTCAGAACATGTTGAAATCAGCGAGTAATTCAATAACCAGTAAATAATAGAAAGGAAATAAATATGGCAGTTATTAAATTATCAGAAGCGAAGATCAACTTCATCAAGGACGTCTGCAAGTCGTACGGCAACAAGCCGGGTGAGGTCATCAATGTGCTGCACAAGGTTCAGGGCGAGTATGGCTATCTGCCTGCTGAAGTCCAGGAATTAGTGGCCAAGGAATTGGGCATCCCGGTTTCGAGAGTCTACGGCATCGTTTCGTTCTATTCCTTCTTCACCATGACCCCGAAGGGCGAGTATCCGATCAGCGTTTGCTTGGGTACTGCTTGCTATGTGCGTGGTGCCGAGAAGGTGTTAGACGAA
>Ga0326514_10000197_pt1 | contig 38453 bp, 47 predicted proteins | sample 3_2548_0518_D_FD_203653 | JGI IMG/M metagenome (GOLD analysis project Ga0326514, IMG submission 203653) | Bovine rumen microbial communities from UC Davis, California, United States - 3_2548_0518 | ecosystem: Host-associated > Mammals > Digestive system > Stomach > Rumen | place: USA... | reverse complement strand
CCGCATTGCGAAGCCTTCGCGCTACACGTACCAGCAGGTCGTGCTCGGCAAGAGCAAGGCTGCGACGGCGGTGCTCGCGTCCGTGAACGCCACGCAGGGCAGGGCGTACTTCCCTATCGCCCAGTATGCGTGCGACCACCATGCGTCTTACGGCTCTTATGGCGACTTCTACAACGTGGAAGGTCTCCGCCACGGCGACTGGTACATGATGGGCATGGACGAGATGGCGGAAGTGTTCCGGGACATCCGCTACTCTCTCTCCGGCTACGGCGTGACCAGCGACCCGTTCAACCGCACGCTCTCCCGCATGGGCGGCATGGCGCTCGAACTCAACAGGACTGACGACACATGCCGTTATTGGTGTCCGTTCTTGCGTTCGCGCGCTCTCGCGTGGCTTCTGTACAGCTACGGCGCTCTGAACTACGGCTTCAGCCTGAGCTACTCCAGGCGGGTGGTGTCGTGCGCTACCGTGGAATTCTAGCGGAGGCACCCAATGGCGACTTACGACAACAAGGCTGCGCTCGGCTCCAACCTCTTTACCATCATCAAGAGCGTACTCACGAAGGTGAAGTCCGCTTACGACCTTGCGAACAGCAAGTATTCGCTCCCGTCCACGGGAATCCCGAAAAGCGACCTCGCAAGCGCAGTGCAGACATCATTGAACAAAGCCGACACGGCTGTCCAGCAGGCGGACATCTCCGGCAAGGCGGAAGTGTTCACGGCGATCGTGACCTCCACGTCCTGGTCCGACGTGGCCGCGGCCTTCAACGCCGGAAAGGTCCTCTTCGCCTACATCGGCGGAACGGTCTCCGGAGGGAGCAGCGTCTTCCGGCAGTCAGTGCCTCTCTCGTACGTCGTGTACGAATCGGACGGTACCACTCCCGGTGCTTTCATCTTCCTATTCGAGAACAGCACGCCGAAGACGGCGTCCGGCAGTGGTGTCGGCTCGACGACAAGATGGACCGTATCGAGCACCGGCTGGAGCTCGTCCCTTCTCAATGTGGACTACGCTAAAGCGGCGAACACGGCGAACTCTGCGAATACTGCGACGACGCTGTCGTCCACGCTGCCCATCGGGCTCGGCGGAACGGGTGCAACGTCGGCGACCGCGGCCGAGTACAACCTGCTGACGAAGACAACGACGCAGCTGTCCGCCGTGTCCGGATCTGACCGTATCCTCTTCGCCTTCGCCTCGCCATCGGCATCCAACGGGCGCATCGGCGGTTACCGCACCGTGGACACGGTGGGCGCTTATATTCTCACGCTGATGTCATCGTACCGAAAGTACGCGGGTATCGGATTTATGCAGCAAATCTGCTACGCGCCCACGTCTCCGGGGACCGGCAAGGGCAACGTCCACATGTTTGCGGGCGGAAAGTGGCACAACTTGGTGAACATCTCGGAAAACGATGCGGGCAACGTCAAGATCGCGTCCATGCCTTCCGATGTCACGTCGTGGACGGACGTGCTGAACCCGCCGAGCTCCATGTTCGTGGCGAAGGGCCTCTGCATCACCCGCCAGGGCTACGTGGGCACGCTCCACGGCTTCATCGTGCCGAACCCCAACACGGAAGACTACCTGCCGACCCGCAGCTCCAACACGGCGACGACGTACACCCAGAGCGGCTACAAGGCCGCGGCATGCACGCATCTCCGTATCGACGGCTTCGACGAGAACATCGTCGGCGGCGGCATGGCCATCTTCACGGGTGGCCTCATCCTCTACGTGCAGGTGTCCAGCGGTACGCTCCAGGCGGTCACCACGAGCAGCTTCGGGAACTTTACCGCTGGGTCGGAATACTTCTTTTCAATCCCGATCTCGTTCAGTTCCATCAAGTAATCGTAACCAAGGCGAGGTATGGAATGAACTTTGAATCGATGACGGAAGTGGCGAACATTGTCGGGGCTCGTGCTCTCACGTGCTCCTACCCGACTTAGACGTTGTTCTGACAGAGAGGGTGTACTCGTTGCTAGAGGAAGCATGGAAGCCGGGAACGACCGCATGCGCGAGGACGGAAAGCACGGCATCGTCGAATGGCAGGCGCGAGGGTTCCCTTACGCCTATGGCTGTTATTCGTGCGGGATGTGCGTCAGCCGCGAAGCGGTGCGCAGGCTCCGTGATCTCAACGGGGGCCGGATCTTCCATCCCGCCTTCGACGGGGTATGGGGCGACGAGGACAACTTCCTTGCCGACGAGCTCGGCTACAGCGGCTTCCGCATAGGCTTCTCGACGCGTGTTCGCCTGTCGGGTTCGTTTGGCAGCTGCGCCGATAAACGAAAATTCGACGGATTCACGGAAAACTTCATCAAGCGTATCAATCTGCGGCGCGACCTTCTCGGCGCGTCGGCATAACGGAAATTCCCCGCCGCCTTTGCTTAAAAATGCGGCCGTTTTCGGATGTGCCCGCCCCTTTTGTAATTATTTATTTTTGTTTATCGAATACGTGCGGCTGCCGGCCGCATATTCTGTTTTCAAAAGGACGGTCTATATGGCAAGTATCCCAGGCAAGCAGTTGCACAGGACGGGGACTACCGCGGAGTTGCAGTCATATCTGTCGGATAGGGAGTTCGGGTATTCAACGGACGAGAAACGTGCGTACACAAAGATAGAGGGCGAACTCGCGCCTCTAGCGGACAGCAAATTTGCGGTGTTCAACGCAACATTCACTCCATCTTCGGGCACGTACCAATGGCCTGACGCGGCGAAGGTTGCGGCAGCGGTAGCGGCCGGCAAGAATGTCGTGATCGACCTGGCGACACTAGGCAATGTCGTCCGTTATTACCTGTATTACACCAACGGCTCCGGAACCTACATCTTCGAAAGCGCCTCCTTCTCGCGCATCACGCTGAACAATGGCGAGTATGCCTTGCAGAAGATGATCGATACGGAGCTCAAGTCTGATAGCTCAAATCCGGTGACGAATGGTGCGCTCACCGCCATAATCGGCAACGTCGAAGCCGCGTTGGCGGGTCTTTAACGAAGGGATATATCTATGAGCATTGCGAGCGAAATTACAAGGTTGCAGGGCGTGAAGTCCGACATATTGCAGGCCATAAGCGATAAGGGCGTGGAAGTTCCGTCTGGCAGTATGTTGGCTGACTGCCCGGATCTTATTGTCAGCATTAGCGGCGGTGGTTCATTCGAGTCCGACAACATCGTGAATATTGTCCCGATTAACAAGATGGCTGTGGTCGATTCGAATGGCTATATCGGGTTTGATCTAACCAACTTCTTCCAGTACAGGGGAAGCACCTACTACTACAATTATGCCATTCTTTCAGCCAGCGATGATTTTTCAAGCAAGGGATTGGGCCAGGTGACCTTCTACACTCCCGCGAGCAACAACATCGGGGGCAGGGTGTACAATACGGTCGTAATCGGTGGCAGGGAATGGATGGCTGAAAATTTAGACTTTAAGTTTAGTGGTCTTGCTGTAGGTCAAGGAATATCTTCGGAACCTAGCGCTAATTATTACAATAATAATGAAAATACTTATGGTGTGAATGGAAATAAGTATGGTCTTCTGTATAATTGGTATGCGGCGAAGTATCTCGAAGACTACAAATCTGAACTAATTCCAGGTTGGCATGTACCTACAGATGACGAATGGACAGCTCTTGCTACTGCAGTAGGTGGCACTAATGTTGCTGGCACTAAGCTGAAATCTACTACTGGATGGAATTCTGGCAATGGTGACGGCTCTTACGGCTTTGAAGCTTTTCCCATTGGTTACAGGAACATCAGTGGCAATTTTTACAATATAGGCGCTGAAGGGCACTTTTGGACATCCACTGCTTCCTCGTCTTCGTATGGCAAAGAGCGTTACTTCTATTCCAATGCAGATATATCCTCAACGAACAGTGATAAGAAAAACTGTTGCGGTATTCGTCTTGTCAAGGATTCCGCGTAAAAAATAACTCCGGACGAATCCGGAGTTATTCAACGCTATGATTTTAGGTTAGTTTGCGCCTTTTGGGCCTAGAGCGAACGGGACCGCAGGTGCAGTCGGTTTTCATTTATTTGGAGGACAATCAAAGTTGAACGTATTTGCAACTAAATTAAACGCACTACCAATTAAAACAAAGGAAAACATTATGCCTTACAATCACCCTATTCCTAGGGCACCAATAGCGCCGTCGATGCTGCCCAGAGTGACAGCAGCATGTAAACATAGGGGTTTTTGATTATATTTAAGATGAGGTTTCGGGTGCCATGACGAAGACAAATTTACAGAAATGGATTGCATACATGAAGAAGACCCTTCCGGAAAGCGCACTGGAACCATTTCCTGTCCCTACTGGCGGGGATGTTGGCCGGATCCTTGTGGTGGATAGTCGTGGAAAGCCTGCCTGGAGCGCCGCCGTTTTCGATGCGGCGGGCGAGTCCCGCGTACACTCCCGGTTGAATCATAGGAGGAACGGCCATTGAACGCAGCCACTTTGACCGCCATCGCAAACGTAATTGGGGCTCCCGCCTTTGCGGTGCTTGTATGCATCGCCCTCTTCGGGCTCGGCCTCTATAAGATCGTGCCCCGATTGCAGGAAGGGCAGAAGGCAACCGAAGCCATCCGCAAGGACCGTGAAAAGAAGCAGAAGGAATACGCCGAGCGGTTCGACCGCCTCGAACGTTCCCTCATCGAAGAACGCTCCGCGCGGGAGACATTCGAGGCGTTAACGGTTCAGCGTCTCAAGGATAGCGATATCAAGTTCGAAAAGCTTGACGCCAAGGTCGACGACCTCCGGAATTCCGTCGGCAGGGTTGACAACGGGGTGGCGACGCTCTCGGGCCAAATAGCCACTCTCATCAAGCTGCGGGAGACTTGAGGGATGATCGAATTTGCAATCTCAATCGCAATGGCGGCGGTAGTGGGCGTGGTCGGCCTCGCCGTTTCTGTCGCCATCGGGCAGGCCATCCTCGACGGCATTAAGGACGTATGCAAGGACAAGGAAAATGAAGAAGATTCTCGAACTATTGGCAAGAATCGGGATACGGATCACAATTCGTTTCTGACCTAGTGGAGGAAAAATGGCAAAACGCAACAGAATTACAGTTGACAGCTTCTCGGCGTCAAATTTCCACACGACCGAATCGCGGCCGTACCTGTTCACCAGTCCGGCCACAATATGGATCCACTTCACACGAATCCTGGCGACCGGGCGGAAGTACCGGGGAGTCATCTCCATCTGTCTGCTTGACGGGTTTATGACCGATGGCGCTTCCACGAAGTGGCCGATTTCGCTTCTCGTGCCCAACTGGCGCCCGGGGGACAACCGCTACAATGCGGCGCCTACGGCACACGACGTGCTCTACATCGTCCGCGGCCTGATTCCCGGACTTGTCCGGGATACGCCTCTACTTGATCTTTCACGTGAAGAATGTGATGATATTATCCGGGGGATGTGGCGGTCTTGGGGAATGTCACGATTCCTCGCCGGCTGCGCCGACAAGGGACTTGAATTTTTCGCCGGCGGAAGCCAGCATTGGGGCAACGACGGCTACAATGTGAAAGACCGGGCGGTTGTCCGGTGGCGACTGGTCGAAGCCGCCAATGGACGATAACGGCGAATCGCCCCGCAGTCATCGCGAGTGGGGATTTTTACTCCTTCGTGCTGGCGTATACCCCAAACGCCAGCACAGAGGACGATCACACAATCCCGGCGCATCCCACGATGAAATCCGCCCCCCGCTGTGAAATCACTGCTAAAATCGCGCCGATAAGTCCCACAATGGCAAGAGCCAAGTTGCAGCCGATAATAATTCGCTTTACCGCTTTGTTCATTCCTTCGGCTCCTTGAATTCGTTGGCAATGCGGACCCACCTGTCCCGCCACTTGATCAGCCAACTAAGGTACTCGGGACTCGGCAAGAATGCGTCCGCCATCTTGTTTTCGCAGGTGGAAATGATGCGAAGGCATCTCCTGTACTTTTGGCGGCGGATAGCTTTTTCCATGCTGTCCCTAAGCCGGTTCGCGGCATTCGCCTGCTCTCGGTTCAGTCGGTCGATGACGGCGGAGTTGTCCGTGTGCGGGACGGCTTCGATTCCGGCGAGGCATTCGTCGACGTCCTTCTTGCCGTAGCACTGGATAGGCTTGTCGCCGGAGATTCCCATTACTTCCGGGTAGGCATTGAACCAACGTTCCTTCAGGTCTTCAATCGTTATCATTAATCAATCCTCCCAAGTGATTACAAAGTATTGCTTGCCGTGCTCCGCGCCCCGTAGCTGTAGGGGGTTGAACAAAGGCCGGCGGGGCACGGGAGTGTCATTTGCATTCCCTAAAATACTCTGCAAGGTCAAGCCAACGGTTGGCCCACTTTCTCCAGCGAACACACCCTTCAACCGATCGTTCGAAACAAGGGTCCCGAAAGGCAAATTCCAATTCACAGATGGCATAATCGTGCAGCGCCAAGCACCGCCTGTATTTTTGCCGGCGGAGTTCATCCGCCAGCCCTGCGCTGAATTTTTTTATCTGGGCGTTTTCCGCTTTCAGGCCGGCAGCCCCTTTGGCCGCATCGCGTGCCGCCCGGATATCAAGAACGAGAAGGGCGAGCGGGGAGATGACCATTGCGCCCACGTAAATGAGAATGGCTATTTGAAGCAGCGGGTGATCCATTTTTCCTCGGACTTATGGTTGATTGTGCATTACATGCCGGATTCCAGGTATTCGGCCAACCCATAGATGATCAAAATCCCAATAAAGACGCCGACGGCTGTGACCTTGTCTACGAGCGCCTTGCGCTTGCGGTATTTGATCCATCCGCCTTCCGGCTTGTACTCCCTAAAGAACATTTATAGCCTCCTTTTCTTTTGCGATAATGGCCTTCACCGGGATAAATTGCATTTTCATTTCAGTTGTCCCAAAATTCGGAAAGAAATTCAACAAGCTGGCCCTTGTAGATCCAGCGCGTGCCATCACTCATATCGGAATGGGCGGTGCCATCCAATTCTACGAAAACGCCGCGGGGGTCATATTCGCCTTCAAGAAAAAATCCGGCGCCAACGGCGTTGATCCAATAAACGACCAGCGGCTTGCAAAAGTCCGGCCTGTGCTGATTCCAAAGGTGCCAGCGCATAGAAAACTCCTTATACCCTTTCGTGGATGATTGTCCGGGCCTCGACGTTGATGTTCCCGTTTTTGAGCACCTCGGCGATATCCTCAAGGGCCTTCGCCTGGCGGTCCAAGATACGGTTTTGCATTTCCAGCAATTTTGCGATATACGGATCGGTCATTTGGCGCCTCCTTATGCGGCGAAGCCGCGGTTCCACATAATCATATGGTTGGGCACGAGGACTACCTTTCCGCCATCGTATTCCACGCGCCAGCAGTATTTCGGGCGCTTGCGGTTGTAGCCGAGGATCTTGGCGACCTTGCCGTTAAGCAGGTGCACGGGGCGGCCGATAACCGTAGGCGCGTTCTTCACGTCCGCCGGGGCGTCCTTGATGAGGGAGTCGATTGCCTTTTTGTCCCACGGATCGAGGGCAACGTTGCCGGCCTCGTCGGTCGCGCGGATGGTGCACTTGTAGTTGATTTCATTCTCGGTATACGCGATGGACTTGGGGTCGAACGCCAGCCCGTTTTCTTCGCAGTATTTGGAGATGAGGGCGTTGATGGCTTCGAGGTGGGTGCGGATATTCTTGCGATCAAACATTTTATGCCTCCTTGTCGGAACGGGTTTTGCGTTCAATCACAACTGTGCCTTTGTTACGGCAATGCTCGACCAGCTGCCCGCAGTAATGCGGGAGGATGGCGCGGAGCCTTGCCACCGTATTCGGATAGAGGCGGGTGTAATTGGCCGCCGTGGTGCAGAAGTTGGCGTGACGCGGCTGGAACCCGACATTGTTGTGATGGATGGTGGTGCGCATGGCCTTTTCTTCGCTCGTCTGATAATTGGCGAGCGTTTGAAGGGCGCCGACAACCCACCTATCCTCCGTGGCGATCTTTTCTTCGAAGAAGGCGACCGCATCCTTCTTGGTCTTGAAATGCAACACTTTTGCCATATTCTCTTTCCTTGGTTAAGGGCGCTACCCGTGCCCTTATGTCCATAATATACATACGCTATTTGAAAAAGACACCACTTTTCTGAGAAAAATTTTCACTTTTTATGCGGTGGCGTATTTTGCGCAAAAATGGCGATTAAAGGCGAAAAGAAAAGGCGCCGCGTATTTGGGCGCCTTATAATAAATAAGCGGTTCTAAGCGCCGTTATGCGCCGGAATCCGGCGTTTCCGCATTGGGGCCGCCTTCAGTGATGCCTTCCGGGGTGTCCGGAGATACCGCGCCCGACTTGTCTTCGGCAGTGCTTTCCGAGGACGATTCGGCGGATTCGAGGCGTGGCGCCAAATCGGCCTGCATCACCGGACGAGGACCGTATTTGCGCGGGCGTTGCGTGGCGACGGCATCCTCGTGCGCCTCCCACTTTTCAATAACGCGCCGCGTGAGCTCGGCGGCCATCTCCGGGCTGTTTTCGCACATGCGAATGAGCTCATCCCTGGTGTACTGCTTTCCGAAGCGCTCCTCGAATTTCGCCAGCCTTTCGGGATCCTCGGCGATCCAGCCTTTCGCAAAGTCCATCGAAATGTTCTGGTTGCCTTCGCGTTCCTTGCGTGCATTGCGGCATTCGGCGGTATACCCCATCTCTGCCATCCAGTCCTTCATCGACTGGAGGGACAGGTCCGCCCCCGCTTCCCACTTGATGGCGGCCGCATTGCCATTGAGCTTTCCGTCCTTTTCACGCAGATCGAACAGGTAGTCCAAATCGCTGCCGATATTGTCAATGCCATAGTCAAAGTAGACGGTGTAGTAGATAGTGCGGAACGGGCGGGGAGTCTTGGACTTGAATGTCGTTGCCTTGACATACGCGCCAACAACCAGTCCATCCCGTTCGATCTTGCGGATGGTTTGGAGGAAGATTCGGGTGTGGCAGTAAAATTCCAGAGCCTTTCCGCAGCTGACTTCCCACTTCTGCCCATATCCCATGGAATCGATCTTATCGCGGATCTGCGAAATGATAATGAGGGAGCAGTGCGCATCCTCCAGCTTCTTGTGCTTGGTGCGGAAGAAGTTTTGGCTGAGGAATTTAGGAATCTGCATCCCGTAATTGCCTTTGTCCTCCACATCCTTTCCCGCCTTGAGCTGCCCGAGGCGTGCGCCTTCCATTGCCTCCTTCGATGCATCGCTCAAACCGTCCAGGGAGTCAATCGCATAGATGCCAACCGCGTCATCGGGGAGAGTATCCATATACTCAAGCATAAGGGATACATGCGCATCCATATCCTCCACGGTCACGGAATCTTCCACCTTCTTCTTTCCGATGCGGAGGTAGCCTTCGCTGTCCCTGGGGCGGGCATTCATGCCGTAGAGGCGCTCGGTGTCAAAGGTATCGCCACTTTCGCAGTCGTCCGAAAACCAGGCGAACTTGTTAAGGTTGCCGCCGTTGGCGTGATAATTCGCTGCAAGGATCTCATTCTTTACAAAGGTCTTTCCGCTACTGCGGTCCCCCGCAATACCTAAAATTGCACCATACGGCAGGCCCATCACGCCTTTGTCCCCGCCAACGAGAAGGTTAAGCAGGTCGGACCCCATACTCATGTAGGGCGTCTTCTTTACGGTTTCTTTTGCCATAAAAAAATTCCTTAGTTGTTTTAATGACTCATTCATTCACTTTTAATAAAAGGAAAAAATAAAAAGGCGAGGCGATCCAAAAAGCGGACAGCCTCGCCCGTTACCGAAAGGTTAGAACGTCGGTTCCGGATAGCCGGTGGACGGCTGGTAGCCCTGATCCTGCTGGCCCGCAGGGGCAACACCCGGATTGAGCGGTGCAGCATGCGGGGCGGCCGGAGGCATTCCGCCTGCCTGAGGGGCCGGGGCAGCGGCCGGGGCTCCATACGGATTTGCCGGGGCGGCAGGAGCCTGATATGCCGGAGCCGCCGGCGCCTGATAGGCAGGCTGTGCCGGGGTAGCGGCGGCGCTTTCCACCGGAAGGGCGGAGGAGCCGTAAAGCGCTTCGACAATTTCCTTGTCCGTCGGAATGTGCAGATACTTGTCGAGGCCCGGAATGGTATCGAGGATGGACTGCGGAATTGCATACTGGCGAGGCAGGAACGCGAAGTTGGTCGCCTCGCAGAAGGTGATGCCGTTACCCATAGACTTCGAATCCACACGGAAGGCAACGATCTTGCCGTTCGTGCCCGGGTCGGCAAACGGGATCGGGCCGTTCAGGCCAAGGCGGCGGCCCTGCACATCGGCCGCATCAAGCAGCGCCTTGCCGAAGGTCGCGTAGCTGGTGATGAAGAGTTTCGGCGTCGGATCCCCGCCGATCGGATTGCCGTGGACATCGACCTGCTGCACCCAAAGGGCAAGACGGTGGGAGGCCTTCGCCTCGCCGTTGCCTGCATTGCGGGCGGCTTCACAATACGGGCACTTGGTGCCGTACATGCGCTGGAGGCAGAGGGTAGTGCCCTGCGTGATGCCTTCGACGCGGTGGGTCCACATTTCAACCAGGAACTCGCCTTGGCCGATCTGGCGCGTGCCGTTGTGGACGCCCATATGCTTTTCCGTTTCAATGCCCCAAGGAATGATATTGAGGTAAACATCCTGTCCGATCATTTCCTTCTTCATGGCGAAGTACTTGGTGCCTTGCGGGGCATCGAGGATCTGCGGGCCGGATGTGCCGAAGCTGTCCTTCGAGGCCTGTGCGCTTGCCTGTGCGTCATTCATGTTCATCGTTTGCGGATTATAAGGCATAATTGATTTTTCCTTTTTGTTGATTGTTTATGCGTCTTGGTTTCTTAGGTTCTTGTTTTTGATGGAGAGGCGCACGCCGTCGGCGATGGCGCCCTCGATGCTGCCGTTGAAGCCTCCCGAAATTTCGAGGCGCACGGCATCATCGATCATTGATTTCTTGCAGTCCATCGCCCAGCGGGCATTGTCGAGGAGGCCCGCCGTGGCTTCGGCGTCAATGAGCTCATTTTCCAAGGCAATAAGCTCCTCATCCACGCCAAGCATGGACTTGATCTGGTTTTCCGTAATTTTTGAATTGTCCTGTGCGGCCTTTGCCCTTATGGCGAGATCCTTCTCGCTCGTGGCCTGCTTCAAACGCAGCTTTGCCTGGGCCGCCTCCCTTTTTGCATTGATCGCAAGCTTCCCATAATATTGGAGCCAGGAGGACTGTTTGCGGATGTCATCCGCCAGGTCGATGACCTTGAAGTGGTCCGGATTGATGTTGACCGGGCCTTCGGACATTTCCGGTCTGTCCAAGTCAAATTTCTTCATATGCGTACCCTGATAAATATTTGCCGTAGCTGTTTTCGTTGTGGGTACTCATAATATACGAAATGGCTGTCGCGTTCAAAAAGGATATGGAGGATTGCGCCGGTATTGGGGAGGGCCGGTCACGGGCGGCATGTTATATGGTTATTTGCGCATACGCGCATTGTACGGCGGTTATTCATTCTCCCGCGCATAAATGCCTGCCTATTGCGAAAAACGCCTTATATGCGCACTATGGCGTTATTTTCGGTGAACCGGTCGTGCATGGCCCGTGCCCAACGCCGTTCAGGATGGCCACGCAATGCCGCCTACACTCCGTGTGATTCTTTTACGCCCTTAGATATATATATCCGTGATTCTTTTGCGCCCTTAGATATCCCTATAGGGGGATTTGGGATATATATCTAAGGGCACAAAAGAATCACGCTTTTTAATCCTAAGTTCACGCTCACGGCAAAAGTCCCTGAATGCCTTTCGATGGTAATATGAGGCGTCCACAAAGTATATCCCGTCCTGTTGCGGACACGTTTCAATGTATGCGAGGTAATCTGCCGTTTTGCCCGTCTTCCCCTTGGGGATGCCCTTATCGTTGCGGCAATGCCGTAAAAGACGGTTCATCACATCCTGGTCGCCTCCGGCGGCCTTCCCGCATATATCCTTTACCTCGGCATATGTCGCACATTTTGCCAGCTTTTCCCGCAAATAATGGAAGCATTTGGTAGTTTCGGTGTCCCTGGGGACATACTTAAATCTTGCCTTTTCGCCTGTTTTGGCGATGAGGGCGGCATATGCGGCATCTATCCGCATTTCGGAGTATTCCTTCCACATGGCAGCCAGCTGCGAGCACGCCTTGTCGCCTTCCTCCGCCCAAAACGCCTTCCCGTCCTCAAATTGGCACTCCACCACCCTTTTCAAGGTTCTATTGCAGTCCTCCGGGGCGATTTCCGCATCCGGCCTTGTCGCGTTCAGGCTTATTGCATTCCATAGGATTGCGGCGCATAGGCGTGGAAGCGTGGCGTGGCGTTTGCCCCGGCGGATCATCGCAATAATCCGGGTTTTGTCCTTCGAATAGCAATACACGTGCCATTCAAGGCGCCCGCCTTCCCTGGCCGCCTTCCCATATTTATTGTTATATGCCCCCATGTTTAGCGGAATAAATTGGAATTGCTTGGGCGGTTTTCCGTACGCCTTTTCGTCAAAGTCCGTATTTCTAGGCTGCCGTGTCTTCTTCCAGCCGGAAATGTCCAAGGCAGGCGCATCCGCCTCCTTGCATCCGAAGGTGAGCTGTGCCGCACGGTCCATTTTCGCGTCCGCAACAATCCCGGTTTCCTTCTCAAATAATTCCCGGGCGCGTGCGGCGGCCAAATCTGCCCCATCCTTAATGTCCCGTGCGTATTTGATTTTGAGGAAAATCTTGCGCCTTGAGGGCAGGCGGGATGATGACTTGAGACAAATGGCGCGTTCCGCCTTTAAGCGCGAGGCAATTTCCCCAAGGTTTGCCTCGTCATCCACATATGCGGCCTGTTCCGGGGATAGGTGATCCAGGTCGAGGATGAGGGCTTCCGCCGATATGGCATCTGATATATTGAGGACGTGTCCTGCCCTATAGAGGGCGATAAGGGTTTCGAAGTCGGCATCGCCGCGAAACCATGTGGCGGAGCGGATGCCTTTGATGGCGCTTTCCTTATCCGCGAATGCTTCCGCTGTCGCCGTGACTTCCACGCTTTCCTCATAAAAGGAAGGCCAGCCGCACTATCCTCCTGCAAGAGAAATGGCGGCCGGCCTTCAAAATAAAAATCTTTTATGTCTCTTGCAGGAGGTATGCCTGTAATATACATCTTTCCGGGCAGGAGGCACTTTCGCCAAAAATATACGGGGCGACGCCAGACGTTTATTTTAAGAAATTTTTCGTGCGTGGCGTGCCGTGTTTTTGTTCTTTTTTCGATTTTTGCGCTGGAGTTTCCATATTGGGCGAAATTGCCGCATATAATCATGTTGGAATTTTGGCCACGCGTTGGGGCCTTTGTATTCTTTCCACGCTTCGGAGCATAATTTGCGTGCAGTATTTATGGATATACCCATTGGTATTTCTTTCAAGGCTGGCGTATCGGGTATTCTTTTGGCCTTTTCCCCTTGGAATATTTTGGCAGGCTTCCCGGTTTTAAGGCACCGGTCAAGTTCTTCAAAGAACGCCCCATTGGGGTCCTTCATTCCGCAGAGTTTTGCAAACGCGTATTCCATTTTTGATTTAAATCTTTGATGGACTGCCCGCCAAATATAATAATGTATGAGAATATGGGCGTTAACTGGCATTCGTACAAGCTTCTGCGGATATTTTTCATCAACAATGTCCCTATAATTCGCCGGCCGCTTCTTTTTAAATAGAATTTCGGCAATGATGGCGCAGGGCAGCCAATGATGCTGATGGCCGGTCGCGTAGTGCTGGCTTGCACATTTATTAAAGAGCGCCACGGCGCTCTTATACCAATTACTTTCTACGTTAAAAACCGTGTTGTCCGGTATGTTTATGGGGAGTTGATCACTCATATGTCCACCTATACGGGGCATCACGTACCGCCCGTATATTTGTAATCACAAGGAATCATATTATGGGTTTTTTTAATTTAGGCGTCGCGCCGGAAAAACAGGAAAGGAAGAAGGCTGTGCAGCTCCCGCCTGAGGCAATCGGCGCCCCTGACCCCGGGGTCGTCGGCAACATGAACGGCGGGGTACTATTTATAGGCGACTATCCCCTCATCGAAAAGTACACGGTCAATTTGCCGAAACCGTGGGAAAGGCAGGCCGCCGGCCCCGCCTATCACGAGGATCCGATGAAACCGCTCCAGTCCCCGCGTTTTGCGAAATTGTGGGAGATCTTCCACGATATGGGAATGGATGCGTGCGATGCGCTTGAGGAGTTCGGCTTCGCCAATGCGATCCCCTGGCGCACCTCCGGCACCAAGGTGGATTCGAAAACATCCGGCGCCGGATCCGCAAGGCTTCAGGAAATTATTATGCGGTATCGCCCGAAGGTGATCATCCCCGTAGGCATCGTTGCCACATGGGCGCTTCTCGGGCCGAGGCTTTCCGGGCGCATTTCCAACACGAAGGCTGACGACTTCTTCGGGAAGCAAATACCGGACAGATTTTACAACGCATGGGTCTGCCCGACCTGGGGCTGCCCGTTCATGACGGGCTTCCGCCGCAAGGCCGAGGAGGACAATGCGTACGACAGGCAACGCGCCGCCCATATTATGGCGGCAGTTGACTTGGTCGACAAGCCTTTCCCGGAAATTCCCAATGATTTGAGGACAACGGTTGACCCGCAGGTTGCGGCAACCTGGATCCGCGAGGCGATAGCCGAGGCGCTTCGGTACGATTCCCGCCCGCCGATGGCGATAGACTATGAAACAACCGGAATCAAGCCGCACCGCAAGGAGCAGCAGATTGTCGCCGGCTCCCTTTCGTGGAAGGCGAATGGCAAATACCGGGCCATTGGATTCAGGTGGGACGAAAATTGCCGTGAATTGATTGACGCGTGGCATGAACTTTATCGTCCCGGCAGCCCCGTGGGCCTCGTTGCCCATAAGGCGGACTTTGAAACCTGCTGGACCCATTTCAAGGCGGGCCTCGGGGGCGCCATCACGGACTGGCCCACGAATTGGGACTGGGATACCTGCATCGGCGCCCATGTTCTCAACAACAACCAGAAGGTGGGCCTGAAATTCCACACGTATACCGAATTGGGCATTATCGGGTATGACACGGCGGCCGATCCCTATCTGTCGCAGACGATGCCGGGGGAGGACGCCGAATCGTGCTATTCGTTGAATCGCCTCGCCGGCGGATCGCGCGTCCCCTGGAATCAGATTGCAAACTACTGCGGCCAGGACTCGCTGTATACCTTGATGCTCCGCGACATTCAGGAGCGCCAGATGGTCGGGCGCGAGCGCGAGTTCTTCAATTTCTTCGTGCGCGGGATGGTCACCCTTTCAAAGGTACAGAGCGGCGGCCTTCCAATGGATATCAACCTCGTCGAGAAGGCGAAGGCGGAAGCGGAGGCAAAGCGTCAGGAGGCGCTCGCGGCGGTTCTTCATTCCCCCGAGGCTGAAAGATTCAAGCAAAAATATGCGACGATCCTCAACCCCAACTCCCCGGCGGACTTGAAAAAATTGTTCCTGCTTACCGGGGACATTAAGGAAAAGGAGGCGGACGGCATTTCTACCGACGCCGAGTTCCTTGAAGGGCTTAACACCCCGCTTGCCGAAAACATCCTGACGATGCGCAAATATGCGAAGATCGGGAAGACCTTTATTAAGGGATATAAGCGGGAGGCGCAGTGGGATGAACCCACCCAAAGCTACCTCATTCGCCCGTTCTTCAACCTGTCGACCGGCGCCGGGAGCGAATCCGGCGGCCCGGTCACCTACCGTTCCAGCGCCGATTCGCCTAATTTCCAGAACATCCCGAAGCGCGACAAGGTGATGAAGCACATGCTGCGCTCATTGTTCATTGCCCCGCCGGGCTATAAGTATATGGAAGCGGATTACAAGTCCCTGGAAGTGATGGTGTCCGCAAGCTACCATCACGACCCGAGCATGCTCAAATATCTGCAGGACCCGGCCTCCGACATGCACCGCGACACCGCCGCGGACATGTATATGCGCAAGCCGGAGGATGTGACGAAGCTCGAGCGCCAGTCCATCAAGATGGGCTATGTGTTCAGCTCCTTCTATGGCGCGAGCTATAAGCATTGCGCGGAGCGCATGTGGAAGAAGATGCCGGAAACCGCCCACGAGAATTTGAGGCAGCACGGGATCGCGACCTTCGAGGCGTTCCTCGAACACGTCAAGCAGGCGGACTCGATCTTCTGGAACGAGCGCTTCAAGGTATACAACGAATGGCGCAATGCGGAATGGCAGCGCTATCAAAAGAATGGCTATGTGGAAGGATATATGGGCTGCCGTTGCTATGGCCCGATGTCCTTCACCGAATGCGCCAACCGCTGCATCCAAGGCTCCGGCTTCCACACGCTGCTTCAGGCGCTCGGGGACGATGTGGCGGACTTTGAACGGCTGGGCTTGAAGAGCCGTATTATCGGACAGATTCACGATGCAATTGTCCTTCTGGTCAAGACGGAGGAGCAGGAGCTTGTGGAGGACATCCTTTACAAGAACGGCGTGGTGAAGGTGATGCACAACTTCAAATGGATTGCGGTGCCTCTTGTCATTGAGGCGGAAGTGTCCGAGGATGGCGGATGCTGGGCCGAGATGGGCAATGAGCACGCGCTCGGCTTTTCGGCGAACGCGGCAACGAACGGCTGCATTGCGCCCGGCGAGGAGAACTGGCTTGAAATTGACAAACACATCTGCGACGAAGTCCGCAACCGCCAGTAAGGCCCGTTTTGATGAATGGCACACGGCTTCATGGGCAGGCACCATTCATTGTACGTCCGCAAGACTGGCATGACATCCTGGGGCACGCCCGTCCTGCTATTTTGTCCGCGTTCTTCCCGTAACCAAGTGTCCCTTCCTTCAGAAAAAGATTATTTTTAGGCGTATGGTAGATTTAGAGCTTTGGAAATTCCGCGACATCCACTTCGACCCGGTTCCACATAAATATACGGACTCGTTGGGGACGAATTTCACCTCGGTTACAACCTGGGTCCACAATTTCTCCCCGCCGCAGGACTGGGATGAAATTGCAAGGAAGTCCGCCGCAAAGGCAGGATGTTCCCCGGAAGAATTGAGGGCAAAGTGGAAACGCGCCGGGGACTATTCCTGCGCCCTCGGGACCGAGGTTCACGCCTACATGGAAAACCTGATGCAGCACAAGCGCTACATCCCGCACTTCGACCCGCAATACCCGGAGATGGAAGGCGACTACAATTCGCGTATCCCGGTATGCGACAATGCATACCGGCTGATTACGCAGAAATATGTCCCGGTTCGCGAGGAGCTTATCGTATACAATTCCGCATGGAAATTGTGCGGCACGATTGACCTTTTGGCCTATAATACCGAGACGGGGCAGTTTGCCATCCTCGACTATAAGACCAACAAGGAAATCAAGAAGGACAATCCGTGGCAGCGCATGTGCGCCCCCTTTGTCGAATTCCCGGACTGCAACTATTACCATTATAGCCTGCAGTTGTCCACCTACAAGGCGATTATCGAGAACGCGACTACGCTCCGCATTGGCGATTTGATGCTCATTCACATTACGGCAAATGGCATGACGATGATTCCTTGCGTGGATTTTTCCGCAACCGTCCGCCAAATTCTTGCCGGCCAGGGCGCCCGCTAAAAACCCCCGGCGGTCCCATAATATTCCCCGGACGATACAGGCCTGTCCGTATATTTCCATATGTTTCAAATACACCGTTCCTTATCTTTTCAAGCCGGCACGTCTATGCCGGACCCCGTCCCCATCGAGGGGATGGCGTATACCTATGAGCTTAACAATCTGCGCATAGACCTGGAATGGCATAAAAACAATCAAAATGAATGGCGCCGGATATTGGACGCTATCAAGCTCATTCCGGGGCGCCGCTATACCGCTTCCACCAAGAAGTGGTCCGTTCCCAATACAAAGGAGATACGCGAGTGGCTCAGGGCATCCGGCTGGCAGATACCGGAACCGGAAGCCGTAACCCGTCCGGTGCTGCCTTTCAACCCGGAGAGGGTGCTCCCCGGCCTTTATTCATATCAGGTTGATTTCCTCAAGTTTTCCCTGGGGAATCCCCGTCTTGCATTATTTGACGAGCAGGGCGTGGGCAAAACGACTCAGGCGCTGGCATGGGTACGTTACCACGGCCTGCTGCCTGCCTTGTTTGTGGTGACCGCCTCGACCAAGGTGCAGTGGAAGGGAAACTATGAAAGATGGCTCGGCCGCGATGATGTCGAGGTGCTGTCGGGGGAGTCGCCAAAGGAACTTGAACCGGGGAAGTCCTATATAATCAACTGGGACATCCTATACAAATGGGAACGCTCTTCTTTGAAGAAAAACCTTTATACGCAGGGCTTCCGTGCGCTGATCGGCGACGAGGTCCAGGCGATCGGCAACCGTACATCCCAAAGAACCCGCGCCTTTATGCGCCTCTCCACGAAGATCCCGTGCATGCTCGCCTTGTCCGGGACACCCGCCAGAAGCCGCCCCGTCCAATTGTGGCCGGTTCTTCATTGCATTGACCCCCAAACGTTCCCCGATTTCTACGCGTATGCGAATCGCTATTGTAATCCGAAGGAAACGCCGTACGGGACAAAATATGAAGGCGTTACCAATGCGTCGGAGCTGCACATGCTTTTGTCCACCAGGTCCTTGCGCCGTACGAAGGCCGAGGTGATGTCCTTCCTCCCGCCGAAAATTATCACGACCGTCCCCTGCGCCGTGGACAAGGCCAAGATGGCGGACTATAAGGAGCAGGCGAGGAAGGCGCGCGAGGCAACCGAATTTGAAAGGTCGGCGGCCATCGCCGGGCTGTTCCAAAGCGCCTATGAATTGAAGGCGGATGCGTGCAAGCAATGGATTATGGACTTTTTGTCGACCGACGAGAAGCTGCTGGTCTTTGGCTGGCATCACGCCGTGGTGGATGACATCGCCAACTATTTGGCATCGAAGGACATTGGCGTCCGGGTCCTTACGGGGACAACCAGCTCGGCGCAGCGCGAAAGAATCAAGGAAGATTTCATAAACGACAAGAGCGTCCGGGTAATTGTCGCGAACATCCAATCCGCGGGCGTAGGCATTGACGGCCTGCAGAAGGTGTGTTCGAATTGCTGCTTTGTGGAGTTCACGGCGGCGCCTACGGACCACTGGCAGGCGGAGGACCGTTTGCATAGAGGCGGGCAGGAGGTGCCGGTCAATGTCTATTATCTCGTGGCGCCTCGGACGATTGATGTAACGATGGCATATCAGCTGGATACCAAGGCTGTGGCGTTGGCTTCCGTCCTGGACGGCTCGGATGGGCATATCGTAAAGATATCGGATATGATGCGCAAGAAGAAGGACCAATAACTGCGCATAAACGGCGATTTACGCCGCGAAATATCAAAAGGCAGGTATTTACCTGCCTTCATTGTTTTATGCGATTATAGGCGCCTTTACGCGCCAACAACGCCCGGATGCGTGAACTCCAGCTCACCGAAGGTAAATCCTAATTGGACGGTGAAGCCGTTGGCGCCATTCTGGGATGTGACGGAGATGCCCACTATCTCTTCCGGGCGCACCACCATGGAGGTGATCAGGATTTCCCGGATGGCGCCTTCGAGCGCGATACGCCCATTTTCGTCGGTGTAGTCGCCGATCGCCCTTTGGATATTGGGGACTGCAGGATCCGTATACCCCATATCGCCGAACGAGAGGATGGCTGCCTTGACCTGCTGAAGGCGCTGCGCGTTGCCTGTCAGGAGAAACTCATTGCCCCCATTATAGTCGTGATTGAAGTCCATGGGTACAATATACGTCGTTTTGCCGGCGGGCGCCCCGTGGCGCATAGCTACGGCGCAAAATCACGCGGTATTGCGTATATTAAGGACATATGTCGTTGAAACAAACTAATGATGCCGTTAAGGCCGTCCGCAAGGCGGTACTCAAGGGGCTGGAAAATGCATCCAACCGTGTCCTTGCCATCTATCCTCAGGCCGAGAGCGACCCCGAAACCGCCCTCCTGGCGTTCAATATCGTCGGGTCGCAGGCGCACGAGGCGCTGGATTTGTTCCTGAGGCAGTTTGCGGCGGGACTGGATGCTTCCTTGCGGAGCGCGTGGATGCGGGGCGCCGCCGCCGAGTGCGATGAGATGGTGGCAGAACTGGAGAAGGACGTATGAATACGTGGATGATAATTGCCTTGATGTTTATTGCCCTTAGCATTTATTTGGCGGTACGCGTGTATCGCCTCCATAAGGGCCTTTCGGCCGTCCTTACGCGCCTCGACCAGATCGAGCGTAAGGTGCCGGTACTGAAACAATAGGGGAAAATAACAAATGAATCGAATTATTTCCATTTCCGGGGCCCAGGGCGTCGGAAAAACTTCCATTATCACGGCGCTCTTTGCGGACGGAGGCACCGTCATCACGCCATCCGCCTCGAATATTGCCGCGGGCATGCGATTTGCCTCGGCATACGAAAAGCAGGAATTTATTGTTTCCACTATGGAATCCCAGCTTGATCAGGCCAATTCCGTGGACGATACCGTTTATTTGGACCGATCGGCCCTTGATTGCTACTCGTACATGAAGCTTGACCCCGCCCTTTCGGACGAGGAGAAGTGGTCGTTTGAAGGGCGCCTGCGCCGTATGGCCGCACGCATTGACTACGCATTCATCCCCAAGCCCGGCGAATTTGCAATCCAGGCAAATGGGATCCGCTCCACGGATGCCGAATATCAGAAGCGGTGGCATGAGGCGTTGACCGCGTTTGCCGAAGAATGTAATGTTCCATATAAGGAGCTCACCGGCACCGTCGCGGACCGCGTGAGAATCATAAGAACTACCCTTTCGAAGGAGCTGTAAGATGGACATTCGTGCCCTCAAGGACCTTATTAATAAGAAGAAGGCCGCCAAGGAAGCGGCCAGACGTAAAATGCGGAAGCAGGCGGCGCCGGTCACCCCGAAAGCGCCGGAAGCACCGGAAGTGCCAGAAACACCGGCCGCCCCGGAAACACCGGAAGTGCCGATTACTCCGGAAGCGCCGGAAGCACCGACTGCTCCGGAAGCATCTGAAGGCACCCCGGAAACATCTGAAGGCACCCCGGAAACATCCGAAGACGCCCCGGTTTCCGCCGAAACGGCTGCAACCGAAGAAGCCCCTAAGAAAAAGTGGAAGAAAAAGAAGAAGGGCGGCGCCTCCGCATAATGCGTCCCCGCCTACGGCAGGCGGCCGTATAACCATTCATAGAGGGAACATGGGCCCATCCGAAATTGATATTGTTTTGCCCTATGTTGATTCATCCGTACGGGAATGGCAGGATACTTTCCTTGCAGCGAGGCATAAAACGTTCGTAACGTCCCGGGCACGCGATCTTTTTCTGCAGCTGTTCTCCAACCGATATGCCTCCTACGGCATGTTCCGCTATTGGTGGCGGGGCTATGAAAAGTACGGGCCGCCGGGAAAGGTGCATCTTTTGCTCCAGTCGCCTTCACAGGTTCCCCCGTGGCTGGATACGCACAATCCCCGCATCGTGATCCATTATCATGATGAATTCATGCCTAAGGATATCCTTCCGAGTTATAACAGCTCGTGTATCGAGCTGTGCTTCCTGTATAGGCACGCGAAGGATCTTACCCCGTTTTTCCTAATGATGAATGACGATTTTTACTTCAACGCGCCGTGCGCATTTGACGATTTCGTCGAGGGGGATCATCCGCTGACGTGGAAGGAGGTGCGTAGCGGAAAGTATCGTCCCACATGCCTCTTCCGTTCCATTGTGTGCAACGACCTGGAACTGGTTTCGAAGATGGCAGGGACCCCGTGCCCCCATTACACGCATAATCACCTGGCGGTTTGCTACAAGCGGGAAACCGCCGTTGATTTCCTTGGCAAGGCATGGCCCACGATATCGAGGACAATGACCCAATTCCGGGACGCCCGGAATTATAATCATTGGATTATCCGCTATTGGCAGGATCATACCGGCATCGCGGAGCATTCCCCCAGATTTCCCCATCGCGGCTATTTGGAAATGCCGGATGCGTCCAGGGAGAGCATCGCCGCATTGGCGAACGCCAAGGTCGTATGTTTTAATGACACGAATGGGCACTTCTCCCCGGCCGTAAAGGCATACCTGGAACAACATTATCCCGGGAGGTGTTCGTTTGAGTTGGAATGACGACCGTCCGGTGTTTCCCGCGCTTCCTCGCGGGGCGGCCCCGGTACATAAAAGGCAGGCGCCTAAGTGCATTATATGCAAGGAGCGCCGGACATATCGCACTATAGCCGGCCATGCGATATGCAGCTATTGCGAGGCGGCCGGAAAAGCGGACAAATATACAAAGAGGTGGTAATATGGCTACTGTCTATTCGAAAAGGGATAGGATATATTTCCGGGACAATCCGAAAAACCCGAATGAACTTCAGTGGGCGCCGCAGCTGACAAGCAGCACCCAGTGGCAACATGCATACACGTGCAAGGATCCGATCCTTGCGCTTGACGTGGACGATGAATCGGGGCATGCGATTATCATCACGCACCGTGGTTCCCACCGCGATTACTTCATAAGCTCCGGCGCCCATGCCTTCAATCGCATTGCCCTGCCGAGCGGAAACCGTATCGTTCTAGCCTACAAATTCTAGCCTATGCCTTTGATTTCCCACGAGGTTCCTAAAAACCTCCTCAAACAGTCCCGCGCGTACAACGATTATGACTACGCGTTTGCGCATCTTTACAACGACCCCGATTTTTACCTGTTCTACAAGGAAAGCGTCGATCTCGGCCGCAAGGTCCTTTTGGACAACAGCGCGTTCGAACTCGGCGCCGGAATCTTTGATACGTTCGGGGACATCATTGTCGACCTGAAACCGACGTGGTATGTCGTCCCCGATGTACGGCACGACGGCCCCGCCACAATCGAATCCTACGGGCGCTTCATCGAAAAGTTCCCCGATTTGCCGGGAACGGCGATCTGCGCCATCCAGGGGGATTCCTTCGAGGCCTTGGCGGATTGCTATAAATTCATGATCGAGAAGACCAAGAAAATTGCAATCCCGTTCGACTCCAAGGGCTATGACCAGGCCTTGAAGCCTTGGGAGAGGCGCCCCGCGTTCCTCGAAAAACTGTGTACGATGCCGTTCTGGAAGGACAATCCGATGCACCTGTTCGGCACCTACGCCGCAAAGGAATTTCTGTCCCCGGTTTATCGCTACGTCGAATTCGAAACGGTGGATACCTCCAACCCGGTCACGGCGGCCGCAGAAGGTTGGCGTTACGGCGAGGATGGCGTGGAGCAAAAGAGCAACATCAGGCTGATGATGGACGAGATCCCGCCCATTGACCCGGAATTGCTTGAGTACAACATCAAGGCGTTCCGAAGAATAGTGGAAACAAATTGTATAGGGGGTAAATAATGACAAATGCGGAAGTGAAAGTCAAGGAATTGGCGGACGTTGTTCGTGAAAAGATCCACGCGTGGAAAGCGGCCGGCGTCCCGAAGGAGGTTGTCTTGGACCGCGTCGACGCATACCTGTCGGGGCTGAGCGACGGCATTGACTTCAGCGATAATATGCGCAGTTGTGAAGGCGCCGCCAAATAGGCTGTGCTCCCCGGATAAGGGATTTCGTGCAGGGCGTCGGGCAAAACACAAATCCGGCGCCCTTTCGTATATTTTAGTGCATTTTTGAGGAACCAATATATGCTGTATCAGAAATACCGCCCCGCGACCATCGCCGAGATGGTCGGCAATGAAAAGACCCTCGCTTCATTTGAGAAGCATTTTACAAAACCCCTTCACTCCCACGCCCATGTTATTACCGGAATCAGGGGCGGAGGCAAGACAAGTTTGGCGCGTATCGCCGCAAAGACAATTCTTGGCGCCGACGATATTGGCATTATGGAAGTGAACTGCGGCACAGAACGCGGCATCGCCGCAATGAAGGATGTGATTGAGTTGTCCACATATCGCCCGCCCACCGGGAAGGCCCGAGTCTTCATCCTGGACGAGGCGCATTCCATTCTTGCCCCGGCGAAGAAGGCGCTGCTCAAGCCGACAGAGGACATTCCGCCGTTCACCTACTATTTCTTCTGCACAACCGACCCGGACGCCTTATTCTCCGGGGATGCCGGCAAGGCATTGAAATCACGCCTTACCGCTTGGAACCTCCGCCCGCTTACCCAGGTTCAAATCGGCGGCCTGATTGATACGGTTGCCGGAAAGGAAGGCTTTGTGCTGGATGCCGAGACGCGCAAGGCGATTGTCCTTCAAAGCGAAGGCTGTCCCCGCGAGGCCCTCAAGCTGCTTGAACAGGCAATGGGCGGCGGGGAAGCCGTGTCTGAAAAGACGGAAACCGTGGACGCGTTTGACTTCTGCAAATTCCTTTACAGCGCATATGGCAAGCCGGAAATGTGGCTGGAAGTTGGAAAGAGGCTGCGTGCATTGAAGAATGCAGGCGTGGCCGCCGAAGGCATTCGCCACACGGCATTGGCACTGGCGTCCTCCACCTTGATGTCCCGCGCCGACCCGGCCGCCGTGGACATTATCGATATTATGGGTTCCCCGCTGTATGATGCGGGCGAGGCGTTCCCGAAACTCGTGAACATGGCATTCAAAATTTGCCACTGCACGCCCGCGAAATTTCAACGTCCATAATGCACATTTACACTGATCCCCGAGGCCGTCATATGCCCCGGGGTCTTTCGTATATTAATACAGACATTGGAGTAATTTCATGATTATTAGTCCAAAGAAAATTCTTGAAAACGGGAATATCATCCCAGCCGAAGGGACCAAGTGCCAGCAATGCGGCGTGGACGTTACATTGAAAACCGGCATCACGGTCAAGGCCCACGGCTTCCTGAACATTGAAATTGCGGAAAAGATTAACGTCCCGGCAAATGCCGCCGCAATGCTTTATGTGAGAAGCTCATTGTCGCGCAAGGGCATTTTCATTTCGTCCGGGGTCTATGATCCGGGCTTTTCCGGCGCGTCGGGCTGCACCATCTATAATATGGGCGACGAGGATCTTGTGATGGAAGCAGGCGACCGCATCGCGCAGATGGTTTTCTTCGAATGCGACCCCGCCTCCCAATATAATGGCAAGTATCAAGGCAGCACCGAAACGGGATCGAAGGGATGGAAGTAGTCTCAGTTAACGCGGCGGTTGAAGGCGAGCGCCGCCTAATCTCCAACCTGATAATGTCCACCCCGCTTATGTCGGCGTGCGCCGAAATGGGGAAGCCGGAACTGTTCTCCGAAGGCGTCTGCAGGAACGTGGCGTCCTGGATTTGGGAATACTTCCAGGCGCACCACGAGGCGCCTGGACGCGCCATTGAGGACATTTATCTCCACAAGTCCCAATATCTCCGCGAGGAGGATTCGCGCGAGGCGAGAATGTTTCTCTCGAGCCTCAGCGATGCGTGGATGCCTACCAATGTGGACCTGATCAAGGCGCAGGCGCTGGACTTTTTCAGGATCTCCTCGATGAAAAGGCTGCGGGATGATTTGGACAGGGCGATTCTTGTCCGGGACTCCGCAAGAGGGGAGGCATTGGTCGCGCAATATGTCGCGCCGTCCCCGATCCACAGTTCCACCGTATCCATGCTGTCCCCGAAAAGCGCCTCGATTATTCGCGAGGCGTTCAATGAGGAGGCGGAAGTTCTGTTCTCGTTCCCGGGGGAGGCGGGGCAGGTTCTTGGGACATTCGCCCGCGAGGACTTTGTGGCATTTGGCGCCCCGCCGAAACGCGGCAAATCCTGGTGGCTCACCAAGACCGCCACCACGGCGCTGAAGGAAGGGCTACGTGTCCTCCACATCTCGCTGGAAATGAAGGAATCGCAGGTTTTAAGGCGTATTTGGCAGAACCTTACCGGATGCTCGCGTAAGGGCGAAACAGCCTCCTACAGCGCATTTATGGAGACTACGCCGGGGCATTATACAATAGTGCCGGGGCAAATGAAAACCAATGTCCCCGAGCTTACGGACGAAGGCATCAAGGCCGCGATGGATCGCATGTCCATGTATTATCGCGGGGACCTGCGCGTAAGAACCTATGCCGCCAACTCATTGACCGTTGCCCGGCTGAAAGAGGACCTGGATTCCCTGGAGCTGTATGAGCACTTCGTCCCGGACGTAATCGTCATTGACTATGCGGACATTATGAAGCACACGTCCGCCTTCAAGGAAATTCGCGACCGTATCAACGATACCTGGATGTCCCTCCGCGGCCTCGCCCAAGAACGGAAGGTACTGGTTGTGACCGCGACTCAGACCGGGAGAGCCACCGTAGGCGGGCAGAAGGATGCGGACGAGGCCGATGTTGCCGAGGATATTCGCAAGGTGGCGCATGTCACCAAAATGATCATGATCAACCAGAATGCGGCCGAGCGTACACAAGGCCTGTATAGATTATCGTGCAACACCACCCGCGACGAGCCGGTCGCGCCGTCCCAGCTTCTCTGCACCTCCTGCCTCGCAATCGGCGAGCCCATGCTGGATGCGCATATGCTCGCCAATATTGACTATCAGGCGGATGAGGACGATGATGAGCCGAAACGCGCCCGTGCCCCGCAAAAAAGAGGATTCAAGCTGTGAGAATCAATAGGAAATTTTTGAAGGAAGCCGTTGCAAAGTGCGCCGCGGGCGTCGAGGCAGGCACAGGCCTCGTGCAGGCCGGCAAGGTCATTTTCGCCCCCGGATATATTATGGGCATCGGGACAAGCATCAATGTCCGCGTCCCGTGCGCCGACGTCGATTGCGCCTTTATGGTGGATAAGGCCGCCTTGGATAAGGCGCTTTCCAAGAGTTCCGACGACATTGAAATAATTCGCGATGAAAATCGCATCATTTTCAAATATGGGCGCTCCCGCCTGGCGCTGCCGTTTGCAGATCTCCCCCCGACCCTGGCGTTGTTCCCCGAGGAATGGGGACAGGCGCCTGCGGATTTCATCCGGAAGCTTCGCTCCGTTGCATTCCCGAACAAAACGGGCTATGCCGGCGTTGCGTGGGACAGCGATGCCTATGCGGGACTTGTTTCCACGGATTCCGTCCGCATCGTTGTGGCAGGATGCGCCGATCTTCCCGGCGGGGCGTGGCTTCCGGATACGGCAGTTGCGGCCCTCACCAAGGCAGGCGGCGAATGTACCGGGATTGTGAATGACATGCCTTATATCCATGTAAGGTATGCGGATGGGACCATCTGCTCCGTGCTGTATCGTTCGGTCGCGGACTTCCCCATCGGTCCCCTCTGCCAATACATTGACGCGTTTGATGGCGGATCCATTGTAACGGAAGGGGAATTGGGGGAAGAGGCGCTCGAGGCAATTAAGGGCGCCGAGGGATTCACCGACGTGTTTGACGCACAGGTGCCGGTGCATATTTCATTTGCGCCGGGAAGCCTCAATGTGCGTGCAGAAAATGCCGGAGGGGAATTTTATGGGGAGGCGGAATGGCCGGGCGAATATACCGGGCATTTCACCGTGGATGCAAGGCCGTTCAATGCCATGAGGGCAAGCGCCAAGGCGGTCCTGAAGATGGTCGACGGGAACATCGCCTTGGAAATTCGGGACGGCGACGTACGCATATTGCTCTCGCCCGACCCATAGCCTTTTCTACTTTTGTAGATTTTGAATTGCATTCATAGATCAAAGGGACATATAATGACGGCTACATATAACGATTCCCCTACCGGGAATATGGATATTGAACCTTCCCGGACTTATATCATGAAGCGTTCCGGGGAGCGCGTTCTTTTTGACGGGGAAAAAATTGCCAATGCAATTCGCAAGGCGAATAAGGAAGAAGGCATTCTTTCGGACAAATTAACCGAAGAACAGATTGTTTCCATTGTGGCCGGGATTGAAAGGGCTGCACGCAATGCCAGCCGCGACCTTTCCGTGGAAGAGATTCAGGATAAGGTGGAAAACTCGCTGATGGCGACCGGCAAATTCAACGTGGCCCGCCTTTATATCACGTACCGCTATAAGCACAACGAGCTTCGTAAGATGAGCAACATCGACCGGAAGATTTCAAGCATTGTGGAGCGGGATAACGAGGAGGTTAAGCAGGAAAACTCGAATAAGAATCCGACGATTCTTTCCGTCCAGCGGGACTATATGGCAGGCGAATGGAGCCGTTACTATACAAGCCGCTACCTGCTCCCCGATGATATCGTCGCGGCGCATAACGAAGGCCTGATCCATTTCCACGATACGGACTACTTCGCCCAGCACATGCATAACTGCTGTCTCGTGAATCTGGGCGATATGCTGGATAACGGCACATGCATCAGCGGAACGCATATCGACCAGCCAAGAAGCTTTACAACCGCCTGCACCGTTGCGTCGCAGATTGTCGCCCAGGTCGCCTCGAGCCAGTACGGCGGCCAGACGATTACCATGTCGCATCTTGCCCGCTATGTGGATATCAGCCGTCAAAAGATTGCCGAGCGCCTCAGGAAGGAATTTGATAAGGCGGGCGTAGTAGTTGATGATGAGAAGTTCAAGGAAATTGTCGAGGATGAAGTCCGCCGCGTGGTTGAAACCGGCTGCCAGACGATCCAGTATCAATTGATTACTCTCCAGTCGACGAACGGACAGGCCCCATTCGTGACCATTTTTATGTACCTGCATGAAGTCCCGGAAGGACAGATCCGTGACGACCTGGCGTTGATCATCGAGGTGATGTTAAGGCAGAGAATCCTCGGCGTCAAGGATAATCGCGGCTTCTACATTACCCCGGCATTCCCGAAGCTGATCTATGTGCTCCAGGAAGACAACATCGATGAAGGCTCCAAGTACTTCTACTTGACAAAGCTTGCCGCGGAATGCACGGCCAAACGCATGGTTCCGGATTACATTTCCGAAAAGATCGCCCTTTCGCTGAAGGGCGACTGCTATCCGTGTATGGGCTGCCGTTCCTTCCTCACCCCGGATCGTTTTACGGACGCCCGCAAGGGAAACCTGGGCAATGCAAAGAATTTTGTCGAAGGCGTCCATAAGTATTACGGACGATTCAATCAGGGCGTTGTGACGATTAACCTCGTCGACGCAGCCTGCTCTTCGGGTGGCGATGAAGCCAAGTTCTGGGAAATCATGAAGGAACGCCTGGACCTTTGCCATAGGGCGCTCCGTCTGCGTCATGAACGCCTTCTGGGAACTCCGTCCGATGTCGCCCCGATTCTTTGGCAGGACGGCGCTTTGGCGCGTCTCAAACCGGGTGAAGTCATCGACCGTCTTCTTTATGATGGCTATTCGACCATTTCTCTCGGCTATGCAGGCCTTGCCGAATGCGTGTACTACATGAAGGGCGTTTCGCATACAAGCGCGGCGGGCGAAGCTTTTGGTCTCAAGGTCATGCAGCTTCTGAACGATTCCTGCGCCCAGTGGAAAGCCGAAGAAAATATCGACTACTCCGTCTACGGAACCCCTCTTGAAAGCACTACTTACAAGTTTGCGAAGGCCTTGCAGAAGCGCTTTGGCAAGATTCCGCACGTGACCGACAAGAACTACATCACGAACAGCTATCACATCCATGTGACAGAAGAAATCGATGCGTTCTCGAAGCTTACGAAGGAAGCGGAATTCCAGCGGCTCTCCCCGGGCGGTGCGATCAGCTATGTGGAGGTGCCGAATCTGCAGGCCAACCTTCCGGCTGTTCTTGCCATCATGAAGCACATTTACAATACGATTCTTTATGCCGAACTCAACACGAAGTCCGATCTTTGCGATGTTTGCGGTTATTCGGGGGAGATCCGTGTTGTCAAGGATTCGACGGGAAAGCTCGTTTGGGAATGCCCCAATTGCGGCAATCGCGAACAGACGAGAATGCATGTTGCCCGCCGTACTTGCGGCTATATTGGAACGCAGTATTGGAATCAGGGAAGAACGGCAGAAATCGCGGATCGCGTTTTGCACATTGGTCTTGGCGAAATTCCGGATAATCCTTCCGTCAATCCGAATTCCATGCATTGATACGGGGCATGTGGCATATAATGGGATTGGTGGATGCACCGGTCCCATTATGTATATTGAAAGCAGGCGTTTTACCTTAATGAGGCCAATATGCGGACCAATTCGGACGTGGATATCAGTACTAAATGGAAAATAACGGACATTGTCAAACCGGCGCATCTTAATGCATTGACCGGTTCCGTTCCTTTCGACTATGTCGTGACCCCGGAAATGCTTGCAGGAAAGTCGGGGACGGTCAATGTGGACACGCTGCTCGGCGGCGGAAAGATCAACGCGACAACCGGCGTAATACATGTCCTTATCAACACCGTGGTGCCGGACACCGTCACCTTGCTTTTCCCGGCGAATTCCGTCGGCGGGGCGAGCGGAACATTGGACGTGCATATCCACACGATTGGGGCTTTCCACGCAACGTTTGGCACGAACGTTATTCCGTACATCTCGCACTATTTCCATACCCATGGGGCGGCGGAAGCCGTGACGCTGGAAGGCATTCCCCGCAATATGCATGTGGGCGCATTCATGATGGATTCCCCGCTGGAACTTCCGGCGGGCGGCATCTTTGAATATGAAATGGCGCTGGGCGAATTGCCGGTTTTAGGCGAGGCCGCCGCCGGGACCATCTCAAAGCATGCGTGGATGAGCAACGCGATCGGCATTGGCGCCGGCAGCGCCTCCCATGCAATCGCGACGCTTCTTCATTATCTCCGTATTGGGGCGCCTGCAGCGCTTCCCAGCCAGAACTGGCCCCTCCTGATCCAGTGGAAAGGCGAAACATCAGGGGCAACCGGGGTGCTGGCCGGAAGCAATATGTTCCCGGAAGGCACCGCTGTAGGCGTCAAGGCGGGGGCACGCTATTTGGTCCCACGCGACAAGCCGGATTACGGCGATAAGCTTCTCCCGCCATACCTTACGGAGTGGAACGGGGCGCTCCAGTTCCGCAGCGCGGATGGTGACTGGGGTCCCAACGTGTACCCTTCGGGGGCGGCTTTTGGCGGATTTGTCCTAAGCGATGCGTATTTTGGATGCTATCCTGCCCATAACGCCGAAAGTCCTTCGTGCGGCGTAAAGGTCACGGCGAATACGACACAGCTGGATGTATACACCTCCCTTGGCCTTGCATACCGCGATACCGGGGTATCAATTCCGCAGAACGTCCCGTCCGTATTCGATATCAATATCGAGGACATGGAGGAAGGGCAGGCGATTGAATTGAACATGCACCTTATCGAATTTGCCCCGGCAAGGCAGATGCTCCACCCCCTGCTGGGCCCCGAGCACTTCATCGGGGAGTGGAACTCGTCCACCACCTATGAGGTGGGGGCATTGGTGTCCATTACCGCGACAAATGCGCAAACCGGCGCAAAGTCCTATACCTTCTATCGGGCGGTCAAGGGGACGCAGGCCACGCCGAACCGGGGCAAGGATCCCGGCAGCAATGTTCCCGAATGGTGGGAGAACGTGTCCGCATCCGCCCAGGACGATTCCGGCGCATTCCATGCGGCGACCCCGTTCAATTCCTCTGTAGGGGCGGATCTTCGCTTCATAGCAAGTGATACCGACAGCGCCCTCCCCGTTTTGGCGTGGGGATATGGCACCCCGCCGGAGGTGACCGGCGGACCCTCGGCGATAAGCAATGATCTGAAAGTCACCTTCTCGAAGGCTGCGGATTGGCGCAATACGCAGAAATCCACCCCTGGAATCGCCCCGACGGTTCCCATTGCGGCATCCGCAAAGGTGATCTTCACCAAAATCATGGATAATGACTCGCCTGTCGTCATTGTGCTGACCGGCGGCTATTGTGCGCCTCCGTACCCGAATTATTAATATGAAGGTTGTCATCAGTCATCTCCAGGCGGAATATATTTCGCGCTTCGATTTTCCGGACACGGTGTTCGTATTCGATTCGCCCACGCCGGAAGATCTTGCCGAGGTAGGCAATAGGCCTTTTGTTACGATGGCGAAGGCGGGCAACCGGAGCGCCAACCGCAACGCCGGCCTTGCCTACTGGTCCAACCGTATCGCCGGGGATGCCATCGTTGAATTCTTTGATGGCGATAGGTTTCCGGTCCGGTACAGCGATCCTGCCGCCGAGATGGAATCGTCCGGGGCGGACATCCTTTTATACCCATGCGAAAACGATATCCGCCTCGCATATGCAAGGCCCGGCGCCCATTTATATATGAAGGGGCCGGGCAATCCTTTTTTCTCGTGCGGCTTTGCCATTCGCCGAAACGCCATTGATAGGATTGTCGCCTTCAATCGTGGGGAGTTTTTCTGCGAGGCGTTTTCCGGATGGGGCGGGGAGGACCAATATATGGGGACGGTTGCGGCGCATCTCGGGCTGAAATGCGTGTTGAGTTCCCGCACCCTGCTGAACGGGTCCGTAGGCGGCGATGAAGGCACACACCCGGACTATATCCATGCGACGACCACGTATATTCAGCTGGTACTAAAAAATGGAATGCGATCGACCTTGATGGACAATGTAGGACCGCTTCCGCCGAGGTGATCCTATGCCATGTGCCTACCACGACCGCATTTATTTTTGCGCCGTCCATTTATTTACCTTGCCAATCAAGACCCGCATTATTTTCCCGTGCTGCAATACGCCAAGGCACGCCGAACAGTTTTTTCGCCGGGAGCATTTCCTGGACGGGCATTCCTTCAGTCTAGAAAAGTATAGGAACGCGCTGGCGCTCCACTGTACGAAGGAACATTGTCCTAATTATAAGGAAGGGGATTCAATTGTATCCGAGGTTGCCATAGGCGAATGGCGCAAGTGCCCCGGAAAATGTATCTCATGCTTCAATTCGGTCGAGGACAATTCGCGTGAACGTCCGCTTTCCAGGGACGAGCTTACGAAATATTTGGACGAGGCGTGTGCCGTATACGCCGAGATCCGGGATGCCAATGCCGCAAAAAATGCCGAAGCGCCGATTCTTCGCATTGGCTCCGCAGGCGACCTGTTCTTTTCGGAAAACTACCGCGGGATCCTGGCGATGGATCTTGCGGCCCGCGGCGTCGTGAAATTGGGCGCAATAACGAATTTTCAAACATGGACGGAACATGCCATTGCGGACATCCACCCGAATACGCGCCGGATTATGAAGGAGATAGTGTTTTCCGTCGACAGCATTGAGCCTTCCCTATACGAGGCGCTACGCGCGGGCTCAAAGTGGGAGCGCCTGCTTATGGGATACAGTTTGGCGATTGGCGCATTCCCGGACGCGATATATAAGGTATCGTATACGGTGTCCAAGGCGAATTTTCATGAGGTTCCCGCCGTCCCCCGGCACATCAAGGAATTATTCCCCGCCGTTTCGGCATTGGAATTTCATGCGGTTCAGGATTGGATTGGGACCCCCGCGGCGGCATCCTTGGTTTTAAGCGAGGAGGAGCGGGAAAATCTGATCGCATGGGCGGGGCGGCAGGCGCCTGTTGACGGAATGACCGTGAAATTCCTGTACTAGGGTCCGCGAAATTTCGTTAAAATCGCCATTTGCGGCAAAAATGGTGAAAAGCGGGAATTTTTCTCAAAATATAGGGTGTCTTTTTCAAAATAAGAGTCTATATTATTGACATAAGGATGAGGCGATGTTGCCTCGCCAACCAAGGAAAGAAGATTATGAATAACAACACCCTTACACTCACCACCACGCTCTCCGCCCGAGAAGCCACATGGGATTCCATTGGCACCGCCCTGGAAACCAACAAGTTCGATGAAGCCCTCGCCGCATGCGGCCTTGACTTCACCGCCAGCAAGTCCCCGGCCCTTGCCACGATGCCGGACGGCCTCGTCTCCCGCATCGGGAACGCCAACGCCGTCGTTGGCACGGACAACAAGATCCACGGCGTTGTCAGCGATGCCTACCACATCATCCAGAACCGTGAGGCATTCGACTTCGCCCAGTATATCACGGAGGACCTCAAGTTCCTTCGCGGCGGCGAAACCGATACCGGGCTGAACTATATGATTGCCGCCCTCCCGACCGTGAAGATCCTCGACGATGAAATCACCCCGCATCTCATCTTCCAGAACAGCTTCAACAAGAAGTATGGCTGCCGTGTCGCAATCTTCCCGCTCCGCGTCATTTGCCAAAACCAGTTCAACGTGGCATTCCGGTCGGCCGAAAATGCGGTCACCATCCGCCACAGCCGCACCGCCGCCGAAAAGCTGGAGCAGGCAAAGATCACGATGTCCAACGCCTCCGCCTATATGGCCCAGTTCGCCAAGCTCGCCGAGAAGTTCTCAACGCTCCGTACCGGCCCCGACGCCCTGGACGCCTTCGTGGACTACATGTTCCCGATCAAGGCCGATCTCAAGGACGCCGAATTGGCCCGCCTTGAAGTCAAGCGCCAGGACCTTCGCAACTGCTACAACGCCAACGACAACGGCAACTTCCGCGACAGCGCCTGGGGACTGATCAACGCCTACGCGGACTTCGCGACGCACTACTCCGGCACCAACCAGAAGAAGAGCGCCCGCATGTACGAAAAGCGCTTTGAACGCAGCCTTGCGGCCCCGATGAACAACATCCTCACGTTCGCGGAAAGCCTCGCCGCCTAGGCCATTAACGCGCCGGAAACGGCGCTTTACGCCTCTAAATCTTGGCGCCCATGCATTTGGGCGCCTTCTTCATTTCATCGCCTTATATGCGCATTATAGTATGTGCATATAAGGTGGCGCCTTTATTATATTTGAATACATGGGCGTATCATTAAGACAAGTGCTGGACGACGAAATGAACATGGAGACGGAGGAGCTCATTACGGATGAGTCCCTCGTGCGCCAATACCGCAAGGCGGTTCACTGGTATCGCAAGTACCGGCTGTTCCCGCGTACCAACTGCTGTAAATACAGCATCGAAACGGGCGAATACGTCCCCGACATAGATATGAACCAAAAAGTCCAGTATAAGGGCAAGACGGTGAAGCTGTCCGACATCGTGGATACGCAGACGCGCATTTTCAATGGAACGGGGACCATCACCGTCACCATCGCCCTTACGGCGGACAATGCCTATTTGGCGGGCCTGCCTCACGAATTGGAAAATCTATTCGTTGCCTACTGCAAGAAGGCGATCGGCCAAAAGCTGAAGTTCAGCAGCTACCAGAATCAGCCATTCCAGCTTGACGGCGAGGCCATTTTCAATGAGGGCGAGGCCGAGCGCAAGGAATGGGAAGAATTTATTATGATCAACCGGGATGAGGACCCCGAGAACATTACGGATCTTCGCAAGGAGCCGTACAGCGGCGTCCGCAATTCCGTATTTGTCCAAAAAGGGACCGTCCTTTGGTAAGGAGCCAATATGATTACGAAGAAGAGATACCAGCGCAATGAAGGCACGGGAAACGCCGTGTGGGACCTGTTCGCCAAGATGGCGGAAGAGAGCCCGAGCAACACCAGGACCCTGGATAAGGGCCGCCAGGTGTCCTTCCGCGACCAATACGGCATGAACATTTCCTATTATGGCAATACGTTGGGGTTCAAATTCGACGACGCCGAGGATGAGGACGCAGTCCTTTTCGGCACGGTGATTTCCGCCGAGTGGCCCATTCGCCTTGAAATGGAAGGCGACGAGTTGACCATCACCTGCAAGGGCATTCCGGAGCAGGAAGCCGTGAAACTCGTCAAGAAGGTTGTTGAGGGATAATCGCCATGAGCCTGTTGGATGTACTCCCGGAAAAGGATCGCAACCGTTTGGAATTCCTCATCAACAGGGGGCGCAACCCCCACGCATTGGACGATCTCACCCGGGCGCTTTCCGTGGTGGAAGCCGATCCCGAGTTGTCCGCGAAGGCAACGGGCGAGCGCTGGAACCTTAGGGTGTATTGGGACAAGAGCCCTATCGGAAAGATCCCCCTTATGGAGATTTACCCGAACGAAAATTACGGGCACCCCGACTGGCAAAGCTGCTTCTCCAATGCAGATTATTTTGTTACATTAGGGGCTCCTGACCGTCTCGGATATGATTTTTATGATCACGTAGCGGACATCCGCGAATTGACAGGCAGGGCGCTGTCTTCCCAAAAAGACAAGGCCGCAAGGGAAATCAACCGGCTTGTCTCCGACCTGAAAAAGGGGACGGGAAAGACCGGGGGCTCCACCTGGAAAATCCATTCGCCCGTTACAAATTTGCATTTTGAAGAGGGTATTATGAAAAACAAAAAACCAGTTGCCGAGGACCACGGCAGCGAATTGCTTACGGTTATTGATGCGGTTGAATTGGCGGATTCCCTTACAAAGGCGGGCCGCCCGTTCTACATTGACACCGACCACGAGGCTGAAAACGGCCTCGATGTCTGGGCCGTCAATTCCAAGACCGGGGAGGATTATCCTCGTTCCTGGCGCGTGATGGATGATTTGTCCGTGTTTGTTTACAATACGGACAAGAACGGCAACGCCGATGTTGTTGAAGAGAAGTCCTTTGGTAACATCCATGAACTTGGCGCATGGCTCGCGAAGGAATTTGCCAATTTGGCGGGCAAGACCCGCGAATCGAAAGGCCGGCGCAATGAACGCGGCGACTCCCACGACGAATACACGGCAAACGTTATTCTTCAGGCGGATAAAGGCTCCGGGACGACCGACCTTGAATATGAGGATGACACCACGTATCTCATTCACATCGGCATGGACGAATTGACGAAGGCCTTGCGGAAAGCAGGCGCCCCGGAAGAATTGCTTGATGGCGAAAATGTCATGCAGGACATCAATGATGCCTTGTCTTATCACGATGATATTGGGTGGGCCGATGTGGCAACGTGGTACTCCCCGTCGCAATCCTTCGAGGACCCCGGCGAGGGGGGAGGCCATGTGACCTTGCATCTTAATGCCAAGGATAGATGGGGTGCCATCTATGGCGCCATCCGGACAGCCCTTCAGGTCTACGCCCTCGGCGTTTTGGAACTTTTTGGATCGTCCAACGGCAATTTTATCGAACGGGGCGAGTATGAGGAAGCCGATATTCCGGATATTATGAAGGAAGTGGAAGCCTCCCCGGAATTGCAGGATTCCCTCAAGGAACTGGGCCTTACGAATGATGATGTGGAGAAGCTTCTCAAGGCGGCAATTGACCCCCGCACCGCCGTGGATCCGGGGAACCTTATTATCAATCTCGACGGTGAAGAGCTGGATGATTAGCACAGGTAGGTTGAGTTATGAAAATCAAGATGATTGAAAAGTTTGAAGGGCATTGGATTTATCGCCTGCTGGATACTTTCGGGTATACGGTGCGCAACAACTCCACGGACAAAAAGCTGATTGCAACGAAGGGGATGGATGTCGGAACTGTCACCCCGTCCGGAATCACCCTTGCGGTTACATTCTATTGGGAAACCGAAGGGATGATCACCGAGGTATATGCCAGGCGCGAGGCGAAGCTGGGTAATGCCACCATCCCCGATATCTTCTATACCTTTATTGGGAAGGATGCTTCGGACGGCGTGGATGAAAAAACCGCCCGGGGTATGCTGAAGGACCTGGATGAAGCCGCCTCACTCTATGCCAAGGCATTGCGCGTGGCAAATGGACAACGCGGATAATTCGGAGGCGGTATGCATATTCGAATGATTGAGAGAAGGGCCACAAGGGAAGGCGCGGTTAGGTGTAAGACCGAATCCAAGAAGAACGAAAGCCTTACGGACATGGAAGAGCACGAATGGTATCGTTTTTGGTTCGATGATGTGAAGAAGCACATAGTCCCTGGTAAAAGTGGGTCCGTCGAACATAATTGTAAGATGTTACCCCATTCGGATGTTCGACAAATGTGGGGCGTGGCTGCAATGGCAAAGGAACTCTGTGATAATTTCAGTCGCTACTTGTCGTATAGGGGCTATACCAATTCAAAAGGTAGTCCGTTTGCTGAAATTTCTTGGAGCGCCGAAGACGCAGGGAATTTACTTGCCGCAATGAATAAAGCAGATGGAACGCCTATTGAATCAAGAAGAACGAATCGGGGGAACCCGACATGCTCCCTTGAGGTGAATGAAAGCGAAAGTGCGTCCGCCTTTGGCGAGGACGGCGCCATCACCATCCAGCGCACAGTGGACGGCGACCCGCGTGAATTTGATGACGAGACGGACAAGCTGGCGGACTTGATTCGTCTCTATGCGATAAGGAATCGTTCCCGCATCCCGGCTGGAATTGATGCCTTCCGTGAATACCAGCTTGCCATCCTGGAGCGCCTTCACGGCATCGGCCCGCGTGCTTACCGGCATGCGAAGAAATTACTTTTGAACTGGAACTAAAGGAGAAAGCATAATGGGAATCAAGCTTGTCAAAAAGAACAGCGAGGCACGCGCCAGCCTGAAGACTTTCAAAAAGGACCTGGCGTATGTGCCGGAGTTCACAAACACAAAAGCCCTTCAAGAATTGGTTGCGGATATCCACAAGCAGTTTATGGACGGCGAGGATGACTGGGAAGCCGACGCGGTGAATTTCGCTGCCAACCCGCTTATACTCGAAAATACCGGCTATCCGTACCTGCTTGTCGTAGGCGGCGATTTTGCCGAATCGATGTTTGCATTCCAAACCAAGTCCGACCGTGACTGCATTATCAGCGAC
>Ga0326514_10000196_pt1 | contig 38562 bp, 26 predicted proteins | sample 3_2548_0518_D_FD_203653 | JGI IMG/M metagenome (GOLD analysis project Ga0326514, IMG submission 203653) | Bovine rumen microbial communities from UC Davis, California, United States - 3_2548_0518 | ecosystem: Host-associated > Mammals > Digestive system > Stomach > Rumen | place: USA... | reverse complement strand
AGGCCGAGGTGGTTAAGTTTTTTCGTGATGTCACGAATCTGCATTTTTGGTATGCCGCGTTGCCTGCAAATATAGTCCATCGTGCTATCCTGAAGGCCGGAGTCGAGGTAGGTGATGAGGCCGAGGATAAAGAATTCATCGTCGTTGAGTTTTCCCGGCAAGGGCAGAAGTTTTTCCAAGTTGCTCATTTCGTTTGATGTTGGGGAATGGCGTTGCCAAAGTTGGTCGGCAAAGGTAGTGGTTTTCGGGGAAACTACCGTTTCGGGGTGGGAAAAAATGTTGGATTTGCGATTTTTTGTTTACCTTTGCCGTCAGAATCCTGAAAAACTATTGCTATGGTAAAGTATCCAATTGGCATACAGACTTTTGAAAAAATCAGAGAAGATGGCTTTCTCTATTTGGACAAAACCGCTCTTGTCCATCAATTGGTGTGGAATGGCGGCTTTTACTTCCTAAGCCGCCCGCGCAGGTTCGGCAAGAGTTTGTTGCTTACCACGATGGAAGCCTATTTCCTTGGGAAGAAAGAACTCTTCAAGGGTTTGGCTATGGAAACTTTGGAAAAGGATTGGACGACCTATCCTGTGTTTCGTATGGATTTCAATGCCCGCGATTATGTGGATATAAGTTCACTCATTGCCGAACTCAACAAGCACCTGGAGTATTGGGAAAAGGACTATGGCGACGAGTTCAAGAGTCGTGAGCCGGAAGAGCGTTTCCAGCATGTGATTGACTTGGCGGTGGAAAAGACGGGAAAGCCCGTCGTCATCCTCGTGGACGAATACGACAAGCCTTTGCTTCAGGTGGCCGACAATGCCGAACTCCAAAACAGTTATCGCCGGAAACTGAAATCGTTTTATTCCGTAATCAAGACGATGGATTCAAAGATTCGGTTTGCTTTCTTTACGGGTGTGACCAAATTCTCCAAAGTGAGCATTTTCAGCGATTTGAACAATTTGGCCGACATCACCTTGGATTATCGCTTTTCCGAAATCTGCGGCATTACTGAAAAGGAAATCCACGAGAACCTTGACGCACAAGTCCAAGAGATGGCCGAAGCCAATCGGTTGACCAAAGAAGAATGTTACGCCAAGTTGAAAGAGAATTATGATGGCTACCATTTCAGCGAAGAATCGGTGGGCGTTTACAATCCTTTCAGCCTTTTGAATGCGCTCAGTGTGAAGCGTTTCAAGGACTATTGGTTTGAGACAGGCACTCCAACCATTCTCGTGGAAACGCTGAAACGCACCAATTATGAATTGGAGAACCTGACCCGCGAGGAGGTCACAAGCGACCTTTTGGGCAGCCTCGATTCGATGGTTACCAATCCGCTGCCTCTGATGTATCAGAGCGGGTATCTCACCATCAAGAGTTATGACCCTCAATTCGACAATTACCTGTTGGGCTTCCCAAATGGCGAGGTGGAGCGAGGATTCGTGAAATTCCTGTTTTATCACTATGCGCCCATCCGTCCCGAGCAGTCCGCTTCTTTTGTCAAGGGGTTTGTTACGGAAGTTTGGGATGGTAGGCCCGAAGCATTTATGAAGCGTTTGGAAACATTCTTTGCCGACCAGAACTACAAGGTTGCGGGCGATGCCGAACTCTATTTCCACAATGTGGCGTATGTCGTTTTCAAGATGGTCGGTTTTTATGTGGATGTGGAACGTCACACTTCCGACGGGCGTATGGATATGGTTGTGCAAACCAAGGACTATATTTACATCTTTGAGTTCAAGATTGACAAATCAGCCGACGAAGCCCTTGCTCAAATAGAGGAGAAGCAATATGCCAAGCCATTTGCCAATGACAGCCGGAAACTATTTAGGATAGGGGTCAATTTCTCATCGAAGACGAGGCGGATTGAGGGTTGGTGCATCGGCTGATGTTACTTGCGGGATTTTGTGGAATAAGGTGTTTTTGTAGCCATCTATAATAATTAAGTGAATATAGGATAATACGCACTTTTATCATTGTTCAATACTGATTTAATGCAAGATAAGCAAATTAATAGTAGAAAAGGCGTTTTGGACTTTTTAAGTACAACTCCAAAGAATCGACTTGTGTTTGATTTGAACAATTCATTGGAAATTGATTGCATTGATATTGGTTATCAATTAGCGAGTACTCTTAAGAATATGGAAAGCCCTTCCATGCTTGTCGGTAATGTAATCAATAGATTAATCCTTGAACACAAATCATTTGACAATAGTCTTGGATATGTGATAGCCTTTAAGAACATTGGTATTTTGTTTGAACCAGGATTGAAAATCAATTTAGAAGTGTTGCTTGATTCTATTTCCAAATCCATCACTTTGGTGATGTGTTCACTTGGTGTAGTAAAAAACGACACTTTCTTTTTCCTAAATGAAAACTCAGGCATTTCCATTGACTTGATGGGAATGTCTTATTATGTTATTGAATAAAATCACTTGATATGAGATACAATGACCTTATCCAGTTTGACCCTATTGTGGAAGTGGTGAAGCTTCATCTTTTGGAGAATGAAGAAAACCGCAAACGTCTCGTCAGAACCTTTGTTTACTCTGACGCATATATCAGTCAGAAACCCAAGGGCAACATCCTGCGGATGTGTGACAACCTTGACTATTCCAACCCTGAAGAGCATTTCGGAATACAGGTGGTTGGCAGTTACGGTACAGGTAAATCACACCTAATGTCGCTGGTTTCCATTGTGGCGGAAGACGAAAACTATCTGCAATATGTGAGCAACGATATTGCCAAGCAAGCCTTGAAGAAAATTGCTGGGCGATACAATGTGATAAGGTTTGAGCTAGGAGCCACGGAAAGCCTTTGGAAACTGGTGTGCTACCAGATTGACAAATATCTTCAATCGCATGGGGTGAACTACTCCATCATGAATGACAACACACCTGACATGTATATCGACAAGCTTCAAAGGATGATGGCCGCATACGAGGCTGTTGTGCCAGACAAAGGCTTGCTGATCATCATCGACGAAATGCTGGCCTACCTGAGAGGACGAAGCGACGGCGCGGACCTGAACCAAGACTTGCAGGTGCTGCAAGCCCTGGGACAAATGTGTGATGGCTCAAAGTTCCGCATCATCTTCGGTGTGCAGGAGCTTATATATAGTGACAATGCCTTCCAATTTGCTTCGGACATGCTGAACAAGGTCAGCGATCGTTATCTTGACATCACCATTACCAAGCAAGATGTGCAGTTTGTGGTACAGAACCGACTGCTAAAGAAGGATGAGCACCAGAAACAAGCCATCAGAGAGCATCTGCGTCCTTACACGAAGTATTTCTCAGACCTTGCGGCGCAATTTGAGACCTACGTCAACCTCTTCCCCGTTAGCCCAATGTATGTTGAGAACTTCCAGCAGATTCGCATTGGAAAGAGCCAGCGCGAAATCCTGAAGACGTTATCGAACAGGTTTGACGCAATTAAGGATGACGAAGTGCCTAACAACAATCCTGGCTTGATTTGCTACGACGAGTATTGGGATGACATGAAAAACATCGCCTCGTTGCAATCCAATGCCGACGTGCGCTGCGTCAAAGAGGTGATGGAAAATATCGACCAGAAGATTGAAAGCAATTTCACTGGCGGACGTGCTGCCAAGAAACCACTTGCTCATCGTATCGCCAATGCTTGCGCCATCAAGATATTGCAGGCCGAACTGAATGTGGCCAATGGTACCACTGCGGAAAATCTCATCGATGACCTGTGCTATATCGACAGCTTTGCTGCCGACCGCGACATGCTGCGTGACATCATTGACACCACAGCAAACAACATCGTGAAGTTTGCGATGGGCCAATTCTTTGACAAGAGCGAGAACGGCGAATATCACCTTCGTACTGAAGGCGGCATCAACTACGAACAGCAGGTGAAGGACTTTGCTGGGCAAATGCCTAATGGCACCAAAGACCAGTATTTCTACCAATACCTTGCAGAGATGCTGCCTATCGAAATTGAGCCGTACAAGACAGGATTCAAAATCTACTCATACGAGTTGCCTTGGATAAGCCATAAGGTAACGAGAAAGGGATATATCTTCATGGGCTGCAAGAACGAACGCAGCACCACACAACCCGAAAGGAATTTCTATCTCTACTTCCTACCTCTGTTTGCAGAGGATAGCGTCGGCGACGAGGCTGACAGCGTATATGTCAGGCTGAACAAGCTGAATGCCGACATCAAGGAAAAGATTTGCCTTTGGGCGGCAAGCAGAGCTTTGGAAAACTCAGTGCCAACCAACCAAAAAGAGAACTACAAACAGTTGGGCAAACGCTATTTCAAAGAATTGCGTGACGACTTCAACGAGGAGTTCTGGAAGGTGGGTGAAATGGTTTATCAAGGCGCAAGCCAACCCTTGTCATCAGGAGGAACGGGATCGAGCAAGCTGGAAGAGGTGTGCCGTTTGGCTTCCATTTGCTTGGAAGAGAATTTCAACGCGCAGGCACCCGATTATCCCAAATTTGAACTGTTGCAACAGCCAATGAATTATGCCCAAAACCGTGAAGCTATCGTGAAGGGAGCCTTGCAGAAGATAGCCAACTTCAGTACGCAGAACCGACCAGGCGAAGCGTTGCTTGCGGGACTTGGACTCATTAACGACAACCATCTTTCGACTGCAACATCGATGTATGCAAGAAGTGTGGCGAAGATGATCGATGAGAAAGGTGGGCAAGTGCTCAATCGGGATGAGCTGCTATACCAGTACTGGACGGATGACTACCGCAGCAAGGACTTCGATATTGAAGACGACCTTGAATTTGTGGTGCTTGCTGCCATGGTTGCCCAAGGAGAGATTGAGATTGTACTTCCCCAAGGGAAAACCATCAATGCGGGAAACATCAATGAGGTTGTAAGCTTTAGCGGAGCAGCCTTCCATAACTTCAACCATGTGCGCCTGCCCAAGGGAGCCAACATGGCAGCCATCAAAGAGATATTCAGGTCGGTAGTTGGTGTAGATTTAAGTGGGCAGATGGAGCATGACCCAAGCGTGTTTTCGAGACTGCTGACCGCAGCAAAAGATAAGGCTGGCCGCGCAGCGAAGACTGGGCACTTGGTGCATGATGGCCTCTACCTTTCCGGCACAGAAATCATCAGTCCTTCCAAAGGTGGCGAGATAGCGCGTAATTTGGAAGTGTTGAAGGGATATTGCGACAAGGTCTGTAACTACAACACCGTGGCAAAGATGAAGAACCAACCGTACACATTGGAAGATCTTCAAAAAGTGACCAAATTCATCCCCGACCTTGAACGGACGGAGCAGATGCTGGAGGTGATTGGCCTGTTGCGTGAAAAGACCAGCTATTTAGACCAAGCCAAACAATATGTGACCGATGACCAACTTAAAAAGGACATCGAGCAAGCCATTGAGAGCGTAGGAAAAATTAAAGACTTTGGTGTTAAAGCAGAGTGCGACAGATGCGAGCAAGCACTGCAAGCGCAGTGCGAAGCATACGCCGAATGGTATCTGAAGGAGTATTTACGCTGCCACATCAACGAGAACAAGTATTTGGAGAAGCAAAAACTGCAACAAAGCGAGGCAAACTGGGTGTGCCAAGCGGTTAGCGAAGCCGACATTTTGCCCAATGCACCCTATACGGAATGGACACATGACATGAGCAAGCTTCGTTTGGCTGATAGCCATGTAAACAAGGAGCGTATTTTAGAGTCGCCGTACCAGTCCTTCAACCCTCACGATTATAAGGGTGTAACCATCAAAGATGTGTCTGTGTTGAAAAAAGAACTCGGCGAAATCTACAGTGGCTATGACACCGCATTGCATCAGATGCTTGATGACCCAGGCATTCAGAAAAACATGGATGCGCTTGACGCAAATACAAGGGCGATGCTTCAGAAATACAAGGATGGAAAGATGGAGCTTGACCAGGAACATGCGAAACCTATCATCAGCGCCATTGCCAAACTGCACAAAGGCATCACCAAAGTCATCTTGACAGCGGCAGACCTTCCAAAGATATTTACGCATCCGATGAGCAAGGAAGAAGCCTTAGCCGCATTGGGCAACTATATTGAGCAGCAGTTGCATGGCCAAGACCGTAGCAACATAAGAGTCATTTTCAAATAAACGTATTGACTTATGAAAGAAGAGATTCAAGGTAAACTGGACATACAGTTTGATGCAAAAAAAGAAGCTTCGACACAAGAGCCCGTGGTGTGCCTAGGCATAGAGTTTGAAAACGACGAAGCACGTCGCGCGTATTTCCGTGAGGAGCTTCGGAAGAAGTTGCCTGAGCTGAAACAGATTGAAGGCTATCCGATTGGTGAGGATGATGACATCATCAACCTGAGCGACCCGCCTTATTACACCGCCTGCCCTAACCCTTGGCTGAACGACTTCATTGCTGAATGGGAGAAGGAAAAAGAACAATTGGAGCGAGAAGGTAAACGCAGCGAAAACTTTGAGGTGACTGAGCCTTATGCCAGCGATGTGAGTGAGGGGAAGAACAATCCGATCTACAATGCTCACTCATACCATACAAAAGTACCACATCCTGCCATAATGCGTTATATTTTGCATTATACTCAACCTGGTGATATTGTTTTGGATGGTTTTGCTGGAACAGGAATGACGGGTGTGGCTGCACAATGTTGCGGAAATCCTGATGTAGAGACGAAGAAAAAAATAGAGGATGAAGTATGTAATGCTGGTTATGATATACCTTGCTGGGGGAATAGGCATTCTTTATTGTCTGATTTAAGTCCTCTTGCGAGTTTTATTGCTCATAATTACAATTCTCCTTTGAATGCAAAGGACTTTGAACAAAAAGCTAAACAAGTTCTATGTCAAGTTAAGAATGAATATGGTTGGATGTATGAAACAAATTATTCTAATAATAAAGGGGAAATTAAAAAGGGTGAAGTACAATTTACGTTGTGGTCTGATGTCTTCATTTGCCCAGATTGTGGCTCTGAAATTGTATTTTGGGATGTGGCTGTTGATATAGAAGCAGGTGTTCTTAAAAATAATTTAACATGTCCACATTGTGGAGCTATTCATGAAAAGAAAGATCTTAACAGGTGTTTTGATACTATTTTTGATAAAATGTTGAATAAGCCCATTCAACAGCCAAAGATGCATCCTGTATTGATTTATTTCAAAGATAATTTAGGAAAAAAACGTGAAAAAAAGCCAGATGCTGAAGATTTTGCAGTGATAGATAGGATTAACAAGATGGAGTTACCATATTGGGTTCCCATTGATAAAATGACTGGAGGGTCAGAAGCACATAGAAATGATAAAGATGGAATTTGCTATGTGTATCAGTTTTTTACGAAACGCAATTTAATTATTCTTTCTAGTTGTTGGGATAAATCAAGTGATAACAGCCTGAAATTCTTGTTTACTTCTATGATGAAAAAATCATCTATTCTATGTGCGCCTCTTATGTCAAATTACTTTGCTGAAAAAAAAGGCAAATCTAGAGGTGGATGGGTTGGTAAAGAAAGAGCATTGACCTTATATAGTGCTTCCATTATGAGTGAGGTGTCGATTTTTTCACAAATTGAAACGAGGATGAATAGTGTAATGGTAGATATTGGTGATTATAATAATTACATTATTCAAACATCTTCTTCAACGTGCTTAACAATAAAAGATAATTCGGTTGACTATATCTTTATAGATCCACCATTTGGTTCAAATATTATTTATTCTGATTTGAATCTGATTCAAGAAGGATGGTTAAGAGTAAAAACTAATAGTTTAACCGAAGCTATTGAAGATTTATCTCAAGGTAAATCTTTGTTTGATTATGGGAAATTGATGCAAGAATGCTTGGACGAATTTTATAGGGTTTTAAAAGATGGTAGATGGATGACTGTTGAGTTTAGCAATACAAGTGCATCTGTATGGAATTCAATTCAAAATGCTTTGAATAAAGCAGGGTTTATTATTGCCAATGTTGCTGCTCTTGATAAAAAACAAGGTTCTATTATGGCGTATACGACACCAACTGCTGTTAAACAAGATTTGATAATTACTTGTTATAAGCCATCCAATAGTTTCCTTGAACGATTTATTTCCCAAGACTGTAATGCAAATACATGGGATTTTGTTCATGAGCAACTTGAGCATTTGCCTATACCGACTGTTCAAAACAACAAAGCTACGGCAATTATTGAACGTAGTCCGAAAGTATTGTATGATAGGCTTATCACATTTTTCCTAATGCATAATAACCCTGTGCCAATAGATGCAACGGACTTTCAAATTGGACTACGTGAACGTTATTTGGAGCGCGATGGTATGTTCTTCACGGCTGATCAAGCTGCTGAATACGAACAGAAAAGGAAAGCCGCACCCAATGGAGTACTCACTCTTGGAATTATAGTTGGCAGCGAGGCCGACGGTATACAATGGCTGAAAAACCAGCTTCAAACAGGTTCCAAGACTTACCAAGAGTTACAACCAGAGTGGATGCAAGCTATTGCCGGAGTACGTAAAGGAGATATTCTACCTGAACTGCGCGACTTGTTGGAGCAAAATTTCATCAAAGAAGCCGATGGCCATTGGCGTTTGCCCAATGCCAACGACGAGCGCGACCTTGAAATACTTCGTACAAAGACTTTGCTTCGCGAGTTCAATCTTTATGTGGAACAGGCTGCAAAGCCTAAAGCCAAACTGAAGGAAGTACGCGTGGAGGCACTAAGAGCTGGTTTCAAGCAGTGTTATATAGATAAAGACTTTGCCACGATAGTTATGGTAGGCGATAAAATACCTGAAAACCTGCTCACTGAAGACGAAGTGCTGTTGCAGTATTATGATATTGCATCATCAAGGGTATAAAACCAATTGATATGAAAGAAGTTAACGCAGGTTCTTTGTTTCATTACACAAAAAAACCAGATGTTTTTAAGAAAATTCTTGAAAAAGGAATAAGGTATTCCTATTCCCCAGAAGAATTTGATAATGACATTATCTTTGCGTATGAAGATGGAGGAAAAACTCATTTGTGCAGATTGGTTGAAGATGTAAACACCCCGAGAGTAATAGCATTGCCGATGGTATCGTTTTGCGACATACCTTTATCAAGGATAGCAAAACATCAAGAGCGGTATGGCAGGTATTGTATTGGGCTGGACAAAACAGCCTTTCTAAAACACTGGAAAGGAAGGATTTCGCCTGTCACATATTATCCGAATCGTGAATTTAGAGACTTTTTTTTGTATCTATCTGACTTGCTAAATAATGTAGGCAACTTTGACGGGGATAAATTATCGGAGTATTGCCGTCAACTAACCAAGGGGAAGAAAGTAATTGATGGAACTGTAGCATTGGCAAATGATGAAAAAGCAAGGGCTTTCATAAAGCAAGAGAGTGATTTTATAAAACTGAAATGTTTTGCCACACAAGTATTGGCAGTTACAAAACCACTGATTTCCAGTAAAGGTGCTGAGAATTACGATGAACGAGAATGGAGGGCTTATACATTAGATGGCTTGAACGGTGATGATTGGGGAAAGTGGGAAGTCCTGGATAGGAATAATTGTAAAGATAGAGTTACGCAGCTCAACAATATACTTACCAATAAAAAGAGAGCATATATAAAAATAGAACCATTTTATGTTTCAAATGTTATTTCACATATTATTGTAGAAACTGAAAAAGAGGTTCCTGACATTATTAGTGCAATTTTGAAACTTCCAACTTTATTTGGCTATCAACAACCAGAGGAAAAGAAGCAGTTGCTCGTTAGTAAAGTGACTTCTTTTGAAAGAATTGAAAAAGATTACTAAGAGATATGACATATCAAGGGCGACCCATAGAAATCATAGGCGTTGAATGGGTGTTTGGCAAAGAAGTGCTGAATATCCGCATGGTTGACGACAACACCTGCAGGAAGGTCTATCGAGAGGACTTGGATAAAGAAGCAGAAGGCGACCAGCTTGCAAGGGTGCGTTACAAAGCCATAGCAGCGCGCATCAATGAAGAGGTGGCGCAAAAGAGACTTCTTGCTCCATACGAGAGTAGCCTGATACCTTTGCCGCATCAGATATTGGCCTTGGAGAAGGTGATGAAAGCCACCGAAACGCGGTTTCTGATGGCCGATGAAGTGGGTATGGGTAAAACCATAGAGGCGGGTTTGGTGCTGAAGGAAAAAAAGCTCAGAGGGGAAGTAAAGCGGGTGCTACTCGTGGTGCCTAAAAGCGCCATGCTACAATGGCAGACCGAAATGAAGACTCACTTCGGAGAGAGTTTCTTCATCTATGAATCTTCACTGATTTCATCGCTTGCCAGAACCTTTTCGCAATTGGATGCCGAAGAAGAGCTGAACTTTTGGCGGCAACACAATCAGATCATCGTCAGCACCGATGCACTGAAGCCGATGGAGTATCACCAAGGCTGGAGCCAGGAAAAGGTGGACGAATACAACAAATATCGTTTGGAATCGGTGCTTAATGCCGACTTCGACATGCTCATCATAGATGAAGCACACCGAATGGGAGGTGCAACAGCACAAGTGGGACGCTACCAACTGGCTAATGCGTTATGCAACACGGTGGCTAATGTACTACTGCTTTCGGCTACGCCACATAGGGGCAAAAGCGACCATTTCAGACGCATACTGCAATTGATTGACAATGACGCTTTCCAAGGCGAGGGCATGCCTGCCATCAAGGAAATAGAGCCTTACATTGTAAGGTCAGAAAAGCGTTATGCCATAGACTACAAAGGACAAAAGTTGTTCAACGAGCGCACCACTGTGCGCATGGATGTGCCTATAGAAGAGTCATTGAATGGTTTACAAAAAGCCTTGTATAAAGATGTTACGAATTATGTGAAACTGAATTTTGGCAGGGCAAAGCGAAGCGGCAGGACTGCTTTGGGATTAGTGATGATCATGTTCCAAAAAATGGCCAGTAGTAGCACTGCCGCCATCTTATCGGCCATGAGAACCAGGCTGTTCCGTTTGGAAAATGGGCTTTATGAAGATGGCTGTGAGCTTTACGAACAAAGCGACATGGTTGAAGACGGGCTTTTGGATGAAGAAGAAATCAACCTTGAGGAAATCGGCAGCCCGACGACGATAAAGGCTGAGGACGAAAAAGAATGCTTGCGAAAGCTGATAGCGGAAGCTGAGCATTGCATGGATTGTGAAGAGGATGCCAAGGCAACAGCTTTGAAAAAGAAAATCAGGCAACTAGAGATTGAAGAGGATGACAAAGACCTGAAGATAGTGGTTTTCACGGAATTCAGGACGACACAGCGATATGTCAGAAAGGTGTTGGAAGAGGCCGATATTCGGTGTACAGCGATTGACGGGAGCATGTCGCTCGATGAAAGACAACAAGCCTTGGTGGATTTCAAAGAACGCAGCCGTGTGATGGTGGCCACCGATGCCGCTGGAGAATCGTTGAACATGCAATTCTGCCACATTGCCATCAACTATGATTTGCCATGGAACCCGATGGCCATCGAACAACGCATTGGACGTGTTGACCGTATCGGACAAAAGCATCCTGTGTTGGCCATCAATATGCTACCCAACAATAGCGTTGACGTGAGAGTTTATGACATCATTATCGAAAAGCTTGACCGAATCTTGCAGGAGCTTGGCATAGACAAGACTTCGGATGTGCTTGACTCGACCATTGACAACAGAAAGATTACACACCTGCACCTTCAATCGCTGTTGGACCCTCTCCTGTTTTCACATCAGAGCGAGCAATGGCTGTATGAAATCAAGCAAAAACTGCAAGAGTACAAGAGTACTGCCGGAGCATTGCCAGTCACTGACCCGAAAGAAATCACAGCGAAATCGGCCGCTGATGTGAAATACAGTCCGTTGCCTGTATGGTTGGAATCGCTTCTTGACCAGTATGTGTTGAGCAATGGGGGCTTTTTTGACAAACGCTCGGACGGAACCACACTCTATAGCCTCGGCGGTCAAAAACTGCGGGTCACCTTTGATTCGAACCTCATGGGTGACGACCCATCGGTGGATTTGATAAGCCTACAGCATCCCATGGTGAAAAACGTGTTGAATAGCATTTTTGGAGAAGAAGCCAAAAAGATGACCGTATTATGCTCAACAGACATGAGCGAAACACCCGGTGTCTTCAGCTTGTGGATGGTCAATGCCAACAACAGCCAAGAAAGCAGGGTTAGTTTTGTAGCCCAATTTGTTGCTGACAACGGACAAAACTATACAGCCTACGCTAATGACATTTGGACTTCATTAGTTCAAAACCCAAATCACTTTGTGGTTACTGGCGAGGCTGAAAAGCCAGCGAACCTCTTTGAGCAAGTCCAAAACAACTTATATGGCCAATACTGCCGAATGGAGGCTACAATTGTCAACAACTTGCATGAAAAAGCTGACAATAAATTAAAGGCTATTTCATACGCAATTAGGCGTGTTGAAAGAATTGGCATCGAAAATATCAGAAAATCGAGACTAAAACGATTAGAGCAAGAAAAGCAGGAATGGAAAGAATTGTTTGACAAGAATTCCAATGTTGTGCCAGGCGTGAAACTAATCATGACAGTGAGAATAGATGGATAAGAACTTTTATAAAGATATGACCGTCAGGCTTGTAGATGGATGTATAATTGGGATTGTCCAAAACAAGGATGGATTCCTTTTCAGGAAGGATGTGCAAAAGGCCATTGAGGCGCATTGTCCTGATATTCGTTTGATAAGCGGTAATCAGTGGAAATTGAGACTGGCATACGAACTGGAATGCAAAGCAGACACAAGCCATAAGTATTGTTTTGTCACAGAAGATCCCAGCAAGATACTTCCCGACATGAAGGAAAACGCTTTGGTGACTACGTTCAGCGTTTCCCAGATGTTTCCGGCCTATCACAAGCAAACCATCGAACAAGCCTCTGTTTCAGTATTAGAGAAGCTCTATCGACGGAGCCAGGTAAGGTCATTGAATGAAGCAGAAACCAAAAAAGCAATTGAATTGCTTTTGGTTCCAGAGAACCCCATGGAAGAAGTGAAAACAAGAATGCGAGATTTGTTAGGGAAAGACCTTTTATTCTATCTTCCTGAAGTGGCAAATGGAATCAATATCGCTCTTGGCTTGAAAGAATACCAATCGTTGATTGAAATCATTGATGCTTTCAACAAGCAATGGCAGGAAGGCTTGGAGAGCAGATATTTTGGGCGGGTGCTGCCTTCCAGTTATTTGAATAAGCCGACTTACGTCGGCAATGTTTTGCCATACCTTCATGCCAGGCACAAAGAAGACAACATCGCTTTGGTAGTGGTGGACGGCATGAACTATTGGCAATATCTCCTTCTGGAGAAAGAAATCAACAAGTATGCCCATGTTGAGGCGACACCGATATATTCATGGATTCCCAGCATCACGATGCTGTCGAGGCAATCGCTGTTTAGAGGTGGACACCCTGCAAAGGATTATCGGCAAAGCCCAAAGAATGAGGAAAAGTTGTGGCGCAACTATTGGGTGAACAAAGGCATTGCCGAGGAAGAAATAACTTATATCTATGAGGGCAAGATACAAACGGGCATGGGAACCTATAGACGTTTGGCATACGTCACGAATAAAATGGACGACAAGCTTCATTCTTCAGAGAACTATCGGGAGCTGTTCCTGATAACGCAAGAATGGGCTTCGGGGTTTGCGAAGACGATACGGCCATTGTATGAGTTGGGATATAAGGTATTTATCACTACAGATCACGGAAACGCTGAAACGGCTGGCTGGAGGGCACTGACCTCACAAGAAAAGACCTACTTGTTTGGTGACAGTAGTAGAGGAAAGAGACATCTGATATATGACGATGTCAATGGCATGGATGAGTTGTGGGAACAAGTGCCGCAAGATGAAATCTGGAGGCACGATGAGTGGTTGACGTGGAAGACGAACAAGGGCTTTATGAGCCCCAGCCAGCAAGAAGTGTCCCACGGTGGTTGTCACTTTTTGGAAGTAATGATACCATTTGCAGAAATGAATCACCATGAGTAACATAATCGGATTGAACCAAAGAATACCCATCAAGGTGATGGAAGAGGCAATCAAGGCCATGCTTGCCGGAGCGTATAGCCGAGAATGGGCTATGCAGCATCTGGAATCAGAGATTAGCGGAGCCAACAGGATTGCCAAAGCGGTAAGCGAGCTAAATAGCGCCGTGATAAACAATCCGCAAAAAAAGTATGTGATGGACCATAAGGAAAAGATATGGGAGGCTATGCAATACAAGTCGGACAAGACCTTAATTCTCGTGGGCTTGATTAATTCGGCTTTCCCCATAGGCTACCATACAACATCTGTGATGGGCAAGTATTTCCATGTCCAAGACTTTGTTTCCAAGGCATTGATAGCGGAGAAAATGGGAGCCTTGTATGCCTACAATAAATCTCTTGACAATGCCCTGTATAGGATATTGCCCATGCTCATCGAGGCAGGTCTTATAAGCAGGCCAGAAAAAGGCGTTTATGCAAAGAACACCCTAGAACCCCATACGGCTGAAGCTGTAGCGATTTACAAGAAGTCGTTCTTCATCAATAACCCCAAAGCTGGAGAGAACTATGCTGTTGAGGATAGTTCGTATTGGGAGTATTTGCAGAGGTGATAAGAATTTGAGGAGTTGAAATAGGCCAATAAGGCATCTGAAAAAGAATTGTTTCCTTCAAATCTACTGCACTTTTGAAAAAATGCAGTAATATTATTTCTCTTCCCAATACCTATCATACAGACCTTTCAACCGCTCAGTAACCACGGCCATCACATTGGCAAACGAAAGCGATTCCTTCCACTGGATCTTCTTCAGGAACATTTCCCAGCGCTTTAGGCGCATTTCATCGGTGTAAAATTCACCATTGAATAGTTGCAGATTCGTGTTATACGCCAACTCACGATTGTCGAAGGTGGCTTTAATGGCCTCGTACAGCATTTCGTCGTCAAGTTCCTTGGTGGTGAGAATCTGGTAGCAATCGAAGAAGTCCTCGTTAATATTAAACGGAGAATTTTAATAATCTCCTTAGAAAATTCAAGTTTTCGCAGAAAAAGTGATATGAAATCTACAGAAAACTATCTTTCTGGTATTTAAATAGCCGTCTCGGTGATTCCAAAGTTGTTTTTGTTCCGATGAATCCGTATGGAAAGACTCGTTTTTCTGTTTTGAGCTTTCAACTTAAGTTCGTACCTTTGCAGTCCCAAAAAGATACGTTATGGAATCCTTACCCGCATTATTCTCCGACCTTGCCCTAATTCTTGTCACGGCAGGTGTTACTACAGTGATTTTCAAGTGGCTGAAGCAGCCTTTGGTGTTGGGATACATCATCGCGGGACTGCTCATTGGGCCTTATTTTCCGTGGTTTCCGGTCATCAGCGACCACGAAAGCGTTGAGATTTGGAGCGAAATCGGAATGGTGTTTCTCTTGTTTGCCATCGGCTTGGAATTCAGTTTCAAGAAACTGAAGAAACAGGCTGGCACTGTGGGCATTACAGCATTGACGGAACTGGTCTCGATGTGCATCATCGGCTTCCTGCTCGGCAAGGTGATGGGCTGGTCGCAGATGGACAGCATTTTCCTTGGCGCTATGCTTTCAATGTCGTCGACAACGATTATTGCCAAGGCTTTCGACGACCTGAAACTGAAAAGCGAGAAGTTCACCGGCAGCGTCATCGGCGTTTTGGTGGTCGAGGACTTGGCCGCTATCCTTATGATGGTGATTCTTTCCACCTTAGCGGTAAGCACGGCCTTGAACGGTACCGAATTGCTGTTCAGCGTTTTGCGCCTCGTTTTCTTCCTTTTGGTGTGGTATGTCGGCGGCGTGTTTCTCATCCCGACCGTCCTGAAATGGTCGCGCAAGTTTATGTCGGAAGAGACCCTGACGGTGTTTGCCGTTGGCCTTTGTTTCTTTATGGTTTGGTTAGCCAACAAAGCCGGTTTTTCGTCGGCCTTGGGTGCTTTCATTATGGGCAGTATCTTGGCCGAAACGCTTGAGGCTGAGATGATTCACAAACTCACCACACCCATCAAGAACCTGTTCGGAGCGGTGTTTTTCGTGTCGGTGGGTATGATGGTCAATCCGTCCGTTTTGGTGCAGTATTGGTGGCAAATTTTGGTCATTACGGTGGCCGTGGTGGTGCTCAAGTCGTTGACTTCGGGCGTGGGTATGTTGCTTTCGCGCGACAACCTCCACAACGCCGTGCGTGCCGGAATGTGTTTCGGGCAAATCGGCGAGTTTTCGTTCATCATTGCCACGGTGGGTATGAGTTTCGGCGTGATTGACGACTTCCTTTATCCCATCATCGTTTCGGTGTCCATCATCACCACTTTCCTTACACCTTATCTGATAAAAGGCGGCGAACCGCTCTACAATTGGATCAACAATAAAGTGCCCGAAAGTTGGACGCAGTTTTTCGGCAGCAAGGAGAAAAACCTGAAAATCAAACGCGGCAACCAATTGACTATGAAGGATTTCGTTGTCGGTCGGGTGAAAAGTGCCGTGCTCTACTCGGCCATCCTTTTGGCCTTGATGCTCATCACTTTCTCGCTCCTCGAACCTGTGATGGACAATGTTCAGCAGCCCTATTCTGGGGTGATTGTCCTCGCGGTTTTGTTGCTTGTCCTTTCGCCGTTCATCTGGGCACTCGCCTTTAAGCGCGACTTGGACGAGGAGACCGTAAAAATGGTCAAGGAAAACAAGGCGAACAACCGAATGGTCAGGATTTTGTTTGCCTTGGGTTTCGTCATCGCTTGGGGGTTCACGGCGCGTGTGTTTCAACACGGACTCAACGACAGTTTCTGGCAGTCGCTCAACATTCAGATGGACGACCTCGTCATTGCCGTTGTCGCTTCTTTGGCTTATCTCCTCATACTGAGGGGAATAAGTCCAGTAATGCACTGGTATGAGCGTATCGAGAAACGTTTTTTGGACAATATGAATAACCGCCAAACGCTGCAATCGTTTGTGGTGCCTGAGATTTTGCAGGAAAACTTCGTTTTGGAGAAAATGACGCTGAGTGCCAAGAGTATATATGCCGGGAAATGCATTCGTGAGACGGATTTCCACGACGTTTACGATGCCAGCGTGGTGAGTGTTGATCGTGCCGATGAGGTCATTGACCTGCCGAGGCGCGACTTTATGCTGTTCCCGATGGACGAAATCACGCTGTTGGGCACAGAGGAACAGTTGGCCAAGGTGCGCTCGCGCATCGAGGTGGAGGACGACGTGCTCGTCAAGGAACGGCCTGAAAGCGATGTCGACATTTATTGCTCGGTGGTGACCAAAGGCGACCGCTACGAGGGTGTGACCTTGCACGACTCCGACCTGCGTAACCGCTTCAATGTCTTTGTGATAGCGGTGGAACGCGGCGACGATTTCATCCTCAATCCGGAATCCTCCATCACCTTCCTCGATGGCGACAAAGTATGGTTCGTGGCCTCCGAAAGCCACGCCAAAGAAGTGCTCAATAGCGCCAAACAACCTGTCACAAATGAAAACGAAACAACATTAAACTCTAAACCCTAAACTCTAAACTCTAAACTGAATAACAATGGAATCCTTACCCGCATTATTCTCCGACCTTGCCCTGATACTCGTTACCGCAGGACTTACCACCGTGATTTTCAAGTGGTTGAAACAGCCCGTCGTGTTGGGCTATATTATTGCCGGCTTTATCATTGGTCCTAATTTTGAATGGTTTCCCGTCATCCAAGACCATACAAGCGTGGAAACGTGGAGCGAAATCGGTATGGTGTTTATGCTGTTCGGCATCGGTTTGGAGTTCAGTTTCAAGAAGTTGAAGAAAGTGGGAGGGACGGTAGGCATAACCGCGCTCACCGAATTGGTGACGATGTGCGTGGTTGGTTTCTTGCTCGGCAAAACCTTGGGCTGGAGCCAGATGGACAGCATTTTCCTCGGCGCAATGCTCTCGATTTCCTCCACCACGATTATCGCCAAAGCCTTCGACGATATGAAGTTGCACCGCGAAAAATTCAGCGGCAATGTCATCGGCGAGTTGGTCGTCGAAGACCTTGAAGCCGTCTTGCTGATGGTGATTCTCTCCACTTTGGCAGTGAGCCAGTCGTTCAACGGTATGGAGTTGGTTACCAGTATGTTGAAACTGGCGTTTTTCCTTTTGGTATGGTTTTTTGGCGGCATTTTCTTGGTGCCGACGGTGCTGAAACGGTCGCGCAAGTTTATGTCGGAGGAAACGCTGACGGTGTTTGCGGTCGGCTTGTGTTTCCTGATGGTTGTGTTGGCCAATTTGGCGGGCTATTCCTCGGCTTTGGGCGCGTTCATTATGGGTTCCATCTTGGCGGAAACACTTGAGGCTGAGGCTATTCACAAACTGACCACTCCCATCAAGAACCTGTTTGGTGCCATCTTCTTCGTGTCGGTCGGTATGATGGTCGATCCGCAAATCTTGGTCAATTATTGGTGGCAGATTTTGGTGGTCACACTTATTCTTCTCATTTTCAAGCCGCTGAGCAATGTAATTGGCCGTTTGATTGCGGGTTTGGGTTTGAAACAGGCTATGCAAGGTGGTTTCTGCTTTAGCCAAATCGGTGAGTTTTCGTTCATTATTGCCACTTTGGGCCTCAATTACGGTGTCATTGACGAGTTCCTTTACCCCATCATCGTTTCGGTGTCCATCATCACCACTTTCATCACGCCTTACGCCATCAAATCAGCTGTGCCGAGTTACCAATGGGTGACGAAGCATTTTCCTGAAAAATGGCTTAACCGACTGGAAAACAACGATTCAGGCATTAAGGTCAAGAGCGGTGAAAAGGTCAATATGGGCAGCTTTTTGTCACGTCAGTTCAAAAACATCGTCATCTATCTGGCCATCATTATCGCTGTGGTTTTCATTGCGTTTTTCGCGAGTTCGTTCATTATGAAATATGTGGGGCAACCGTGGAGCGGGGCCATCAGCACGGCCATGTCGTTGGTGCTGCTTTCGCCATTCCTTTGGGCGATGGGCTTCAAGCACACTTTGGTGAAAACCACGCATAAGTTGATGGATGCCAACAAGTTCAACAAGACTTTGATTCTCATTGTCTTCATTTTGCGCTTCGTGATTGTGGGTGTCATTTCCTACTTTGTCATTCGCCATTTCCTCAACGGATTTTTCTGGCCGCGTTTAGGCGTGGGTTCGCCGTGGTATCAACTGATAAACATCGGTTTTGCACTGGTTTTCACGGTGTTGCTTCGCGTTTTAAGCCCGGCAATGAAGTTCTACAAACGCATCGAGGACAGGTTCACCGATAACCTTAACAAGCGCCAGTCGATGCAGGTGTTCACCATTCCCGAAATTCTTCAGGAAAACTGCCATTTGCAGAAGATGACGCTCAGCCCCGACAGCGATTATTCAGGTAAGTTGATCAAGGATACCGATTTCCGCGACAACTACAATGTGAGCGTGGTGAGTGTGGAGCGTGGCAAACAACTTTTCGAGTTGCCGAAGTCTGATTTTCAACTGTTTCCGTATGATAAGATTACGTTTGTGGGACACGAGGACCATCTGCGGCTGCTGTTGTCGAAGGTGGAGGTTTTTGACGAGCAACTGATTCAGGAACACGAAGATAGCGAGGTTGATTTGTACAAGGTGGAGGTGCGTCCCCAAAGTCCATACGTCGGTGTGGCCTTGATGGATTCTGGCTTGGCCGAAAAACTTGATGCTATGGTCATTGCCATCGAGCGCGACGGGCATTTCATCCTTAACCCATCGGCGCGAATCACCTTCCAACCCGCTGATTTGGTGTGGTTTGTGGCACAAAAAGAGAAAGCGGAATTCCTGATGAACTACAATCCCGACACAATTCCCAACATCCAACCCTAAACTCTCAACTTTCAACTTTCAACTAAAAATGATAGTCTGTATCGCCGAAAAGCCAAGCGTCGCTCGCGACATCGCCAAAGTGCTGGGAGCCAACACTTCACGCGAGGGTTATATGGAAGGTAACGGCTATCAGGTGACGTGGACTTTCGGCCATCTTTGCACGCTGAAAGAGCCTCACGACTACACCGAGCAATGGAAGGCTTGGGCTTTGAGCCGCCTGCCGATGATTCCGCAACGCTTTGGCATTAAGTTGATTGCGGACAAAGGTGTGGAGAAACAGTTCAAGACCATCGAATCTTTGTTCCAGAAAGCCGATGAAATCGTGAACTGCGGTGATGCTGGCCAAGAGGGCGAACTCATCCAGCGTTGGGTGATGCAGAAGGCCGCCGTGAAGTGTCCCGTGAAACGCCTTTGGATTTCCTCTTTGACTGAGGAATCTATCCGCGAAGGCTTCAAGAATTTGAAAGACCAGTCTGATTATCAGTCGCTATACGAGGCCGGACTCAGCCGTGCCATCGGTGACTGGCTCTTGGGTATGAACGCCACGCGACTTTACACCTTGAAATACGGTCAAAACCGACAAGTGTTGTCCATCGGACGAGTGCAAACGCCCACTTTGGCACTGATTGTCAACCGTTACCACGAAATCGTGAACTTCAAGCCGGAGGCTTATTGGGTGCTTTCAACCATCTATCGCGACACGACTTTCACCGCCACCAAAGGCAAATATGGTTCCGTCGATGACGGACAAAAGGACTTGCAAAGCATTGAGGGAAAAGAGTTTACCGTGACCGACATTTCGACCAAGAAAGGTACTGAAGCCCCGCCGAGGCTCTACGATTTGACCTCTTTGCAGGTGGAATGTAATAAAAAATACAACCTTTCCGCCGACCAGACTTTGCAGACCATACAGAGCCTTTACGAGAAGAAATACACTACCTATCCGCGTGTGGACACGACCTATCTGAGCGACGACATCTACCCGAAATGCCCTGATATTTTGGCCAAACTCACCAATTACGCCGACTTGACTTCACCTTTGGCAGGCAAGAAGTTGCCCAAGAGCAAGAAAGTGTTCGACAACAGCAAGGTCACCGACCACCACGCCATCATCCCGACGGGTGTGGTGCCACAAGGCTTGTCGTTTGCTGAGGAGAAGGTATATGATGAAGTCTGTCGTCATTTCATCGCCGTGTTCTATCCTGATTGTCAATTCGCTACGACAACCGTGCTGGGCAAAGTGGAGGAGGTGGAGTTCAAAACTTCGGGCAAGCAGATTTTGGTTCCAGGTTGGCGCGAGGTCATCAAACCCGTAAAGAAGGAGGAAATAGGAGGTATGAATGAGGAGGTTGAGAGTGAAAAGGAGGATGAGGAGAAGACTTTGCCCATTTTCACCAAAGGCGAACACGGACCGCATCGGCCGCAATTGGCCGAAAAATGGACTTCGCCACCAAAGCCATACACCGAAGCCACTTTGCTCCGCGCAATGGAAACCGCTGGCAAACTCGTTGAAGATGAATCCCTTCGCGAGGTGATGAAAGAGAATGGCATCGGGCGACCATCGACGAGGGCAGCCATCATAGAAACATTGTTCAAGCGCAACTATATCAAGAAGATACGCAAAAGCCTCGAACCCACACCCACAGGCATCGAACTCATCAGCCTTATCCGCGAAGACCTCCTGAAAAGTGCCGAACTGACAGGCATTTGGGAAAAGAAACTCCGTGAAATAGAACAACATAAATACGAAGCCAGACAATTCCTCGACGAACTAAAGCAAATGGTCACCGAAATCGTCACAACCGTGATGATGGACAACAGCAACCGTCGCGTGGCCGCCGTTGCGGTGGACGAAAAACCCAAGAAAACCGCACCAAAAAAAGCCCCAAAACCCAAGAAACCCGAAGCCGCTCCAGCGAATCCCGATGCCATTGTTGGGCAACCTTGCCCGCTTTGTGGCAAGGGGCATATTATTAAAGGTAAGACCGCATACGGTTGCTCTGAATGGCGGAATGGGTGTGGGTGGAGACAAAACTTTTAGTTTCACTCAATCTCCAACGTCTTCCTGCAAATCTCAATCTCTTCGGGGTCGCCGGTGTATTTGCCGTGGTCGTCACTGAGTTTGACCACCTTTTTCCAGTTGCGTTTCTCGGTGATTTTGGCTGCCGTCAGTTTCACGACGATGTTCATCGGTTTCACGTTGTCGATGTCGCAGGTGAGGTGGGTGCCGATGCCAAACGAGTCTTGCATCCTGCCGTTCACTGCCTCATGGATGGCGATGGCCTCGCTGACATTCAGGCCGTTACTGAAAATGATGGACTTCTGCTCCGGGTTGATGCCGAGTTCCTTGTATTTCGCGATGATTTCCTCCAAAGCCTCAATGTTGTCGCCGCTATCGACGCGCAGGCCGTCAAACAATTTGGCGTGTAATGTGGTGAAATTCTGGAAGAAAGCTTTGCGCGTGTAGGTGTCGTAGAGGAATACGCCGAGGCTACCAGCATACACCTCCTGCCAATAGTCCATGGCGAGGTAGTTGGCTTCGTTGTAGCCGTAAAGCGAACAGGTCTCAATGAACTGATGGCTCATCGTGCCGATGGGTGTGAGGTCGTATTTCATGGCCAACAGTACATTACTCGTGCCCACGAAACAGGTCTTGGTGAACTGTTTTTGTGCTGCTATGAAACTTTGAATCACCCTTTCCTGATGCTCGAAAGAGAAACGGCGGCGTGTGCCGAAGTCACTGAACTTCACGCCGTTGCCGATGAGACGGATGCCTTTGGCGTAGGATTTTTCGTATTCCTTTTGTGCGTCGTATTGTTCCAACTCGCCTCTGAACTCATGCATCAGTTCGGAAACAGTAGCCAAGATGGGCATTTCCCAAAACACGGTGCGCCACAGCAAACCCGTCACTTGAATGTGCAGGTGGCCTTCCTCGTCTTGGCTCACTTCGACCTCGGAGGGCCGCATGTGGAAACCTTTCAGGAAAGTGAAGAACCACAGCGGGAAGTAGTAGCATTTCCGCTTCATGAAACGCACTTCTTCATCGGTGATTTTGATGTTACCATAGAGGTTGAACTGCTCCCGCAATTTCTCGGCAAAGCCTTTCGGATAGACCGTGTCGTTACGGTCGACGAAGGTATATTGTCCCATGGCGCGGGGAAACTTTTGCAGGTAGGCATAGCACACGCTGAAGGTGTATAGGTCGTTGTCTAACAGGCTGTTGATGATTTGTCTCATGGTGGTTTGTTTTATTGTTTTCTGGATTGCTTCGTCGTGCCTCCTCGCAAAGACGCAAAGCGCGGCAATGTCATTGCGAGCGAAGCGTGGCAATCTATAGTTTACTTATTATACTTCGTATTTTGTCCGAGATGTATTTCACTGAATTTGTAGTGTTTTCAAGCACTTGCACGAGGTCTTTCCGCTTGATGATTTCGGGAAGGCTGTAATTTTGTTGGAACAATTTGCTGATGTAACTGCCGTAAAGCACATCGTTTTCGTTTTCCAACGACTTGATTTCGTGGCATAAACGGACGATTTCCTTGCCTTTGGCAGTGGTCATTTCGGGCAGGTCGGCGATGATGTTGCTGAGATTTTCGGCGGCAAACATGATGTTGTCGGCCATCGTGGTAAGGTCTTCGTCCACATCGGTGAAGCGGCGCGTGAGGATGATGTTGGCCGTGTCGTCGATGTGGTCGAGGAAGGTGTCCATCATCTCGGCGAGTTCGTGAACGTCTTCACGCTCAAAAGGTGTCAAAACGGTGGCGAAAAGTTGGCTGTAGAAGTCGCGAAGCACTTGGTCGCCCTCGGTTTCGCAGGTCTTGATGTCCTTTTTCAAGGCCTCAAGTTGCTGCAAGTCAGTCTCAGTGAGCATCTTACGCAAAAGTTTGGCGGCTTTGTCGATGTATTCCGCCTGCTTTTGGTAGAGCGGGAAGAACTTGGTCTCCTTGGGGACGAAAAACTGAAAGAAACTGTTGAGGCTCATGGCGTTACTTGACTAAGAGGTTAAATAACAAGTTCAAGATGCCGCTGATGACGAGAGGCACGGGAATGGTCAAAATCCACGAAAGGACGATGCGCTTGGCCGTGACCCATTTCACGGATTTCACACCGTCGGTGAGGCCCACGCCAATGACGCCGCCAGTGATGGTATGCGTCGTACTGACAGGAATACCCATGAACGAAGTGGCAATCAATGTGGTAGCACCGGCAAATTCGGCGGAGAAACCGCGTATGGGTGTGATTTTCGCCAAACCGCCCCCCATCGTTTTGATGACATTCTTGCCGCCAATCAAAATGCCCAACGACATGATAATGTAGCACACAACAGCCAGAATGTCAGGGATATGGAAGCCTTTGCTATGGTCGTAGAAGTTGGCGATGAAACTTTGCATCTCAGGACTGACGCCTTGCGTGGTGAACACGCTGGCCATCAACACGGCGATGATACCCATAGTTTTTGGTGCGTCATTCGAGCCGTGACCGATGCAGAAGGCAGCTGTCGAAAAATGCTGCATCACCTTGAAAATCTTGTCGACCTTTTTGCGCGAACTGTTCTTGAAAATCCTCAGCAAGAGGCACTCAAGGAAGAAACCCAAAAACAGACCGATAAGTGGTGATAAAACAATGAAAGCCAATGTGATAATGATTGGCTGCATGTGCAATACGCCGCTCCCGTTGACGAACCATGCCGCTCCGATGATGCCCCCGATTAGGGCGTGCGAGGTGGAGATGGGCATACCGCTTTTGGTGCAAACGGCCACCCAAATGGCCGCCCCAACGAGAGCAGATAATATAAGGTAGGGGTCGATGACGTTTTGGTCGGCGAAGTTGGCCATGGTGTTGCCCACCGCGAATTGCTGATGCAGCACCAATCGGATGAGGAAGAAGGCGGCGAACTCCCAAAACGAGGCCCAAATGATGGCCTGAATCGGGGTCATTACCTTGGTGGCGATGATGGTCGAGATGGAGTTGGCCGCGTCATTCATGCCGTTCAGGAAGGTGAAGACGAAGGCAAGGATGATGGAAAAGATGATGGCTATGGTCAGGAGGTTCATCACGATTCTTTTATGATAATACTTTTAACGGTGCTGGTCACCTCCTTGGCGCGGTCGGTAGTGTCTTCCACGGCTTGGGCTATCTCTTTGTATTTCAGCAGTTCAATCTCGTCATGCTCGTTGCTGAAGAGGTAGGAGATGTAATCGCCGTAGATGTCGTCGACGGCATGTTCGATGAGGGTGACTTTCTGGCACAAGTCGCTGATTTGCTGATGGTTCTTTCCAAGATCGTCCAAAAGACCGAAGATTTGCATCATTAGGCTGGCGTCCTCATGGATATTGTCGATGATCTCCTTGATTTGCTTGTCGATTTTCTTGGGGTTGTACATCAGGATGGTTTTGGCCGAATGGTTGATGAAGTCGAGGAACTTATCCAAGTCCATGGCCAAGGCGTTCATGTCCTCGCGGTCGAAGGGCGTGACGAAAGCCTCGTTCAGTTCGATGTAGAACTCGCGCAGCAGTTCGTCGCCGGTGGTCTCCTGTTTCTTGATCATGCGGGTGAGCAGCTTGCGCTCTTCGGGGTCGTCGCTCTTGACGAGTTCCTTGAGGTATTTGGCGGCAATTTGCGCAGTCTCAGCCTGTTTTGCGTATGTGGGGAAGAAATGCTTCTCGCGGCTGCTTCCTCTGGTGAAAAGGTTGTTCAGTGCCATTATCGAGATGGGTTTGAATTTTGGGGCAAAGTTAGGGAATTATGGGATTGGAAATACGTTTTTTTCAGGAAATGGTACTCAAAACACGATAATTTCCTATTTTTGTCTTACCTTGTTCTTCCGAAATTCAATTCGGAAGTCGTGAATATCGGCATTTGCAATGTGGGAATGAAAGATGTGCGGCTGTTGCAATGTGGTAGCCGCGTTTTGTATGATGCCTTACGGATGGCTTTTTGTTTGGGAATTGTTTTTTGTTGGCAGGGGTTGCATTGCATTTCACCCCTGCCTAATTTCCACTGTCACTCCGTGACTGAGCATGGGCACGAGGGAACCCCAAAGGGGTGACAGCACATTAGGCAGGCGGTGTCAACCCCTGCCGAAAACGAAACGAGAATACCGATGAGCCCCACAGGGGCGGCAGAAAATCAAAGCTGTATAATCAGAAATTCGTCTTAATATCTTCACAAAACCGGGCAAAAACTTAGATTTTTTGCACATTTTTGCCTAGTTATCTCGCCGCCACCCCACACAAATGGAACAGCACCCGCGCCCCAACGTTGCCATCCCAGTCGCCACCATCGGGCGAGGGGGAGACCTCGCAAAGGTCGAAGCCAATGATGGTTTTGCCAGCCTCGCGGATGCGGTTGAGCAGGTACATCAGTTCCTCGTACTCCAAGCCGCCGGGCACTGGTGTGCCCGTGTTGGGACATAGTTTCGGGTCTAAAGCATCAATGTCGATGGAGAGATACACCTTCTCAGGTAAGGCTGCAATCATCTCATCCACAATGTCTTTCCATGTTTCGCCTTCATACATGCGTCGGCGGCAATCGCGGTCGAAGAAGATTTTTATGCGCTCGGGTTGGCTCTCGGCCAAAGCCTTTTCCTGATGGCAGTAGTCGCGGATTCCGACTTGCACCAGTTTCTTCACATTGCTGAATTTCAATGTGTTGTAAAAGATGGAAGCATGTGAGTATTTGAATCCCTCGAAAGCCTCGCGCAGGTCGCAGTGGGCGTCGGCGTGGAGGATGCCGTATTCCTCACCTATATTATTAAGGTATTGGTGATAGGCCAAAGGGCAACTGTGGTCGCCGCCCAAAAGTCCCACAACCTTGCCTTGCTGTTTCCAATAGGCGATGCGCTCGCGCAGCCAATCGTTTTTCTTCTCCGTGGCAGCTTCGATACGGGCGTAAAGTTCTTCGTATTTCTCTGGTTCTTCGTCGATTGTGCCTTCATATAGGGCATTGATGATGTCCTCGCTCAGTGGAGCCATCTCATCGTGCAGTTCGCGGAGTTCCTTCGGAAATTCGTCCATCCAAATGCCTTTCTGCCAAAGGTCGGGATAGTCGTGGTGGCATAAATCGACTTGCAGTGAAGCCTCCATGATGGTGGCTGGCCCGTCTACGGTGCCTCGGTTGTAACTGGTCGTGAGTTCCCATTCAACGGGTATGATGATGATTTGCGCTTCCTCGGCGGAACAAGGCAGCCCGTAAATGCCTGAATCGGCGACGGCTGCGGCGTTGGGGTCAAAGTTGTTTTCCATTGTTGATAATTTTGGCGGACAAAATTAAACAAAAATCGAATTAATCATTACTTTTGCGGCCAAATTTGAATCAGATGGATCTCTTTTCCTGTCTTTCGCCCTTCGTTTTTTGCAGTTTTGCCTCTGGCAGCAGCGGCAATTGCTATTATGTGGGCAAGCAGGACGAGGGCGTTTTGGTGGATGTGGGCATCAGCGCAAAGCAAATCTTGAATCTGTTGGCAGAGAACGACATACCGCTCAGCCAAATCAAGGCCATACTGATTACTCACGACCATATCGACCATGTGTTGGGGCTTGAAAACTTGACAAAACTGTCGTCCATCCCGATTTACGCTCATTCAGATTGTTTGCAAGGCATTGCGGAGGGCAAGTCAACGAAGAAAGTCGACCCGCAATTGTTCCGCGAAGTAGAGCCTTTGCAGCCCTTCGAGGTTTGCGGCATCACCATTGAGGCATTCCCTGTCATGCACGATGGCCGAGGTGCTGTAGGCTATCATTTTGATTACGAAGGCCGTACATTGACCATCGCCACTGATATTGGAATGCTTGACAAGGTGGTGAAGGAGCAGATTCGCCGTGCCGACAACCTTGTCATTGAAGCGAACTACGATGTGGAAATGTTGGAAAAAGGCCCTTATCCTTACATCCTGAAACAGCGCATTTCGAGTCCATTCGGGCATTTGAGCAATGAAGAATCGGCGCGTTTCGTGGCCGAAATCTACCATGCGGGCATGAAAAACATCATGCTTTGCCACCTCAGCGAGAACAACAACACGCCAGAGCGCGCCATGCAGTGCCTCTATCAGCAATTCCAGAAAAAGCGCGTCCGGCTCGACGCAAACACCTCAATTTTCCCTTTGCCGCGTCACAAATGCACGGGATTTGTGTATTTGTAGAATCCCCACATTTCCACAATTTGGGCAACCTTTTTGTGCTTTCCACAGTTTTCCACAGTTTGTAGTAGTTGTGGAAATGATTTCAAAATATTGATAAACAATTAGTTGAATATTCCTTTTCGTTGTGGCACGCATTGTGCTAAATAAATAAGGTGATTCAAAAACTGGATATGATGCAACACAAAATGACATTGGTTTCATTGCTTTTCGTGGTCTTGATGGCCGCGTCGTGCAATGTGGAACGTTCCGAAAAGTACCAAACCCTGTTGGCCGAGCGCGATTCGCTTTACACCGAGGCCGTTGCCGCCAAAGGTGGTTTCGACAATGCGCTGAATACCATCAACGAGATTGAGAATGCGCTTGAGGCCATCCGCGCCCAAGAGAACATCATTATGATGGAGAACCAAGAAGGCAACACCAACAAGGCCGTTTCGGAAATCAATGCCATCCAGCAGACCTTGCAGGAAAACCGCAAGAAGATTGAGAAATTGGAGAAACAGTTGGCCGAGCAAGGCTCGAAGTCGAAGGCTTTGAACCAGACCGTGAGCCGACTGAAGAAACAATTGGAGGAGAAAGATACCTACATCAACAACCTGAAGGACGAGTTGCAGCAAAGCCGCCAGCAGATTGCCGACCTGAACGAACAGGTTTCGGACCTGAACGAGAACATCAACGAACTCAACAGCAATCTTGATGTGATGACTGTTCAGAACGCGGCGCAACAGGCCACCATCGAAAACCAAGATGCCATGCTGAACACGGTGTGGATTTGCATCGCCACGCAGCAGGTGCTTGTGGAAAAAGGCGTCCTCAGCAAGGGAGGTCTGTTCCAACCCACCGAAATCTCCAAGCAGGGCTTTGACAAGAGCCAGTTCATGCAAGGCAACAAGCGCGACTTGGACATCATCCCCCTGCACACCAAAAAGGCCAAAATCATGACCAACCATCCGGAAAGCAGTTACGAAATCACTGAGGGAGAGGAAGGTTCGCTGACCATCCAAATCCGTGACAAGGACACTTTCTGGAGTATGTCGAATTATTTGGTAGTTTCCATCAAATAAAATCCGGTAAACCGGAACTGCTCGTTTTCAATTTTTTTTAAAAACGCCTCACATTTCCCCAATGTGGGGCTTTTTTTGTGTGTAATTTTGTGGAATCTACAAAAAATTGTTACTTTTGCACCCATGAAATGTAGAATTCTTGTTGTAGAAGACGATGCCTCCTTCGGACTGATGATTCAGACTTGGCTGAAGAAGAACGGCTATGAGGCGGTGCTTGCGTCGCGCTATGAGCAGGCTAAAATCGAGATTTCAAGCGGTGATTTTGGCTTGATTCTCACCGATTTGCGCTTGCCCGATGGCGACGGCATCATCCTGATGACATGGGTGCGCGAAAAACTGAAAAGCAAGGTACCCATCATCGTGATGACGGGCTATGCCGAAGTTCAAACTGCTGTTTCGGCCATGAAACTCGGTGCCTTCGACTACCTCAAGAAACCCATCAACCCGAGCGTTTTGGAGGAGAAAATCGCGGCGGCGTTGGCTTCCACCGACGAAGAGGCAGCCGAAACCTTCATTCCGGGCAACAGACAGTGGGTGAGGGGCAGCAGCCCTTCCATGATTCGGCTTTACAAGCATGTGGAACTGGTTGCCCCGACCAAATTCTCCGTACTCATCCTCGGCGAGAGCGGCACGGGCAAGGAATACATCGCCCGCATGATTCACGAGATGAGCCTATATAAAGACGGGCCTTTCATCCCCGTGGATTGTGGAAGCCTCTCCAAGGAGTTGGCTCCCAGTGAGTTGTTTGGCCATCTGAAAGGCTCATTCACCTCAGCCATCGCCGATAAGAAAGGCGTTTTCGAGCAGGCCAAAGGCGGCACAGTATTCCTTGACGAGGTGGGCAATTTGCCCTACGAAGTGCAGATGCAACTGCTCCGCGCCTTGCAGGAGCAAAAGGTGAGGCCCGTAGGCTCGGCCACGGACATCCATGTTGACGTGCGCATCCTTGCCGCCACCAATGAGAACTTGGAAAAGGCCATAGAAGAAGGCCGTTTCCGTCAGGATTTGTTCCACAGAATCAATGAGTTTGCCATTGAGGTGCCACCTTTGCGCGACCGTTTAGAAGACTTCGACGAACTGACGGCGTTTTTCATCCGTCAGGCCAATGAGGAGTTGGGCAAGAACGTGAAAGGCATTTCGGACGATGCCTTGCAACGCATGAAGGAGCAACGCTGGAACGGCAACCTGCGTGAGTTGCGCAATGTGGTACGCCGCTGCGTACTGTTTGCCGAGGGCGAAAACATCGAATTGGACGACCTGCCGGTGTTCAGTGCGCCCAACAAAAAGACCGTCATTGCTGCCGATGAGGACGACTGGGCTTTGCGTCCCGAGCACGAGAAAGAACAAATCGAGGCCGCGCTTCAGAAGGCGCGTGGAAATAAGACCGTGGCCGCCAAACTTTTGCAAATCGACAGGAAGACCTTGTATAACAAGATGCATTTGTATGGGATAGAACTTTGATCTTATTCGATCCCATACCGCTCCGCCAGCAAATCCAGCAATTCATCGGCTTGGACCATGATTTTTCTTTGTGATTAAAAGAAAAAACCACAAGATTGAGAAAAACCATTATCTTTGCAGCAAATTTAACTTTTTGTAATTTACAAATTTGTAAAAAATGAAATTCTACGACAGAGAAAAGGAAATCAACGAATTGCTGAAGTTTGATGATACGGCAAATCAGACCGCACAGTTTACAGTCTTGATAGGTAGGCGACGCACAGGAAAGACCACTTTGATGACGCAAGCCCTCAAGGGACGGCCTTATCTTTATTTCTTCATCGGCAAGAAGGCAGAAACCATACAATGCAACGAATTCCAAAAACAAACAGAGGCCGTTTTGGGATTGCACATTCATGGCGCGGTGCCCTCTTTCGCCTCTCTGTTGGAAGAAATATTGATTTTCAGCAAGAAGCAGAAGTTGACGGTCATCATCGACGAGTTCCAGCGCTTGGACGAAATCGGGATTGGCATCATCAGCGACATCCAACGGGTTTGGGACCGCCATCATGCCGAGGCACACATCCACCTCATTGCTTGCGGCAGTATTTATAGTATGATGAAACGGATTTTTGAGGATCGGAAGGAACCACTTTTCGGACGAAAGACAGCCCGCATCGACCTCAAGCCGTTTTCCACTTCGGTTTTGAAGCAAATCTTGCACGACTACAATCCCAACTATACTTCGGAGGACTTGCTGATGCTTTACGCCATCACGGGAGGCGTGGCCAAGTATGTGGCGCAACTGATGGACGACGGCTGCGTCACATGGGAGGACATGATTCGCGATGTGTGCCGCCCGTCAAGCATCTTCTTGGAAGAAGGCACGGAACTTTTAGTGGGCGAGTTTGGACGCAAATTCCAGATTTATTACAGTATTTTGCAACTTATTGCTTCGGGCATGACAAGCCAATCGGAAATCGACAGCATTATCGAGAAGAACACAGGACGATATTTGGACACATTGGAAACGGAGTATTCACTTATTAAAAAGCATCGTCCGATGTGGGCCAAACCCAACAGTCAAGGTGTGAAATACTACATTAACGACTGTTTCCTCATGTTTTGGTTCAGGTTTGTGGAAAGCAACCGCTCGTTGGTGGAATTGGAGAAATTTGACCTCCTTGAGCAGGTGATTCGCTCGGATTATCCCCAGTTCAGCGGGTTTGTATTGGAGAAGTATTTCCGTCAGTTGTATGGTGAGAAAGAAAGAGTTACGGAGGTGTCGCATTGGTGGGACAATCAAGGTAAGAACGAAATCGACCTCATTGCCTTGGAAGGTCTTGACCATCGCGCCACGGTTGCCGAGGTCAAACGGAATCCTGAAAGATACAATCCCAAAGACCTTGAAGACCGCTATCGGCACATCCAGAAACACCTGAAAGGCTACAAAGTGGACCTTGTCGGCCTGTCGATGGAAGACATGTAAACCCTACCCAATTCCATACCGCTCCGCCAGCAAATCCAGCAATTCATCAACTTGCGACATGAATTGGGTGGCGTCGTCTTTCCAGTTGGGGTAGTCGGCTTCAGTTTCGGGTTTGCCGCGCAGGGCGTTCATGCGGGCGAGGAAGGTGGTGTCGCGCTCCAATTGCTTGAACATGGGCAGCATCTTGTGGCAAAGCCCTTGCATTTCAACGAAATCCGACTGCTCAATTAAAGTGTTCATTTTAACCAAATCGTCGGCGGTGGACTGCACAAAGACGGCCAAAATGTCGGTCATGGCTTCCTTGTCGTTGCCCATCATTTCACTGAAGGCGGGAAAATCGGGGAAAGCGGTTTCGGCCTCCATTTCGCTTGAAGCAACACTTCCGAACAGGTTCTCCAACTGCTTGAGGTTGAATGGTTTTTGCAAGAATCCGTCGAAGCCCTCGGCCTTGGCTTTTTCGATGGTGTATTCGATGCGGCCGGTCATAAGAATGACGGGCTTTTTGGGGTCGGCTTCCTTGAAGAAATACAGTACATCGTTGCCCGTAACGGCTCCCATTTCCCTGTCAGTCAGGATGTAATCGTATTCCTGCACCTGATGCAGGGCGTTTTCCACATCGTTCATTGAGCGGCAGGGAATGGCTTGGTGGCCGAGGCGGTGCAACATGGTATCGATGACGGACAAAAGCGTGTTGTCGTCATCGATAACTAAGATGTTGAGGCTCTTTTTGTTGTCCTCAATTACCTCATTCGTTTCTTCAACTCTTTGCTCAACCGACTCCACTGGAATCCTCACCTCGAAATGCGTGCCTTTGCCCACTTCGGAATCGATGTGGATTTCGCCGCCGAGCAGGTCGACGAGACCCTTGACGACTGACATGCCATAGCCACTGCCCTCGGCGAATTGGTTGTAGGTCTCGATGCGCACGAAAGGCTTGAACACTTCCTCCAACTTGTCTTCGGGGATGCCCACGCCCGTGTCGGTGATGTCGAAAACGAGCAGGTTGCGCCCCATCCGCGCCTTGAAGATGACGCCGCCTTCCAAGGTGTATTTGATGCCATTGGAGATGATGTTGGTCAGTATCTGTTTGATTTTCAGTTGGTCGGAGCAGACAAAAGTGTTGGTCTCGATGCTGTTTTCCAACTTGAACGCCAAATTTTTGTGGCGGGCGATGGACTCGAACATCTCGGCGGTTTCATCGCAAAGTTGATGGATGTTGAAGTTCTCCTTGTTGACTTGCAGTTTGCCCTGTTCGAGGCTGGAGAACTCCAAAAGGTTGGTCAGTAGGTTGAGGATGTGGCCGGCGGATTGTTGTATCGAGTTGATTTCCTTCTCGTTGCCGGTCTTGTCCAAGAGTTCCACATAGCCCATGATGGAACTGAGCGGCGTCTTGATGTCGTGCGACACGGAGAGCAGCAGTTTGTGGCGGCTTTCCATGATTTCCTCGGTCTTTTTCTTGGCTTCCTCGGCGGCGCGGCGGGCGCGATAGCCTTTGTTTACATCGCTGATAATCAGGATAATGAAGATGATGATGAGCAGCAATGTTGCGGCACCGATGAGGATGGAGGTGCGTGTGTTTTCGTCGATGATTTCCTCGCTTTTCTCGATTTCAAGGATGGTGGAGTCGAGGATTTCTTGGTTGAGGCGTATCAATAAGGTGGAAATCTGCTCTGAGAGTTGGTTGTCGGCCTTCACCAGTTCCTGCGTCTTTTTCTCGTATTCCTTGATTTTTTTCCAGTATTCGGCCTTGGCGCGGTTGGAAAGCACGCGCAGGTCGGCCAAGATGTTGATGGTGTCGGGGTGCTGCCGTTGGATGTGGAGCGTGTCGGTGCGCTCGATGGAGATGTACACGAGGCTGTCTTCGGCGGATTCAGACGGGTTGAACACCTTGCCGACCCTTTGCCAGAAGCCCGGCTTGTCAGGCTTGCGCGGCACATGGATGATGGTGTCTTTCGAGACGGTGGTCACCACGATTTCGTCCTCGGTTTTTGGGGGTCTGTAGTCGTCGATGGTGCGGTCGAATTCGGCCAAAGGGTTGAAGTCGTGGAACTGCTTCGACAGTTCGTTGCTGATGCGGCCCTTGCTTTTGATGAGGCTTTCTATCTTGCTCACCATCAGTTTGTTGTCGTCGCTGATTTCGAACGACATCAGCGAGTCGGTTTGCGCGGTGATGGCCTCTCGGTAGGCGTTGAACTCGCGTTTGTATTTGGGTTGTTCGGTGAAGGCGAAGAGGTTGGCGGCGTTTTGGGCGGCGTGTACGTTTTTGGTGAATTCGTTCACCCAATTGAGCGCGTCGTGCTGCGAGTTGATGTTGGAGCGTTGGTTTTCGATGCTGTTGCGGAGGTTGGAGATGTAGTAGAACAAGGCTGCGCAAAGGGCCATGACGAACAGGTAGGTGATGACCACCTTCCAACTGGTGCGGCTCCCGCTTGGGTAATCGTTTCGGCTTTTCTTCGGCATGATGGCGCAAAGATAGCACTTTTTCCGAAACCGTTTTTCCCTTGTTTTTAAAGATTTTCCTATTTATGCAAGCATGAAACGACACCATATAATAATAGGTATGGTTTTGCTGGTGACTGTTGCCAAAACGAAAATTTTCTTGTATGAAAAACAAAAAACTTGTATTTTTGCCCCATGTTTAATTTCAAAATAACACGAACCATGAAAAAGACATTATCACTCATCATCGCCTTGGCTCTCCTCATGGGAGCCAAGGCTTTCGCGCAAGAGCCTGAATGGGAATGGAGAGGCCTGACAACGAACGACGAGTTTTATGAAATCAACACGCCTTACGAGACATCGGACGGAAGGATTTTGGTGACAGGCAGAACCGGCTATCTTGAAGATTGTTATAGTTTCAATAGATGGTATAAACCCACACCCACATTGATGTCGCTTTCTTCCGACGGGGAGGAACTGTTCCAAAGGCAATACCACAAGGACGGCTATTTCACTTACGTGCCATACGTGCTCGAAAACAGTTTGGGCGAGGTCTTCCTTTTCATCACCTACAGCCCCCACCATGACACTTGCTCCCCAAACTACTTCAGGAACTTCGACCCCCCGACCGACCATTGCATTTTCGGCCTGTACAAGCTCAACGACGACCTCTCGATAGCCGAAAGCCACGAGTTGGAAATTCCCATCGACACTTTTGAATGGAGAAACAATAACCAACTCATGCACTACAATTGTGGGCAACTCCTGCCTATTAGCGCTTTCGTTGATGACGATGGAAACATCGTGGGCGCGTATGTCAGGACTGTCAGCTATGATCCTTACAAGCCTCGTGGCTACGACTCGACCGTGTTCTTCAGGATGGATTTTGAGGGAAACATACTCAACCACAAGAGCTATTGTGGAAATCGTAGTTCGGGTGCGATGCAACGGCATCTTCAAAGCCATATCGTCAAGGCAGACAGCCTTTACCTGTTCTACGGTTACAAGTACGACATCGTCGGCGATGAAAGCAACCTCGCCTATTTGGACCACGATTTCAATCTGGTGCGTACCCGAAATTTCCGACATCCGTCCTCTGTTCATCCTACGTGGAACTACAATTTCCAGTCCATGAGTGTCGCTCGCAGCCCGCATGAGACAACCTATTTGACTTGTGCCATGAATTCAACTGACGACTATTGGTATCACGCCATTTTGTATGAGTACAACGATGACGTCAATTTAAACGGAAACTACACGCCCATTGTCAGGTATGCTGATCGGAAGTCGGAGGGGCGTTGTTTGGATTGGCCTGTCGATTGGTCAAGCGTTCAAGTGTTGAGCGACAGCACGATTTATTATGCCTATACATTGCATCAAGACTGGTTGCAAAGAGGAGACTCATGGATCGTGATAGAACACCTGACGCCGGAACTCAACACCATTTCCACGGTGTTTTTCGGTGAGGAGAACGACATGAAAAGCTATTGGGCCTACGGCATCACGGCCACGGAAGACGGTGGGGTGGTGTTGGTTTCGTGGGAGTTGGACCTTCTCAACTACGTGAAGATGAATGTGGTGAGGAAGTATCCGGCTAACGCCCTCGTCGGCATAGACGAAGCCCATGCGAGCGGCCTGAAAGTGGCCATAGCCTATCCCAACCCCGGTAAAGAAACGCTGAACATCAGGACGGGGTTGAAGGATGCGCGGGTGGAGGTGTATGATATGAGTGGGAGGATGGTTTATGGGCAAGAGATAACGGAGGATGTCACTTCGATAGATGCAGAAGGATGGCCTGCCGGGGTGTATGTTTGGAGGGTGATAGCAAATGGCAGGGAAGCCGAAACAGGCAAATGGATAAAGGAGCAGCCGCAAACGAAATAGCGGCTGCCATTTTGTTTTGAGAAATAGCAGAACAACAATTGAAAACAAAATTTGTTTATCTTTGCAGTCGGAAACCAACTGGATAACTATGGCTGCAAACGACCTTCTGAACCAAATCCAAAGACTGGGCAGGGAAATCATTCCCGCCGATGGCCACTTGTATCTCTATGGGTCGCGTGCCCGTGGCAATTACAAGCCTGATTCCGATTGGGATTTGCTGATTCTGCTGGACAAGGACAAGGAAGAGTATTCCGATTTCGACCACTATTCCTACCCGTTTATCGCCTTGGGGTATGATTATGGCGTGCCGGTTTCCGCCCATCTTTACACTGTGAACCAATGGGAAGCCATGTCGTTTTCCCCGTTTTACCACAATGTTGAACACGATAAAATTGTACTGATATGAGCCTCAACGACGAAGAAAGAAAAATCATGGTGGAGTTTGAAATTGAGAAAGCCCACCGTCTGATTGACCAGTTTCCGATACTTGAAAACGCCAAACTTTGGGATACTTTGGCCAATAGAGTTTATTATGCTGTTTTTCATGCTGTTACGGCTCTATTGATTAAGAACGGACTTCACGCGGAATCGCATCAGGGCGTTTCTGTGCTTTTCAGCAAGCATTTTGTCAAGGAAGGCTTGATTGATGCCGAATACGGGAGGTTTTTTGCACGTTTGGAAACTATGCGCGAGAAAAGCGATTACACTTGTCTTTTCGAGACGACAGAGGAAGAGGTTTTGCCCATGATTCCCAAAGCGAAAGAATTGATTTCGATAATTGAGAGAATAATCTATTGAAATGATGAACAAGAAAAAGTTGTTATTACTGCTCGCTTTGGTGGCCGTGGTGTTGTATCTCGTCCTTCGCTACCAACCCGAAAATCCAACTGAACACGCTGGCAATCAGGACGCTGCGGGCAAAACCGAAATCGTCATCCTATCGGTCAATGACATGCACGCCAACATCGACCTGTTTCCGAAATTCGCCGCGATGGTCGACAGTTTGAGGGCCATCTACCCTGATTTGCTGCTGTTTTCGGCAGGCGACAACCGCACGGGCAACCCCGTGAACGACCAGTACGACCCCGTCAATTACCCCATGATCGAACTGATGAACCAAACAGGCTTCGACCTTTGCGCCGTGGGCAACCACGAATGGGACGGCAACATCGTGAACTTGCAGAACGACATCCTTCGGGCCAAGTTCCCCTTCCTTTGCGCCAATGTCGTCATCCCCGACACGGTCAATCTCAGCATCAAGCCTTTCGTGACCTTTGAAAACCAAGGCGTTAAGATGGCGGTCGTCGGCATGATTGAAGTCCGCCACGATGGTATTCCGGGCGCGCATCCCGACAACCTGAAAAAGGTGAGTTTCAAACGCGCCTTCGATGAGCTTCCTAAGTACCAATACCTTAGAAACCAGAATGATGTGGTGATTTTGCTTTCGCATTGCGGCATTGAGGACGACATGGAAATAGCCCAAGCCTATCCGTGGCTTGATGCCATCATCGGCGGCCATAGCCACACCTTGATTGAGCATCCTCGCGAGACAAACGGCGTGTTAGTTACGCAATCCGGCTCGCACCTGAAATTCGCCACCTTGATTAAATTGGAGGTGGAAGGCCACAAGGTTGTCAATAAAGAGGCCATTGTGCTGAATGTCAGCAAGGTAAGGAAAGAAAAACCCGAAATCAGGCAATTGGTGAACGGGTTCAATGACGCGCCCGCCTTGAACGAGCCTATCGCGACGGCGAAGACCAAGTTTGAGAACCCAGAGGAGTTGGGCTGCATGATAACCGATGCCATCCGCTTGATGAGCGGTGCCGACTTTGCCTTCCAGAACACGGGCGGGGTGCGCGTCAACTACCTGAAGAAAGGCCCCATCACCGTGAAGGATGTCTACAGCATCGATCCGTTCAACAACGATGTGGTCGTGTTCCGCATGACCGGCGAGCAGGTGAAGCGGTTCATCCTCAATTCCTACCGCAAAAACGGCGGCTATCCGTCCTACGTTTCGGGCATGACCTATCGGGTGAGCGACGACGGTAAGTCAGTGTGGATCAACATGGAAGGCACGGGTTTCTCGACCAAGAAGGTGTATAGGGTGGCCTTCAACAGTTACATGGCCTCCACGGTCAACATCGAGAGCGTCGACGACGGGCGGAGCCTCTTCAGGACTTCCGAGGAAATGATGATTGATTTTTTGCGCAGGCAAAAAGTGGTTGATTATCAGGGTGTAGTCAGAACGCATTAAAATTCTGTTTGTACGAAAAGAAAGTTTTTGTACTTTTGCAGGCTCAAATTTTGAAGATTGA
>Ga0326514_10000195_pt1 | contig 38566 bp, 26 predicted proteins | sample 3_2548_0518_D_FD_203653 | JGI IMG/M metagenome (GOLD analysis project Ga0326514, IMG submission 203653) | Bovine rumen microbial communities from UC Davis, California, United States - 3_2548_0518 | ecosystem: Host-associated > Mammals > Digestive system > Stomach > Rumen | place: USA... | reverse complement strand
CCCTTCTTCGACTTGGACTTCTTCTCCTTCGAAGTGAGCACCGGCATCTGCTTCACCTGTTCTTCAGGCTTGACACGGCGTCCCTTGATGAGAGAGATCGCATCGTACAAAGGTTGCATGTAAGGAGCCACCTTCTCGTCAAGGCCACCGGGCAAGAAGCCGAGCTCCTCGCCACCGGTAACGACCGGACGGGTAAGCACTAGCTTCTCGTACATACCGTCGTCAAGGCCGGCAATGCCCACCCAAGTGGCGATTGCCGTCTTTCCGGTGCCCGAAGGGCCGTTGACAAAAATGATATCGTTCTTCTGAATTGCTTCGACCAAGGCGTCCTGGCCTTCGGTCTTCGTATAGATGGGACGGTTGTGCCGATCCCGTATGATTTCTTGGCCGCAAAAATTCATCGCGAATCCTTGTTAGGGTGACGTTTATTCGTCACTAATATACGTTTATAGAATTTCAAATCCAAATCGGATTAGTGGCCGACTTTGAAAATCGTGTCGAACGCATTGACAAACTCGTCTTCCGGTTCCTCGGTAACAGCGGTTGGTTCGACCTGAGACGGTGTAACGGCTACGCCGTGCCCGTGTGACGGAATGTCGATTTCCTCGCCGTCACGGATCTTCTCCAGCATGCGGTAAGGATTCTGTCCGTTGATCGTGAAAGCCTCTGGCCCCATGTCGTCCACGAACACCGTATCGACATACTTGTCCAGCTCAGGCTCGTTATCGACGGTGAACTTAGACGCATTGTTGGCGGTGAACTGGTTGACACGTTGCAGAACCGGATTGAGTCCGCCGGTATAAGGGTCGTTTCGCGTCACTCGACTGTTGAAGCTGTCGACGACATCCATGCTCATTCCGCCCTGGTTCTCGCCATACCCGCGTCCCCAGCACATCAGGCTGGGTGCATCTGCGGACTCGGTAAGAACCTTCTTGCAAGCTTCAACCACGGGCGTGCTGTTACGGCCATCCAGCCATTCACTGAACACCGACTCCGCCTTCGCGTGCTTGTAGTATTCCATCTGTTGCAAGTGCTCGTCAGCCGCCTTCTTGGACTTGTGCGAGGACAGAATCTTGCCGGTCTTGCACGACACTATCGTCCAAGGGGCATCCTCGCCCTTCGAGTTCTTGTGACCTTTCTGGTACTTTACCATTTCCAACAGAATCATACTTACTCCTACGAACGTATCCAGCTCGCTTCCCTCTTCGCTTCCTTGAGCGCAGAAGAACCGAGGAACTTGTTCCATGCGTAAACGCCGTGGTTCGCGATGAATCGCTCGATGCACGGCATGGTGTGTGAGAAGAGCTCCTTCTTCGCGTCGGCCTCTTCCATGAGTTCTTCCCTCGTCATCGCGTGAACCGGAGTGCTGAAGGAAGACTCGGCGAGGAAACGGACTGAATGTCCCATTGCATCCTCGGTGATCATGTAACTCTCGTACACAGCCTTGGCGAGCGTGTCGTATCCAATCTTCGCCATGTTCTCAAGAAGGTAGAAGAAGGACTGGGCCTGTTCCACGGACTCGATAAGCGGATTGGGACGGATGTTGTCGAGACGGCGACCCTTCGCAAGGGCGGCGTCGAATTCCGGCCTCGTGACATATTCCACGAAAGCCTTCTGTCCGTACTTGCATATATACATTAGCAAGCTCTTGATGGCGTCCTGGAATGCGTGGTAGTCCTCGTTGAACGTAGCGCGGTCTTTCCGCATCAGCTCGGTCTCTTCCGGAGTAGGCGGTACTTTCGAGCTAACGGCGAGACGTTCGCGGTAGCTCTTCTTGCTCATGTCCTCAGGGTACTGGAGTTCCGGCTGGGCAAACTTGTTCTTAACCTTGGACACGATGTCGCCGACGATTCCCTCGGTAATGAGGTATCCCTTGGTAATCGCCTTCAGCGGTTCTACATATTCCGGAATCTTGCGACCCATCTTCACCATCGACTCGACGAATATACGGTGTTTCAGACTCATACTAAGCCTCGGCATTCAAAACTTTCGAGTTAGCTATTCGCAGTTTATCAGTATTTGAACTTGAAACAGGTTTCAACTATATTTGCCGTCAAACAGTGAGGACTCCATGGCAAAACGATTACGACGAGAAGACCTGAACGAAGACCAGCTTAACGCCCTGGACGTGATGTACAACTTCCTTGACAACATGCCAGAACGACGCCAGATGGTTCTGTACGGTGCCGCTGGTACCGGCAAGACCTCACTCATCAACGTCCTACTCGACGAGCTCGAAGCACGAGACGACGCACCGGCTTGCATCTGCACGGCCCCGACCAACAAGGCAGTGGAAGTGATCGCCGAGCGCACGAACCGCGATTACGAGAAGACCATCTACTCCCTTCTCGGACTGGTGCTTCTTGACTTCAGCGACGGCAAGCCCAAGCTGAAGAAGGAACACGAGTCCCAGCTCCCCAACTACGAGTTGCTCATCGTCGACGAAGCCTCGATGGTGTCCAACGCTCTCCTCAACGAGATCCAGAAACAGCTCCGCATCTACACGTCGATAAAGGTCATCTACGTGGGCGACCGATGCCAGATTCCACCGGTGGACGACGCGAACAACGGCATGATGGAGTCGATCATCTTCCAGTTGCCACTGCAAGCCGAGCTCACCAAGGTCATGCGTACTGCCGAACAGAACCCTATCCTCGGCGTCGTCACGGAGATGCGAAAGGACATGAAGTCCCCAGTAGACCTGTTCAAGCACGAGACCAAGGTATCCGACGACGGGACCGGCGTGTACTTCTACAACCGCGAGAAGGCGTTCATGTCGAAGATGATACCCTACTTCCTCTCGGACGAGTTCAAGAAGGATACTAGCTACGCCATGGCAGTCGCCTACACCAACGCGGCGGTCGACGCCATCAACGACGTAGTCAGGAAGGCCATCTACCCCAACAGCACGAGGGCCTACGAGGAAGGCGAGGAAGTGCGCGTCACGAGGACTTACGGCAACGACATCCATCTCGGCAAGGCCGCCGTATTCAGCGTCGTGTACAACGTGGAGGAACACTTGCGGATCAACTCGATAAAGGACGTCGAAGACCCGCTGTACCACATACCTTCATACTACGTCGAGGCGGAGAACGTGATACGGCGCAAGAAGCGTTCCACGGTCACCAACGCCTACATCGTCCGTCCGGAAGGTCTCGACATGTTCTACGAGCTCCGCGAGAAGGAGGCCATCAAGGCCAAGGAGCTCCTACTGAAGAAAGACCGCAACGGACACGACCTATACACGCCGAAGGAGGCTTGGAAGGACTATTCCATGCTCAACCACTACTTCCTATGGGTAGGGTACATCTACGCCCTTACTGCCCACAAGTCGCAGGGCAGCACTATCCAGAACGTGTTCGCCGTGGAGCGCAACATCAACCGCATCCAGGAAGTCGAGCTGAGGAACAAGCTGAAATACACCGCGTTTACACGTGCGGCGAAGGAACTTCACGTCCTAGCGTAGCCAAACCTACCGGTTTGTGCTATATTTCTTACAAAAACTTAACAAAGGAAGGACAAAATGGCATTTATCAAGGCAAACTTCCTCTCTATGAGGGATGAAAAAGGCAACGACATCGGCACCATGCCGACCGGACAGGCGAAGGACTACGCCCGTAAGAAGGGCATGGAACTGGTGGCCGTGGACGAGACAGTAGACCCGCCGGTCTACAAGATCCAACCACGCCAGCGTTTCAACCACCAGCAACCCAACGACGACAGGGCCCAGTACACCGTCACCGCCGCCACAGTCCGTCTGACCGACGAGAACGGCAAGTCCGTCGGCGTGATCTCTACCGCAGAGGCTCGCAAGATGGCAGAGGAAAGGGGACTCGACCTAATCGCCGTCAACAACCGCATCGATCCGCCTATCGGCAAGCTGGGAGACCTCAGCAAGTACATTTACGACCAGAAGAAGGCTGCGAAGGAACGCGACAAGAAGAACCGCGCCGCCGCCAAGGCCAGCGAGGAGAAGATGCTCAAGCTTACCTCGGACACCACCGACTCCTCCAAGGCAGACCGGGCACGCATCCTGAAACAGGCCAACGACTTCCTGAGCGAGGGACACCCGGTTAAAATCGTCATCAAGTTCCGTGGACGCGAAATCAGCCACGCAGACAGCGCGATGGACAGGCTCCGCCCGGAAATCCTTGACGCAATCGTCACCAATGGTTCTGGAACCGTGACGAAGGAGCTCAAGAGCACCGGTGGCGACATGTTCACGATCCAGTGCATGCCAGCCAAGAAAAAGTAATTCATGATTGGGTGAAGGATGAAGTCCGCCGAGCGATCGGCGGACTTTTTTGATAAACTGCATGCAAGTAATAATTGGTGCAGTATGACTAAAAAGAATCCGAGTGTATTGTGGACTGTAGACCAGTCTTCCACATCGATCATCAGCAAAGACGCAAAGAAAGTCGCCAGGAAGAATATCGGCATAGATATCGCCGACCCGTCAAAGAACGGAAATACACTTGATTTTCTTAGTGGAATCAATGCGCCAGACGATAACGGCAATATCACATTCAATAAGAAAACCGTTACCGTTACCGCAGACACGTTTGACAATACCAAGTCATCGGACGCGCAAGACAAAACTACTCCGGTCACCGCTGCAACTATCAAGAAAGCAATCGAATTGCTTGACAGCGAAGCTGTAACGGCAGACGAGGGTAAATTCATCGACCAAGTGTCCGAGGCCGATGGAATTGTAAGTGCCCGTACAAAAGCGTTTGATACAGCGTTGTCAGATACCAGCAAAAATGCCGTTCAAAACAAGGTAGTTAGCGCGGCAATTTCTGGTCATAAGCATACCGTGCAATTTAATGACGAAGCGACAATTGACCTTACTTGCAACAACGCGAATGCAATTTCGCTTAACCACAAACACGGTGAACTTAATAGCAACGGTACGATGGCAAATGCGTCATACGGTGTCGTAACTAACAGCGATAAAAAACTAGTTACTGCCGACTTGTCCAGCCCAGAAGCTACACAAGATACCAATACGACACTTACGTTCGTTACCGGTGTGACAGCCGGTGCAACCGGCCAGATTACTTCTATAACAACCGCAAATGTTTCCAAGTCTGATGCTACCAATTCAAACGTAAGCACTACACTGGCAACATCCAAGGCAGTGTACGACGTACAGAAGAACTTGACATCTCATACGCACAACGAGTTGAAATATGACGGCACAATGAACAACGCAAGCTATGCCGTCGTTACTGACAGCGACAAGAAGATAAAGACCGAAAACCACGATGGCTGGTGGTCTGTTCCACTTTCCAGCAGCACCGACAACCATGCAACCGACGATAGTTCATACGTAACAGACAGCGGTAAAAAAGCGCTCGTAGCACTACACCAGAACTCAGCCGGTAAGATAGACCAAGTACGTTACCATGAGCTATCATATGTAGATTCGTTTTCAGCAACGGCAAATAACCTAAAGTATACAACCGGAACGAATAGCACTGCCGCTACCTTGCTGGCAGCGAAGGACGGTATCACCATCGATACCTCGAAGAACATCTATTGTACACTGACATCTTACACCAAGCTGTCTTATGCAAGCCAGACTACTCCGTCTATTTCAGACAATAGCAGACTGTACCCAGTATCCCTTGACAGTAACGGAAAGCTGTCGGTAATTGTTCCTTGGGAAAACGGCGAGACGATTACAGCTGGCGTAGACTTGTTTAAAACCGCGACTGGCGTAATCAAGGTGAATACCAGCGGTACCACAGGAGGAACATATAGTATTGTATTTGGCGCAGGAACCACATGTAACGGTAATTATTCCATTGCTGGTGGATACTCTACAACAGTAGGATCATCCGGCTCGGAGTCATTTGCGTTTGGCGAGAATAATGTGGTAAATACCAAAATATCCGTAGCACTTGGAAATAACAACAAACTATATGACAGTGTCAGCAACAGTAGCATACTTAACTTTGCAATCGGGTCTGATAATACAGTAGGTACGTCCGGGACTGCATCTGGAACAAACATGTACCGAAATATTTTAATTGGAACGCAAAACTCAATTACAATGAAATCCGGATCAACTGAGGCAAATGATACCATACTTATTGGTTATGGTCTTCAGAATGTTAAAAACATCGGTAACGGATGTACCGTGGTCGTTGGTGCATATAACGACGAGCCGTCAAACAACTCAGCGTTTATCATTGGATCGCCGAAATTCAATGGTTCTACTCCTGTGGCACAAAATATAGCCGAAATGTGGGTGACTGGTAGATTATGGACACTCGATGGATATACATCAACGTATCACACCACTAACAGCAGTAACACTAGTTACGACACGTCGTTCAATGTATATAGAGTTGCTGACGATACGACGGCTGTATCTACTCAAGGTTACACGGATCCGAAGCAATATGAACTTTCAGTAGTTCGTAGTTATCAATCTAACTCAACTAGACGGACGTACTATTACGCGTCGAGTATGAAAAGCGATACCATAAGTATTACACGCTACTACATTCCATACAATACATCTCAGGTCCAAGTTACAGCGCAGTCAATAATGAGGGGCTCCGATTTGACGTTGGTAAGGTATAACAGCGATAGGTCATTTTATGAAAGTAGTTATATCGGATGTACGTCAACTGCATACCCACGAGCATATTCTACCGTATACCAATCATCGAAGACAATTAACCCGTACTCCGTTTTAGGAGTAAGAGGAAATGATTGGGGCAATGACTATGGAAGTTTCGAAACAATAGTATGCGGTGGTATATCTCTCCGAAATATCGTCTATGATAGCGATACAACCAATCCGCTATATCCGGGTGGTATAGTCGGCGAACTCACCCCAGTTTTGCATAAAGCCGGAACATCGGCACCATTCCAGTACTACACCGGAAACACCAGAGAAAATAGTAGAGATAATGGTCACGTGGATGCTAGCTATGTATTGCCGGAAGATACGTTTACCCTAGTGCTCACATCATCACCACATCTCTCAAGTACGCTAGGAAACAACGCAATACTGTGTTGCGGATGGGCGACTAAGACATCGTGGGCTAGTGATGCAGACCGTATCGATGGGTATCATTTATCCGTTGGAGTATACTCATCAACTGCACAAACGATAGTGTTCTGTTAACCAAGCGAGGCTCCAGATGATTATTGCCTATCACGACAATGCTGCCGAGCGAGTTTTTCCAATGGTAATAGATGATGGATACTTGCGAATCGGACGAGCAAAGACTTATCTAGCAGCTAATACGATAAAGTCGTACATGTGTTCAAGCGATGACGTATGGGTGCAGTATGGAAACAACGCTGGCGATTATGAATTCCAATTTTCTAACCTATATCAAGGTTCATACTATATTGCGCCAAACCGCCAAACGACATGGACAGCTTGGGTTCAGTCTTTAGCGTCATGCCATTTTTTACCGAACTCAAGTAGCCTTCCAGTTTGTATAAATTCAAACGGAACAATGACGTTAAGTAACGCCAGATATTCTAACGGATTACTAGACCCGCAACGAGTAGACGCCGAACATGCGTATCAAAACTTCGTATCATGGACGCCAAACGGAATTACAGTCTCACATCCATGGGGATTCTATGTCACTATCGGAAACGGCTGGGAATCCTTCTTTATCACTACAAACTACATATCTGCGTGGTATTTGGTATTAGTGTCCGGAAGCGTAACTTTCCCGGAAAATCCGATAGTATTTAACGACGTCAACGAAAACGGAGTTAACCGTACCAGCGAAATAAAATCGGTTGCCAAACAAATATACCAAAACAATCAAGGCACTTACTACTTAATTAAAACCTACGCTTGGACAAAATTGAAGATTGATGGATACTTCGGATATGGCCGAGAGGACTGCATAAATAACTTTAGGGGAATAGGTCAACCTAAACTAAGAGTAAACTTCGGTACTAACGGCAGTTGTATAGTCATCGGTTGGGGATTTGACCTATGGCCAAATGACCATCCAGTACAGTAGCCATTCAGTACAGTCTTAGAAACTAGCTCCGCAGTCGGTGTTATTGAACGCGAAGTTGATGAAGTCCATTCCCTCGGAATTGGATATGTCACCTCGCACGTCGTCCCACGGCTGGCAACGAGGCCCGTTATGGGTCACCGTGCCCGGTTCGAGAACGCATGCGTTAGGGATCACGTCGTAACGACCGTCAGCGTAGCGCACCGCAGTGCCGGTTCCGTCTACCGTAGGCGCGGACTCGACAATCTTCAGTGTTCCGTAGTACGGCTCTGGTCGAGGCGGGGCTATGCCCGGTGCTGGATAGGACGGATGCCCTTCCATCACTGGCATAATCGGAACGCACGGCTTGTTATATCGCCAAGACATATTACCACCTCACGCGAGGATCTGGGACTGGGAAAGGGAACGGATGCGGAACCGGCTGGTTCGGCATGAAGTACGGGAAAGGCGGAATGAATCTCGGCCAGTTGCACACGTGGAAGAAGTCCGGATACAGGTGCGACGGAGTATACTGCCAAGGTCCCGGCGGAGGAGGCGGTGGACAGCAACAGCCGAACGGATGCGGTACGAGCGGATGCCAGTAGTGCGGTGGCAACGGCATACAGCAACACGGGCCCATGTAGGTAGGAACCTGTCTCGGAGGCATCGGCGGTTTAGGCACGAACGGCGGTCTCGGAGCCGGATGCTGATGGGGAACCGGAATCGGATGATGACAGTTGCACGGCATGGTATCCTCCTTATCTCTTGGTTGATTTCTTCTTGCGCACGACCTTCTTTGGCTTGCGCGGCATCTTCAGGACCTGGTCGTGTATCTCGTGGACATACGAGTTTCCGCCTAGGTCTGTGTAGGCCATGTACATCTTCTCGAAGTTCTCGCGGTCATAGTCGCTGATGTAGCCCTTCTCGATGGCACGGTTGTAGATTGCGGTGAGGTCGTTCCTCGTGACAGCCGTGATGGCTTCCTTCATGAGGTGCTGTTCGATCTTGTCGCGCTCGAACTTGTCGTGTAGGTCGTCCTTCACGTCGTCGATGAAGGTGTTGATCTTGGTCACCGACTCCTCTAGCTTGGCTATTCGGTCGGTCTTGTAGACGATATTCATGAACCATCTGCGGATCGGCTTGATTATGCCGATGATGGCGGCGACAAGTGCCGTGATGGCGATGAAAAAGCCTGACAGAAGCTGGATGAATGCAGTTACGCTTGCCAAATCGAAATTCATTGGTTAAATACCCCAAAACCTTGCATAATAGTTTATTGGAAATGCATAAGAATACGGCATGTTTCTTGATACTTTTTTGATATTTCTGAAGAGTGCAAAGCTATAAACTGCACATAAATCGATCCTTGGGAACTAATATGGCGAAAATTAAGGTAAAGACCAATCTACCGGCGGCAGAACCACCTTGTCCTCCACCGGTGCCTAACGCAGCTCCCAAGACCATGATGGTCCCGACAGATCCGCCTCGCATGCCGTTGCCTCCTCCGCCGTTCCTTCCCGGTGCATGTTGCCGCCCAGGCACGACGCAAGTGGTAGACAACGTCACCGTCATTTCGCTGACTCCGGACACGCTCGAAGTTACCGAGGGAACCGTAGGCGGAATGAAGGCATTCGCGCTCTCCAGCTCTCTCAGCAACGAGCATATAACCGTCGAAGGTGGCGAGAACGTAGAAGTTGACCGCGAACAGGTCGACAACGAGGTGACCTACACAGTAAACGCGATCATTCCGGAAACAGACCACGTCACCGTCAAGGCTGGTGAGAATGTAAACGTGAAGACTACGAAGGTAGGACACGAAGTTTCCTACACAGTAAACGCAATCATTCCGGAAGCGGAACACGTCGAAGTCGTCAATGGCGACAACACCACCGTGGACAAGACAGTAGTCGACCACAACACCACATACAAGGTGAATGCGGAACATGTCGAAGTCGTCAAGGGCGACAACATCACGGTAGAGAAGACAGTAGAAGACAACAACATCACCTACAAGGTGAACGCGGTCATCCCTGAGGGCAAGGATGTCATTGTCGCCGCCGGTTCGAACGTGTCGGTCGACAAGGTCGAGACTACACAAGATATTACCTACACCGTTAGCGCGATTGTCCCAGACAATACGCGAGAATGCTCCGTCGATGAGATGGACGCATGGATAAACGAAGTTGACGAGGAAAACAACAATGGCTAATGAAAAGATTTATGTTGGAAAGGACGGAGCCCAAGAACTATATCGCCACATCAAGGGTTTGATTCCTGAGGTTGATAGGGAACTGGACGAAAATTCAAACAACGCTATATCCAACCGCGCAGTCACATTGGCTCTGCGGAACTTTGGTGGTTTCGAGCCAGCCGATCCTACCGGCGAAGACAATCACCCGGATGTAGATAATCCGTCTACCAAGGTAATTTACCTCGTCGAATTGCCGGATTCACCGGATCCAGACCACTACATGGAATGGATTTGGTCACAACCCGAAGGCGAAGAAGGCGAATGGAAATGTATCGGCGACGTATCCAAGCTTACCGTGGACTCTTGGAAACAATGGAGCGCCGAGCATGGCAGTACTGCTGAAGCCGACAACGAAAACGCAGTATTCATCGGCCCGAACAACACTATCGACCGTGATGACACCTATGTTCTAGGTGACAACAACACGGTTACGACGACTGACGAAACCGACTACACTGATACTGACGTTGTCGCTATCGGTACGGACAACACAGCAACAAACGCAGCCAACACATACCAACTTGGCCGTGAAAACTCGGTCTCCGGAAACAACCTCGCCTACAAGGATAAATATCCGCACAGCATGGCGTTGAACCTTGGACGCAACAATACAATTACCGGCGAAGGCATCAACGTCGGTAAGGACAACAAAACCGAGCGGTTTGGCGTCACGGTCGGTCAAGGAAATACCGCACACGCTGGTTCATATGCTATGGGCAACAAGATGGTAAGCCGGAACGGTTCCATAGCACTCGGTAACAACGACCAGACCGGTAATACGACCTCAGTGTCGGTACCGACCATGATAATTAACGGAAAGAAATATCCGGTATGCAAATTCCAGAAAGTCGAACCAACCGTCGTTGGTCGAGTATGTGCTACGAAGACGGAAAATACGTACTCGTGGATTGAATTAAAGACCACAGTACCTCAATACAACTACTATAGGTGGTATAAGAACGAAGATCTCAATAAATCTATTCTTGCGTTCGGCGGATATTCCGGTTCAACTGTACAAGGTTATTTTGACGGCAATGAACAGTTCGTTCCCAGTACGGACGCGGGTTCCAAAATCTATTTGCATCTCCTCAAGGTAGGCAACGTATCAGGCCCGTCCGTCACGGTTGATTTTTATGCATCAACCAACAGTAGTGGCGCACCAATTCAATTGTATTCTGGATACGAAATACCGAAAGATTCCCCACTCGACAACTACCCGGCAGTGGGAACGATTTATACCGAAAGTCAGCTGAACGAGTTTATCGCCAACACGGTAGCACCAATCTCGGTAAAAAACGATGTCGTGTTCGATGAATCCGATCCGTCGGTAATATACACTAACTTCTATACGAACCGCATATATTACAGCAAGTATCGAATTTACGGATATTATGACGGCTCCACGTTTATTCCATATAGCAAATTAACCGCATACCAATCCGAAAATTGGGTATGGGAAGTTAAAGACGCAGACGAAATTGGGCTCAGGCGTGAATCCTATAGGTACAACGACATATTCGGCGATGACTTCGAGGTCGCAGCAGACTCGAATTCAATCGCCATCGGTGCAAACCAGAACGTGTCTACCAACAGTATCGGCATCGCAGGAAACGAAAAACGCCTGATGTATACATACCAAAACGGTGATTCGTCGACTTCTTTAAGCAATACATACTACTATAGAAACGTACTTTCATCTGACGGGTCGGTAAGTTCCACTAGATTTGAAGCACGCCGAATGGTCTGTAATAATGACGCAACCGTAACCGATTATACCGGCACGTTCAACAAGTTCCCGATTACAGTGGAAGGCGGTAGCTTAAGTTTGTCCACCGGAGGCGATGACTATGTAGTCGACCCGAACTTAGCCACCTATGTGACCGGTCGTTCGATAAGCATCGGTTCTGTCAACAAGTCGAAATCCGGTTCAATCGCTATCGGTTCGAAGAACTATGCGGAAGGCGGCTCGCACATAATCGGTACCAGCGGAAACGTTACTGGTGGATCGTTCGGATACGGTAACAGCCTTGCGCTTGAGGCCGGTTCGTATTCGGTCGGTTCAAGTAATACAGGAAAGTTCGGCTCGTACGCCATCGGTACCGGCCTGTCGGTAAGCAGCGGTTCATTCGCTTTCGGTTCATCATCCGTTGTGACTAACGGAAGTATGTCGCTCGGCTTTCACAACAAGCCCGATAACGTCGGCTATTCCATTGGTCAATACAACAAGGCTTACTGGCGTTCTATTACCCTTGCGGCCAACGAGCGTGAAGTGTACCCGCCACTCGAAATAACGAATAGAAAGGTATTCATTTACACCAATCCGGATAGTGTCGAAGTACCTGTACAAGGCAAACTGAGACCGGCCAACGGTGGTACTATAGAACACGTTCTGGCTTATTTCAACGTCACTGCCGACGGAAAGACCATACCTGTTGTCGAAATCGGTAAAATCGAAGCTACCGTGACCACGTACGGTATCCCACAATACTACGACGAATCAACCCATAGTTTCAAGTACATATCGTCCGAAAACTTAGACGTTTCGACATACACCCTAAACAATATCTACAAATATACGTATACGTCTGGCGGCACAGTCTATTGCGAATACAGTCAGAATTACGGATCTTCGCAGTCAATCACCAACATGATGACCGCCAATCCGATGTGTACTTCTAGCGTAATGCATGGCCTCCTGGCCGACAAGCCGTCCTGGTTTGAAATCGAAGTACAAGCATATACAACGGGTAATGATACCTATGTGTACAGCTACACCAAATCTTATAGTTACAGTTTTACGACCACATATATCAATCTGAGCAAATGCACTTATAAATATGCTGCAATTAATCAGACCAACATCAATTACAACAATTGGAACACGAGGCTTACTCCTGGCGGCTTCAACTCATCCATCGCTATCGGCACAAGGTCGCACGCGAACGGTTCGTCCCTGGCCATCGGTTCCGCTCAGCCGTACGCAACTAACAACGGATATATCAATGGTGACCTGGTATTCTCTCTTGACAGCGAAATGTCACCAAACCGTATCGGGTACCCGACTAAATTGTACTATATACCGATTATCGAAGCCACCGGCGGAAGCAACGCGACAACGACTGCGGACAGCAATTCTATCGCGGTTGGTGACGGTGCCGTAGCTGAAAATACGTCGATCAGCTTCGGTCGCGACACTCGCGCATATTTTAACGCAATCGCCTACGGCGTGTCTACATATGCTCAGCAGAACTCCATTGCATTAGGTATAACATCGCTAGCAAGGGAAAACAGCTACTCGTCCGGTATGTTCAGCACTTCCGCCGGAAACAGTATTGCGATTGGTTGGGGTGCTGATGCCTCGAACGCATCCACAGTATTCGGAAAGTTGTCTTCGGCATGGTCAGACGGTCACGTATTTGGTGTCAACTCCATAGCGTATGAGAACGGCTTTGTATACGGGCGTCAGTCAAAAGCGTCGCGTACCGCCGTGGTAGCCGGTATCAATTCCAGAGCGTCACAATATTCATCGGCATTCGGTGTTAACAACATGGCGTTAGCCGGCTCTACCTCTGTCGGTTCCGATAACCAAGCTACTGGTGGTAGTATAGCCGCCGGCGTCAATAACAAAGCTATCAATACGTCAGGTGTACTTGGCAACCGGAATATAGCATACGGCCAGTCGTTTGCACTTGGTTTCAACAACACGGTAAACGGTTGGTCACTCGCTGTCGGTGTGAATAACATCTCAGCCGATGCGGCTGGCGCTCACGCTACATTGATAGGCTATAACAATACAAGCACGTCGACAAAGGAGAACCACGTTTTCGTGTCTTCAGACACTGTGGGTACCAACCCGAATATGGCACCGCTTATAGGTAATATAGCTACCAGCAGCATACTGATGGGTAATCTGAACAAATCCGAGCACTACAATTCCATATTGATCGGTATCGGTAACTATTCGCACACTGCAAGTTCTACACAATATCCGTCAGATTGCCGTGACGACGACGGTTTCGTTTTGGCAATCGGACGCGAAAACGAAGTTGGTCGAAACTACGACATCGCAATTGGTTATAAATCTATTGCGAACGGCGGTGAAAACGTTGCTGTCCAGCATTCTTATGCCAGCGGCTACCGCAACATCGCAATGGTCGACTCGACTTTGAAGGACTGTACGGCGAATATCGCTCTAATCGAGTCTAAGCTAACGCTGAATAATGTATATGAAAGCATTAAAAATGTTATCCATAATACGTTGATACATTCTGATTTCACTATAGCGAACGGTAATACGAGTAACAACTTCATACTGCATACAACTGGTGGCATGGGTACTCAAGATATTGGTATCCATCGTAATATCATTATGGTCGGTAGTGAGCAACATCCTTTGAATGTATCTGCGGTTGCTGCAACTAACAACATTATTTATGGATTTAAGACTGGTTATACGATTGCCCGTTCGTTCCAAGATAAAAGTGGCAATGTATCCGTTTCGTCTAACGGCAAGATAGATAGAAACATTTTGCTCAATAACGCATATGGTAGTTTTGTTTCCGGATTGCATATTACGGACAACATTATCAGTGCGTCCGAGCTGGAGATTACCGCATCAAAGGATTTTCAAGATAACGTGATACTGTCGTCTTTGGCATATATGACCTACCCGACTATCTGCGTTAAGAACGTAATCCTTGGTAAATCAAGGCTGGATATTCGGGCCGATGCTGCCAACGTGAACAACAATTTCCTCATGTATTCTTTCTTGGGTGATAGCAATAATGGCAGTGCAATTGTAACTGGCGAATATACTCGCAACAATGCGTCGAATTACATGGCGCAAAACTTCTTGTTTGGTACTAATGCTTACCATGTTGGTGCATCGGTTAGCTTTGCCAATCCAGACAGAACGACATCACCGGAAAACGCATATTATGATTCTACTGCGCATTACCAAAATCAGCGTACTGCAATGCTGATTGACTGTGTGCATGTGTTTAACTTTGGCGATAACTTGCTTAAGGGCGTTGACGAGTCGTATGTATTTGGTGCTGGCCAGAATGTGCATTCTGCGGACAATGTTGTAGTATATGGCAATAATAACGAGCTTTCTTATACGTCTGGCTCTATTGTAATGGGTGCTAGGAATAACGTTCTTGGTATGCAGAAAGAACGGCCGGGCCAAGTTACACATAATGTTATTATTGGATCTGAAAATAATATCAAGGCTGGTTATGCAACTGACTGTAACATGATTTTCGGTAACAATAACAACATTCAAGGACATTACACTGTTGTTCAGAAGACTACGGCAGAAGTAGCTAACTTGCCAGCGGATACTCCGGAATACTTTAAGACCTCTGCGGATTGCTTGTATCCGGAGCATGCTCATTATGTGTATATCTATAGTGGCAACTATTATTACTTCTATTCTAATGGAAGCTTGTTTGAACAATATGGTGCTCCGGCTACCGGATCTATTGTTGATACAACCACATCAAATTTGCTCAGTAATTTCAATAGCCATAGCTTGACTGAGGGTAAGTGGTATCATCCGACGAGTGGATCTGAAGTGAACGCTGGTAAAGTTAACGGTAGTTGGATTTACGCTAACACGGTGTACTATCATTACAACAACATCTTGGCACGCATCGGAGAGTCCTCTACTGGCGACGTTGGCGTGTACAACTGCTATAACCGCATTCTTGGACATGCAAACAATGTGTATGACCACGTCATGGACTACACGGTCATTGGTGCAGCCAACTCCGTTAGCTGTACTGACTATCTCGATCCGTTCGACTATTCCATCTCGAACGGCTTCATCCAGGGTAACAACAATACCGCTACAAACGGTTCTAACATCATTTCCATGGGTAACGGAAACCTGTCCGTCGGTCACAACTCGGTGGCTATCGGTTCCCAGCTAATTTCCAAGCAGTGGCAGACCGTTATCGGTAAGTACAACAAGGAAGTCAATGGCCCGAACCGTGTGGTCGCCCCGTTCAGCCCGAATAAGACCTACGTCGTCAACGAATTCGTGTACTACGATAACAACTACTACCGTTGTACCGTGGCCGTCACCACCGCTGGCGCATGGACTGGTTCTACCAACTGGACAGTCGACTATCCTGATCAAGAAAGCGCACTGTTCGTCGTTGGTAACGGCTATTCCGAAACCGACGGTACCGAATGGCAAGACGAAACCAAGATCCACCGTTCCAATGCTCTTGAAGTATATGCCGACGGTACGGTCTGGGCTCGTAAGTTCGTGTCCGACGAACCGACCTTGTCGTTGTCGAGCGGAACCGGAATCGACATTTCAGAAACGTCGGCAAATGTAGTAATTTCTCTGGATGCGGATACGGCGAACATCGTCAGCGTGATCAAGTCTCGCCCGCAGACCGGACGGTATGTGCTTGAAAGCAACGACGGCGTGTTGTCTTGGGTCAACGTGGGTATAGTGTAATATGATAGTATCAAACACCTACATCCTATCGCCTAGCGGAAAACGACTCTCGTTCAACGGCAAAGGCATCATGGAAAAGAAGTTCGTCTGGCAAGTGAAAGTCGTAAACACCAGCCAGTGGGCTTCTGTTCCCGTTACTTCGTATACGGTATTCCCCGGAACGGATATCAACATCCAAGTGAACTACTTGAACAATGCCGACTACACTTACATCAACGCATCGAACGCTACTGTCACAAGTACCGGTATACAGGTAACCAACGTCCAAGCCGACTTGCTTGTCACGGTAAGCGATGCCAAGGTCGTCCTGACTGTTACTAGCAACGATACCGAGGCAATCCAGTCGATTACTCCAGAGACCCAGCACGTACCGATCAATACCACGGCAACTTGCTCGGTTGTATATAATAGCGGATTCGCATATGACCAGGTAGAACCAAGCCGAGGCACCATGACGGTCTCCGGTATGGAAATACCGGTTGGCGACACCAACCTCGGCGTTACCGTGTCACCGAAAATGCTTGAAGTGAACATAGTCAACAACGACGTACGTTGGGCCAGCATCCAGTCAAGCCATTACGAACTGCGTTACGACACCCAGCTCAACGTCCCGGTTACATATACCGACGACGCAACCAGCAACTGCCTTGCAAGCCCGGTATCAACCGATGTCGACGGCAAGTCCGGAGTAGGCGTCACCGTCACGTCAAATGCGTTTACTGTTCCTGACGGCATTGTGCATGGCGGTACCATCACGATGACGCCAGCCAAGGTTCAGGTAAAACCATCCGTCCAAACTGCGTACATCAACAGTATCACGCCAACTGTATCATACGTAACTCCAGGTACTTCGGCATCGTTTACTGTCGAATACGCCCAAGGCCACGACAGCAGCGACATTCTTATAGACAAAGGAACTCTGTCGGGAAACACCTATACCGTTCCGACATCAAGCGGATCATGGTATTCAAGTCCGTCGCTCATGGAAAGCTTCTCCATAAACGGCAGGACGTACCCGACCGTTACCATGGGAAATCTTATATGGATGGCGGAAAACCTTGACTATGCGTGGCCTGGACTTTCGATCACGTCAGATGCCGGATCGGGACAACGTGCCAACTATTTTAAGGGAGACCAATATACATACGGCTATAACGGCCAAAAGTTCGGCCTTCTGTACAACGGCTACGCATTGAAATATTTGTACGAAAATTCAAGCACGATGTTGCCGACCGGATGGCGAATTCCGTCCATAGACGACTTTGTTAATCTGCTTACATATATTGGATGTACACCTACATCAACAGAAACAACTTATACCGGATACAAGGGCCCATCGTATAAATTGTACGCAACCGACAGTATATGGCAACAAAACTGGTCGATGTGTTCGGATGACTACGGCATGCACATGGTTCCGGCGGCTAGATGGAAACTTGGTACGAACAAGTTCGACTACGGATCCACCGGTTTCTGGTGTACTGAAATGCGAAAGTACGACGAACGAGCATTGTGCCGTTTCGATTCCTTTAAATCAGCCGATACCCCATCCGCCTACATTGTCGGAAGTACGTTTACTTTCGGCTATTGTATCCGCCTTGTCAGGGACGCGTAATAAGGAGCTTTATGAGAATAGCAGTAGCCATACCGAACCACAACCAGCACGAGATGGTCACCGAGACCATCAAGTTGCTGTACGCTCAGCCGACTAAACCGGCGGCGGTGTACGTCATGTCCGACGCGAAGCCCTTCTGGAACATCCATAACATCGGAAACGTGATACCGATCAACAACAAGGGCAAGTTCCTCGGTAGGTGCGGTAACCGCAACTCGGTCATCAAGGAGTTCCTGTGGTCGCCCTACGATGCCCTGGTATTCCTTGACGGCGACTGTTACCCGGATTCACCGGACTTCCTCGGCACTTATGCGAGACTACTTGATAACCACGACCTCGTCTTCGGTACTCGCCGACACGACGACGTCTCCGGACTGACCAATCCTCCGTCGGATCTGCTCACGGCTAACATGGACAACATGTGGGCCGGAAATCCGATAGACTATACCGACCTCAGAATGGTTTCCGGCGCGGTCTCCGCATGGAAAGAATCCAAGACGTTCAACGAGAAGCTCGACCTCATGCTCACCGGCATGATAGGCTGGAGTTGCAACTTCGGGTTCTCCAAGAAGGGACTGATGATGCTACGCTCGTTCCAGGAGAAGACATACGGTCTCGGCGAGGGCATATTCGATTCGGAAGCGTTCGGCAACGGCTGGGGATACGAGGACGTCGCAATGGGCATTGACGCTCTATATGCTGGCCTTGACATCGACATCACCGACACGGTTCGTGTAGGACATCGCTCGCACAACCGTAGCGACGGACTGTTCGACCACGTCAAGGGCCGTCACGCCATCATGGAACGCCATAGGATGCTCGAACGGTACGTGAAGTCAAGGAACGGGATTCTGAGGCTCGCAATGGCCATTACGGCCTTCTTTACAGCCGGTCTGATTACCGGCATGGTCACAATGGGGATAAACTTACAGCAGTTGGTAGGTATGTAGTATGAGTGAGCAATATTTTTCAAGCTACGACGGAAAGACAGTGATGGCCGACGTCGACGTGAACGGCAATTCGCTGGAATTAACTATTGAAGACGAAAAGGTCAAGGCCATCGGCAACATACCTGTCGGCGGTGGTGACGAGAGCGTCTGGACTGACGAGACGTTCAACGCACTCGGTGACGACAACGGCGAGAACATACTCGACGAGAACGACGAGGCCATTGGCGACGAAGACGCCGAAACCCTATGGGCTACTCGTGACGGCGTAGGCTTCAAGGCAGAACGAGCCGAAGCCGACATCAACGGCAACTCGCTGGAATTGCATGTAAACGCCGAAGGTAAGATCGACAAGATTGGTAACAAGTACATCGAAGGAACCGGCGAAGCTCCGGTTGACGCATATTCGAAGGAAGAGACAGATGCGCTACTTGATGATAAGCAAGATGCGCTCAGCGGATTGCCGACGGTGGCGGCCAACAAATACCTTCAGACTGATGAGAACCAGAACATAGTCTGGGGCAATCTCCCTGCCGAAAAGGATGAGGTTGCCATATATAGCTACGGTTCAAACGCTTCCGGTATATATTCCGACTACCAGCAGGGGAAGGCGGTTTTCTGCAAGTACAAAAGCACCAAACTGATACCTCTCACCGGAGTAGGTTCAAACTGTTATTCGTTTGACGGCGTAATCAATAACGATGGCGGTGTGAGCTATTCTGGGCCAAGGTTCATCCATATAGAACTCGCCGGTACAAGCTTATGGTCAATGAAGGTATTCAAGATTCCGGAGCCTTCTTCCAGCTATGCTAACCGCGTGCTGACGGTGGATTCCGACGGGGCCCCGCAATGGGTGGCTCCAGCAACCATGACAGGGGCCAGCGCACAGTCTGCCGGGTCGTCCGGCCTTGTCCCCGCGCCAGCCGCCGGTGACGAGGAAAAGTTCCTCAAGGGTGACGGCACGTGGCAAGTCGCCTCAATGAATGAGGCTCCCGAAAGCGACATCGATGAATTGTTTGATCCTGCCGGTACAGTTCGAATCGGTGGCCGTCTGTACAAGACTATTATAATGGATAACCAGGAATGGCTTGCCGAAAACTTGGACTATAAGTTTGAATATAATGGCGCACCACTTCCGGTTGGCGGAAGCGGAACTCCGTCCACGCCAGCCGCATGGTACTACTCCAATAATGAAGAATCTTACGGCATCGACGGTACGTACAAGTGCGGTTTACTGTATAACGGGTATGCAGTTGACTACCTTGAAGCAAACAAGGCCACCTTGCTACCAGCTGGCTGGCATGTTCCGTCCAAAAGCGAATGGGAAACGATGCAAGAGCATATAGGCGGTTCGTCTGTCGGAGGCACTAAACTGAAGGCGATACCGGGGTCACTTGACGGAAATTGGCCCAGTGAACGTTGGGGCGGCACCGATGTTTACGAATTTACCGCGTATCCAAGTGGAGAGATGTGGAAAGGCAACTTCCATAATATTGATACCGACACACAGTTCTGGACGACAACTGTAAAGACGGGTTCTTATGTATGGGCATATATGCTGCAGGAAACTAGTCCGGTATTGTTCGAGAGTTCCAGCCTAAAGACCGCAGCAAATTCAATCCGTCTAGTCAAGACGCTATCCTAAGGAGCTATCATGGATTTGGATTACATAAGCACGAGAAGACTATCAAGATTCTACGACAAGCTTAAGGACTGGCTGTCGTTGAATTATTCCACCAAGGTGGAACTTGCCGAGGCGACTCAGGATATGCGAGGCGCTACCGAGCAGTTTGCTGGTGCGCATGGCCTTGTACCGACACCGGCAGCGGCTGACCGTAATAAGTTCCTCAAGGGAGATGGGACTTGGGCAACACCGCCAGAAGTGACACCGACACCTCGTCAGATCGGCGCACTGGCTGCAAAGGATACCTATGTCAACGGCGGTACAATTTATAGTCTCGTAATCAGTGCACCGCAGAATCCCGCCGGTATATTCACTTATACTGATGAAGGTGATCGACAGCTTAATTACTGGGGAGTTCCGTATAACGGTACTACAACTGGCCAAGTGCTCACATACAATGAAAGCAGTGGCCCCTACTGGGCCATGCCAGCGAATCCACTTCCTACTCCGTCGGTCGACAATTCACTTCTACTAGGACAGTCGGATGGATCCAAGACCTGGACTGCACTCGAAAGTGACACATTCGGTTCACTCATTGACGATGACGGCGACGAGATCCAGGATGAAGAAGGGAACTCTATCGGTGACGAAAATTCAGTTGAACTGTGGACATCATTCAACGGAATCGGATTCGGAGCCGAAAGAGCCGTGGCCGATGTTGACGGCAACTCGCTGAACTTGACGATTTCAAACGATCAAGTTATCGCAATCGGTGGTAAGTCAATCGGTGGTGGAACCGCCGTCGATGCCTATACTAAGGCGGAAACTGATGTACTTCTTGCTGACAAGGCAGACAAGTCGGAATTACCAATACTAAGGCAAGACGAGGCAACCGAGGATACTACAATAAATGTGGTAAACAATCGGGTAACTTGGGTATCCAATATCACATATTCTACAATGACGTTTAACGTAGCCGTTCCGTCTGGAGAGTCGGCGAACTTCGCCGTCGAATTACTTAGCCAACACGCTTGCACGGTATCCGTAACTGTTAACGGTGTTCAAGTACCGAAAGCATCCGCAGCACTCAACGAACTAGAAGCTGGTAAAACTTATCAGTTGACATGCGTTGGATATGGTTGGACATGTGTTGAAGTTGACGTACCAAACTATACGGTCACCATAGACAGTAAAACCTATGGCGCAACCAGACTGGGAAATCATCTGTGGACTACTGAAAACTTGGATTACTTGTTTACTGGCTGTACATTAAACGGAACAGCAGAGAACAAACCTATGGCATGGAACAACAGTGCAGATCCAACTTATGAAGGTAAATACGGACTCGTATATAATTATAAAGCAGCCGTATACTTAGCAGAACACGCCGATGAACTGTTACCAAGTGGTTGGAGACTACCAACACTAGACGACTGGAGACAGTTGGGTAATACTATCGGCTGGGATCCAGCACAAAGTGGACAGATGGTTACCGGTGATAAGGCTAATGCCTTCCGTAATACAGAATGGTATCTGTGGAACTACACAACTCAACAATATGACATACCAGGTACTAACCTGTATGGATTAAATGTACTTCCGGCGGGAACATTTAATAGCGGAGAATTCTATAATATTGGTAAAACCGGTCAATTTTGGGCTAGCGATTCACTAGATTTATCAGCCCATCGACTATGGAAAGCATCAGTGGATTCTACCTATGGCTGGTCATATGCCGAGGCTTCACTCGCATCCGAATTGTTGTATACTTATGGAGTCCACATCCGATTAATCAAAGACCTATAAACAACAAACGGTCGCATTTTTTGCGACCGTTTGTTTATGTTATCAGCAGTATCCTAGCACAGATTTGGTAGTATCTCGTCGAACTGCCACTTCTTTTTTCTTTGCACGCTGTCCGAAACCGTCATCGCCGTTGACATTTTTCCCGCATAGTCTGACGGGCCCTTGTATCGGCAGTGTATGATGCGCATACGTTCGTCGTTCAGTGCATATGGGCAGTCCGGAATGCCGACTCCTTGTATGTTCCGTCCGTCACATAGGAGAGCTCCCATGAATACGGAATTCTTCGGCACGTGTCCTCCGCACGGGTTCTCCCATGTTTCCTCGTAGTGGATCTTTCCGTACCTTCTTACGACCGTCTTTACGGTTCCGTCTCCGAGCCACATGAACTTCTTGGCCAGCTCCGGATTTTCCTCTGTGCAGTAGTCGAGAACCTTTCCTGTACGTTCTTCCTTGAACTTCTTGGGGAATAGGTGTTTCCAGCGGATCGCAAGCATGTCCATGTGAGGGAACTTGTTGCGGTAGTACATTATGCCGTCGTAGATCGAGTCGAAGTCGCCGATATCGAGGTATTCGTCGTCATCGAGCGGCATGATCCATTCGGCGTTTGATCGACATTCTATGTAGGAATCATACAGCCTGTACTGGTATGCTTGTCCCTCTATGAGTTCGTAGGTAACACGGTCGCCGTACTCGGAACAGATCGACTTGACATCGTAACTGGACTCGTTGTCGAATACGTGAATACGGTCGAACTTGCAGACGTTCAAATGGTGATTAAGCCATTCATTGAGGTCATCCGGATTGAGGTACTTGGTGAGCAACATCGCCTCCGTCTTGTACTTGTATGAAGTGGGGAATAGAATGCGCTTATCGAAACGGTGCGGGTATACTGGCCTGTTGCAGAGATAGAAGTACTGGTCATAGTTGTTGTATTTAATAATAGGAGTATAGTTGAAATGGTCATAGTAGGTCATGTAGGCTGACTGGATGATCTGCATTGATAGGATAAACAATTTCAGCCTATCTGCATATTGTGCCAGTAGCTTGTGAATTACTATTTCGTCTATGCGGTTAGGCTTTCCGGCATGCCCAAGCGCCATCAGGTAACGCCATACGTGCTTCGAGAAACGGCGCATGATTGGAGTGTTCCTGTATATCACGAACGCTTGCCCTATTGCGCCACGCCAGTTTTCTTGGTTCATCTTCTTGATGAACTTGGGAAGGATTTCGATGTCTTCGTCGGATATCCGGTTGGGCTTGGTCTTCTTCACCTTCTGCCAGTATTCCAGCTTGTGCTCGTCAGACTTATAGACTGAGCACATTACCGAGTAGTCGGATTTGGATTCGTCGAATGTTGATACGATGTCTGCTATAGAATCGTTGAGATGGATGGATGCGTCGATTACAACCGCTATGTATGTTGACGCATACTCGAAAGGGTGATGGCGAACGTAGTAAGACGCATAAATCGGGTCTCTGTCAGTAAGTTTGGGATCTACGACAACTTTCCAGTGTTTAGATGGAATTTCCTTGTCAGTCACGAAGATGTACTCGGCATTCGGATCTATCTTGCTAGGCTCACGCAGGATATCGTAGTTGCCGAAACAGAAAGAGATGATAGTGTACTTAGGCATAATTTGAATTTGTTATTTATACGACAATATAACAAAAAGTGAACGGTATTGCTACCGTTCACTTAATAGTTAAAATAATTTACTAGGAGTCAGCTGGAACGCCAGTTGGCTTGCTGACCATAATCTTAAACCCATTTCCGAAGATATGGACTTGAACAAGGTTATCATCCAAGTAAGCTGGCAGAGAGTTTTTATAGTTTTCTTCGTGTATTCCTTTCAAGTATTTATATGCTGGATCAGTATTTGTAGTGTCCTTCAGTTCATTAAAATTCAGGTCACCTAATGTATCATTGTCAGCAACCAACACTCGTTCAGAATAAGGTGCTTCGTGTAGCTCCGGAATTTCTGTATTGCCAACAAATACCTTAACTTTGTTAACTCCTGCGCCATACGTAGTACTTACTTTAAATTCGACAACTGCCATTGGAAAATCAGTGTCTGCCGGAAGCTTAATATTAAAATGGTCGATACATCTGGTTTCACCTACATCAGTTCCGTTTCCTTCACCAATTCTCGTTGAAAGAATGGAATAAGTATTATTACTGATATTCACATCTTGGTCAGAGAAGTCAAATCCCCAAGCTGACCTGCCTTCCGTATTCTTGTAAGGACTACCTGGAGTCACAGATACCTTCGTGTACGGGTTTCCGCCGCCACCACCTTGTGGAGCATCCCATACTATACCATCACTATCCTTATATGTCAGTACATCGCCATCGGATGCATCTGTTGTTGGTGGAACCGCATTCGTGACACCTACCTTATAGCGAGTTTCGCTCAAATATCCAACTTCAGCAATTGTCAATGTATCGTCGGTATCTACGGTTAGTTTTCCATCGCTGGCATGCAGACCTCGACCGGCTAACGATTCTGCATCTCCTCCGCCACCGCCAACCAGGTCGGACAGTTTCACGTTCTTGGTAGTCATATTACCGTTATCGGTATATTTACCGCTGACCGGAAGTACGCCGGTTTCCTGGAACTTTTCAACTTCGGTTTGGGACTTGTCAGTATCGTAATTACCATATTCGCTTATCTTAGCCATATTAGACCTCGCATTTTTACCATAGTTTATACGGTTTCATCGGTTTCCGACGACGCCTGATAGTAGAATTCCTCACTAGTAGCATACTCGATCGAGTCGGCGGAGTCAAGCATGTCCATGTACTTTGTTATACGCTCTTCGGTAAGGAAAGCGTCCGGCTCGATAGTCTGGAGGAGCATCTTCGCCTCACGGAAAGACCCAGTCTCCACGAATGCGATGACGTTGATCAGCTTCTGTCCGATTTCAAGCGGAGAAATGTCCTTGAAGTCGGTGAAGATGCATTCCTCACGGAACAAGGAAATGAACTCGTTTCCGATAGTCATGTTGTAGTCGACTTCGCCAGCGACGCCGTCGATATTGGAAATACGGGACGAGTTGGAATTGAACTCGGTCTCGAAGCGGACTTGGTCGACCGGCCTCCCCATGAAGTCGAGAACTTCATGTTCGTCAAATTCTTCGATGATTGTAGGAGCAGTCTTTGTCCAGAAATTCTTGTTGTTGTATATGCAGTTTCCGTCTACATACACGATTCTCGAAAGGTACTTCATGTTGATGTCCCCTGTAAAAATGAATTCAGATTCGTCACGCTTGTCGTAAGCGATCGTGCGTTTGAGCAAGAACAGACTTGCCGACTTATATGTGACAGTCAAGGTATTCTTGTCTATTGCATAATACTCGTTCATGTTACACCTCGGTTCCGTTGATTTCCAGGTAATGTTTCTTGTCGGTTTCCACTACAGTTGTCCGAACGCCATCCGACTGATAACTACTATCCCAGTCGTTGCCACCATACTGCGGATCAAGCAAGTCGGAATTCGTACCGATATATGTCATATAGTCTTCAATGGTATGAGTCATATCAAATACATCAGTATAATGAATATGGGACGAATCCGTCGCAGAATTGCCACACTGTAATAAATCGTCATTACGATATAAATATACTGCGGTGCCGAAATACTTAGTCTCACCTTTCCATGTATAATTATTTCCTTCCAAATAAAACAAATCACCCTCAACTAAATCACTGGGAATGGAAGTCAATGGGGTTGTACTAGTCACTCTATTTCGCAATGACGATTGCAATGATACCATATACCCGATATATGTCTGATACCAAAAAGACCCATCTGATACAAGCACTGATGAATTTGTTTGCAATGTTACCAACAAAGACGCTGTTTTTGCCGCTTCATCGCCCAAATTATTAAAATCGAATAACGGAATTCCAGTTGTATCAGTAGTTTTTTGCATGATGCTACCTTTAGTTAAGGTAGAAAAAGCGTCAACATACCAAATAAACGCCGAATTATATGGCTTTTGCAAGAATGCTGACAAGTCACTAGCAACCAGTGTGTGATAATTGCTGGGATCACCAACAATACCAGAGAATTGCATATTGGCACCAATAGTGCTGCGCATATAGATATGATCGTTCAGCATACCAGGAGTCCAACCAGATGAATACCACCTAAAGAAATCGCCCGGTTTCATGTTGAAGATGCCCATGGTATTATCGATAGTACCTACCCATTCGTGAGCATTATTGAGGTTTGCCACGTTAAGGTTCTGCGCTGCACTGTGAATAAATCGCTTATAATTGCCATACCAGCCATCCATAACGATCGGCTTAAACGAATTGCTTGCGTTCGTATACTGAATGTAATAGGTCAATCCCTTCTTCAATGTAGCACCACTTACCGCAGTATTTCTACGTTGACCGGTCGTACCGAACTTCGTCACGTTCTGTGTTACCGTATCACCATCGCTCTTAGCCACTAGCAATCCAGATTCATGGAATACAGCAACATTGACAGACGTACTCGACTCTTGTGATTCGCAGAATATAGCGATATCGCTTAACGGCGTATCGACATTCGGCTTATATTCTATACACACGGCATCCGATTCCGGAACCAAGGTCACATCGGTAGTCCACACGATGTAATGCTGTAATTCTGGAATCGTTGTAACCGTAACACCGTCAGGAATCATGTATACACGGTCAATGACCACAGTAGAGTTATCGCCTTTCGGCAAGAACTCGATATTCCATACGTCGGCGTTAGGGTTCGCCTTCGCCGGAAAGTGGCAACCTATTTTACCCCAGTGATCACTATTTGGCATACTTACACTCCAGTAATCCTGAAGAACAACGTTCCCTTGCCGTTTATAAGTGACGACTGCTGGGTCACTATGTCGATAATCTGCTGGTCGCTCTCGACGACGAACATCTGCTGGGCAATCAGGTTCTTCGGAGATGACTGGTCATACGGGTTCTCGACATACTGGACGGCAGTACCGAGAGCCTTCTTGTCGTCAGCACTCATCAAACCGTTTGTTGCCCCAGTTTCACCCGTAGCAACTGCATTCGGAATGGTCACGTTCTTGGATGCGTCCGGAGTAAGGACGGAAGCGGCACCGTCGAGTTTTACGCCTTCGATCACGTTCACTTCACCACCGCCACCACCGCCGATTACTTCGAGTTCACCGTCGGAATTGGCCCGAATGGTGGTTCCGTCAGTCTTTACGCTGATGACATCCTGTGCCGAAATGTCAATGCCATCACCACTGCTATATGTAGTATCAGTAGGTGTATCCCAAGTACCGTCTCCTTTAAGGAACTTACCAGTCTCTCCAGTTCCATCAGATGCCGGAACAAGACCATCGGCTGACGTAGAAAACACGCTGTACGTTGTGTCCGTAGGAGTATCCCACGTGCCATCCCCTTTCAAGTATGTAGTAGCAGATGCACCACTTGCCGGTACAAGTCCATTCGCGGTTCCATCATACACAGGAACCACGGAACGAGAAGAAATAGACCACGTATTATCGTTCATTACCTTATAGACGATTATCTCATCTACGTCATTCTGACGTGAACGGTGGTAATTAAATTCGTAGAAGTTCTTACCGACATAGGCCAATGTGGCAAGTCGTTCAGCATTTAAGCACGTCATCCAACATCCGGCAGCAAACGCTGCCTGAATCTCGGCATATGTAGTAACTCCATATGTCGCTTGGTATATTTCCTTAGGAATCGTAATCTCGACGGACTTATTAACCGGTGTAACGGCAGTCCCGTTGACCGTGATTTCATCGATCTTGTTCACTTCCGCACCGGCTTCAATATCGTCAAGCTTTTCCTTGTCGGAATAGCTCATGACACCCGGCTGGGCGTGAGTTGTGTAAGTCGATCCGTCCTTGGTACCAGACACGGCAGCAGGAATGGACAACGTGCTATTGCTGGACTGGTCAACCGTAAATGAGCCGACCGCACGGTTAGTTCCCGACTGGGTACCTGCCATATCGACAGTAACGGTAGAATCATTTGCAGCAACTGGAATCGTCGGCTTGTCAGTCAAGTCGTTGTATGAACCTGATGTAGCAACCGTAGAAAGGGTAGGCTTGTTAAGGATTTCGTCGGCGGCACCGGCGGTAGCGTTCCAGTTCGGCTTCACGTTGACCTGGGCCCCGGTAGCGATACCGTCTAGCTTAGCCTTGTCGGCTGCACTCATCAAGCCGGACTTCTCTCCGGTACCAGTAGGAACGGCGAGAGGAATCGTGATATCGGAGTTGCTTGATTGGTCGGTAGTAAACGAACCCAGCGTAACTGGAGTAGAGTCTCCGGTCTTGACAGTCACTGTCGAATCGTGTGCCGCCGGTGTCTGGGAGACCCAGCCGAGTGTACCGGTGGAATTGGTGACGCCAAGAACCTTTCCTTCATCTGACGACGTAGTAGAAGGAACACCGCTAGGAGCCGAGTCCCATCGGAACGAGCCTTGGCTCGTTACAGAATCATATGACGCTTTAAGCACCTTTCCGTCATCATTTGATGTGACGGTAGGAACCTGACCAGTTCCGGAAAGGGCCTGAGCAACCGCAATACCGCTCTGCGGGTTGGTTGATGACCCGTTATACGTCTGGTCAACCGTAATCTCCGTTGGAATAGTCAACGCGACCGTCTTTCCTGTAGGAGTAACCGCAGTGCCGTTGACCGTGATTTCATCGATCACGTTCACTTCCGCACCGGATTCAATGCCTTGCACCTTCTGAGTCAAGCTCTGCAAAGTGCCCAATGCAGCATTGTCAAAGTCGTTAGTACTGAGTCCCTTACCGACTTCAGCGGCTTGCGCACCTATATTGGCTCGTGCCCTAGCCTTTTGCGTGGATGTCAAGCTTTGTTCTACATAGAGTAGACTAGGATTCTCGATAGACATTATCAGTTCTCCTTATTCGTACCGATCCTCGGCTTCGGTAAGTGATTTAACCAGCCATTCCTTTATAGCAGACAAACTGGGTATATCAATTTTCTGAATCAAGCCGATAGCTGACTGAAACAGACCATATTCTATGAATGGAAGAACATTCATGTATTCGCTGAATTCAGTACCGTCATGCTCATCTAACTGCTTGATGAAGTCGTTGATGATGATACGTCCGATATACTGGTTCCATTCAAGACCAGTAATAAAATTTGACTTACCATACACTCGAATCGCTTCATCGCTATGGTCTTTTGACATTTGAATTCGATTATAGCTACTAAGCATTGTTATTTCCTCCGCCAACATGTCCATTTCTAATCTGCATAAAGAAGCGAGGCACACCCGGCTGTTCATTGTATCCGTTACTCCACGGGCCAATTAAGTACCGTGTCGGATCATTCGGATCAAGATAGTTCAAACGAGCATCGGCAGCCACGTCCAAGTCAATTTCGCTACCATTCACTGTCAGGTTTTCGGATCGTACCGTAAATCGAGGAATCACGTTGATATTTCCAGCAGATGAATAACTTTCACATCCAGCCAAAATCAGGCCATTATTTCGAGTACTCGGCAAATACAACGCCGCGTAATACACGTTCTTTGACTCCAGCTCGGACACAGCCGAATTGATATGCTGAATCGGGAATTCGTTTCGACCAGCAGCAACGCTCACAGCACCGGTATCTGCTATGTACTCCGTACTGTCGTCATCGAAGTTATACATGTACAACGCCAGCATAATCTTGGTTGCATACGATTGCTTTGCGTAGATACCAAACAACGTACCGTCTTGCGAGGCAGTTGAAAGACGTATGCTGTTGTTGATCGGAACAGTAAATGCTTGGAAAATCATACCGGCACCGTTTCCGATACTAGACACACCACTATCCGCGAAGTCATATACGTTCGTAATCTGGGCCATATCAAATGTAGTCGTCAGCTTACTGTCCATGTCGGATGACATCTTCTGCACTTCCTGGACAACCGCTTCGGTGACGTTATTCAATTTCAACGCAAGCAATCCACCTTCAGATGCAAATGTAAGACCGCTATCCGTAGCAAGGTTAATCTGCAACGAATTCGTATTTGGATCGACCGTCAAACCTTGTCCAGTAACAACTGAAATGTCATTCGACTGCGAAATGTCTATTGCCGCTCCAGCATTATATGTTGTCATCGAACCGGTATATTCGGCAGTACCGCTCATATTCTCAATAGCGGTAAATCTGGCCACAACCCCAAGGATATCGGACACACCAGTACTAGCGTCTCCGGTGTATATCAGCCTATATCCGTAGTAGACCTTGCCACCGATTGTAGTCTCGTTGCCCGAATTATTCCAAATCGTAGCACAACCGTTTACACTGCATTCACCTACTTGTGACGGATAGCTTTCCGTAGACGAATGAAGCACGATGGTGCTACTGCTGTCGCGCTGTATCTGCACACCAGCCATTCCATAGAAACCGTTAGTTTGGGTACGAGATACCTGAACATTGTATGACAACGTGAACACGTCAACGCCAGCCACATCGTTCGACGGATTCAGCGCATCTTTAACAGTTTTAAGTGCATACAGATATACATGGTTATCAGTCTGATTCAACTGTACAACAAACCGATCATTCTGGGAATCAATTGACGGAGTTGCGCTAGGGTCTAGTATATCGACCGGACTAGTTGATACTGAGGCTATAGTACAAGTACTGCCTAAGTATCCAGTAGCATTGTCAAGTGAAACTTCGTAATCGGTTACCCCAGTCTGCTGATCCACTGTAGGATTGACCGCTATACCACGGCCAGCGCTAACTGTAGCTCCAGCTCCAGAACCGCCGGTAGATTCGATAGTGATATCATTTCCTTGAGTCGGGTCCGATATCAACTCGACATTCTGTCCAGCCACCAATCGGATAACCTCATGTGTATTGCTGGCTTGAATAGTAGAAGTCTGACCAGAACTATCTGTAACTTGGACTACATTGAATATACCCGATATAGAATCCAACTTATTCTTATCGGCATAGCTCATCAATCCCGGCTTGGCTGGATGATATACAGGGTCTTGGGTGTCTGGATCAATAGTTTCATACGCAGACGCGGCGGTCGGAATATAAATCGTCTCATTGGCAGACTGGTTAGTAGTAAAATCTCCAGCTGGCACCGGAGTATCGCTAGCAGCCCATCCATCCAACGCCACGGTAATCGTGGCATCGTTCGCAGATACCAGAGAATCGAGTTTGTCCTTGTCGGCAGAGCTCATCAAGCCCGGCTTTGCCGGAACCGCTTCAACAGCCGGTGTAATAACATCGCCAGTCGTTTCGTCGATTTCTGCTGGAACTGCATCTACGGCGGACACGGCCACCGGAATTGTAATGGTGTCATCGGTGGACTGGTTCGTAGTGAACGATCCTACATCGGATGGAGTAGCACCTTGTGCCCAGCCTTCCATGTCAATCGTAATGGTAGCGTCCTCAGCAGAAACTGTCTCGTCAAGTTTCTGCTTGTCGGCAGCGCTCATGAGACCTTCAGTGTATACTGGTGACGCGCCACTCGTATCGGCAGACGCAAGCGGTATCTCAAGCGTATAGTCGGATGCAGTGTCTGCCGAAAAAATCTCGGTAGCCGTAGCGTCGCTACCAATCTTCTTTTTCAACTTACCGTCATTGACAACTACGTTGACCGATCGGTCAGCTGAATCGATAGATAACGCAGTTCCGTTCTTCTTTACGATTTCAATCGCGTTTACTTCAGCACCAGATTCAATATCGTCAAGTTTCGCCTTGTCAGTAGAACTGATAAGACCTTCGGTAGCCGGGTCTTGGCCGGTAGCGGACTGCGCCAGAGGAATAACGATTGCTTCGTTAGTAGTCTGGTTTGCTGTGAACGTCTGCGCATTAGCCGAGCCTACGGTAACCGACAATGTGCCGTCACCCATAGTACCCTTTGTAAGAACTGGTACACCATCGGAACCAAGAGTAAGGTCTGTAACTACATTACCGCCACTTACGCCAGCAGCAGTAGGGCCGTCATGCCAATAACCAGTAAGGTCTAGCGAAATCTCGTCAACTTTCTTATATTCAGATTCCGTTACATTCCATACATACACGTCATACTTGTCGTCCCCAGTACCGGTCAAGACATAGTTGACCTTAGAAGCATCACCTGGAATCGGCTTATCAGTTTCCCATGAAGCCGCACTCCAGAACACGGCACGGCTACTCAATGCAGTACGAATTCCGGCTGGCGTTATGGCCGAATTAGGATCGTTACTAGAGACGTCATCAGTCAGTTTAACCACGCCCTTCACGTTAGTCGCCGCATCTGGAATATCAACGGCCTTGTCAGTAATCGTTAATGCGGTACCAGCCACCTTCACAGTTTCGATCACATTTACTTGAGCGCCGGATTCTATTCCGTTCAGTTTTTTCTGGTCTTCCTTACTGATAAGACCATCAGTTTCACCAGTAGAATCCTTCGCAACAGCCACCGGAATAGTCTTCTTCGTGGGACTGACTACACCGTTTTCATTCTGGGAAATAGATGAAATAAATTCAAAGTCGGTGGTATTTCCAGACGAGACTGGGTCACTAACTGGATTCTGGGCAGTCTTGAGATTACCAAGATCAACCTTACGGTTTGCATCAGGAGTCAACTCAGAACCGTTCAACGACACGCCTTGGATAGCCGTACCAATAAGATTCCTCTCGGAACCGGTAACCACGCCGGAATGGTCGACATTCGGCGTTACCGACGTGTCTATGCTGGCCAGCGGAACATCGACAACCTTCTTACCGTCCTCGGTAGTAACCGGAAGCGCGACCCCATCGACCTTGACCTTGTCGAGCTTGTTGCTCAACGCGTCAATACTATCTGCAATATCGCGCTTCTTACGGTCGTAATGAGCGCGATCCGCATAAATTTTTTGGCCATCAAAACCAGTCCAAAATGTCTCATTTGCCATACAATCCACACGATTTTGTCTAACATGCGTAGTTTATACAATTCCGCGTGGTTTTGGCTTGTTCCGTGCTAATTTACCACGTCACCATTGTCATCCAACGTGACCTGGCTCCACTGAACCCATGCCGGGTCATATGTCGAAGTCCGGTTGAACAGCATCGTATTCGCCGTGCCGGTCAGTGGAACCTGACGGATAGCGGCGATTGTATCATGAATATTCGCACCGGTGTGGTCTTCATATGCCCTACGAGCTCCAAACTCAGTATCCTTGTATGAAACCCATAGTTGAACGGCATTGTCATCGACTATAGGATTATCGTTCTCGTCAGCCAACTGCCCATTATTCTGGTCTTCAATTCGGTCGCCTACGTAATCCTTGACAATCTTCTTCCAAGCAATAGGAGTATTCTCGCTCTGATTACCGGACAAGATCAAGTCATCATCGTCAACATCTGGAAGCACGTCGTCAATATCGATGTTTACCACACCATCAATCTTCTGTAACGGCGATCCACTATTTACCGTTATATCTTGTACTGAGTGTTCAATCTTTTGCTTGTCCGCAGGATAAATTACGCCGCTGACACCTTGATCACCCTGACTAGGCGAAACGGCATAAGGAATATTTACGGACTTATCCGACTGGTCTATAGCCAGTTCACTGCCACCAAGCTTTATTTTCTCAATCTTGTTTACGTCGCCTTCGAACTCGACTGTCGTCTCTACACCGGCACTACTCTTGGTAATGGTGAGTGTCTTATCTGATACAGTAGCATCCTTTACATACTGGTTAGTTACGCCAGTAATAGCAGTGTTCAGTTCATCAACCTTGCTGTAGACAACACTACTCGCTATAGGGTTTGACGTATCGGCCAATGTAGTCTCAACCGGAATATTCACAGTCTTGTCATTAATGGTCAATTCTGTATTGTGAAGCTTTACATGTTCGATCTTGTTGACTTGTGCGCCAGCCTCGATATCGCGCAACTTATTTTTCTCGGCTGTAGTATAGTCTTCCGTAGACAACTGTTTTCCAGGAACCTTGTCAACCTTGCCATCAAGGGCCTCGGTAACAACCTTGTTCTGGACAGGATTCTCACTAGACCCATCAAGTACGGCATCGACATCAATTACAACAGTCAAGTCTACATTTCCATTCAAACCTGGCACAACTGGCTCTGCTCCATTAAGTGACACAGACTGAACAATAGTCAACTCCACGTTTCCGTCATTCGGTGTAATCGGATTACCGCCATTTACAGAAATGCTCTGAACTGAGCTGTCGGCCAAGTCGCCTTGTGCGGCTGTAGCGAAATCGTCAGCCTTGAAACCGCTATCGGTCAAATTACCGTCCGAGTCAAGACCAGCAAAGTTACCCGGCACGGCACCATCGACCCTGTCAGCCTTGTCGTCTACATTCTGGATAGAGCTGTCGGCAAGGTCGAGCGATTCCTGTACAGACTGCGACAAATCAGACTTCGGAATTCCATTGCTCGGTAAGTCGTACTTGCTGTTCCAATCAAACTTTTCACCGGTTGTAACCAGCGTATCAGAGTTGCCGGACTCTTGCGCATCCAACTGCGGAATAGTCACAGTTACATCACCCGCTTGGTTTGCAGTAAACTTAGTACTGGCACTACCGACATTGATAGTCAGCTTTCCGTCGTTGACGGTTACACCAGTAGGAATGGTGACAACTCCATCGTCACCCGGTGTAATAGGCTCGCTTCCTTCGCCAATTCTAACGCCATTAATCTTTTCGCCAAGTGCGTCATGCACAACCTTGTTCTGGACTGGATTCTTGCTAGACCCATCAAGTACGGCATCGACCGTAACCACGCCGTCGGCACTTGCAATCGATTGTCCGTCAGCCTTTACGTCGGTAACATTCACTCCGATATTCGCACGAGCGGTTTTCTTACGATCCTCAGTCAAATTTTGCGGATTTGTCAAAACATGAGTGATTATTTCCATAGTCGACACCATTCAATAACTTATTTTCAGTTTATCGGTTTGTCCGTTTTTTGAACAAGTATAAACTACACATGTCGATTTTACGAGGACAGACATGTACTACGTGCAGAATTCCAATGAACCGTACGACGAGGAACTGCTTGAGGCGGTGATCGCCGGCAAGTGCATCATATTCGAAGGCGAGGAAGACCCGGAAAGCACCGAGGAACAGGGCAACGAGGCCCCAGAAAACGGCGACGATTCCGAGCAGACAACACCGGCTCCGGACACGCCAGCCGAAGACGGTAACGAACCGAACGAACAAGGCGATCAAAAAGGTCAAGAAAACGAAAACGCCACCGAACAGCCCCAGCCAGAGCAACCGGCCGGCGAACAGCAGAACACCGCAGAGACGGTCAACACGGATGAACCCCAAAAGGGCACTACATTCGCTAACGCAGACCAGATTGCGACCATGTTCATAAACAAAGGTTTGCTGAAAAGTACTGTCGATTATGCGAAACAGGCTATTACCGGCCAGAACAAGAACAATCCAAACTTCAAGAACCAACCGATAAACGTCGACCAAGTGAAGGACTACATCAAGGATGCGGTCGAGAAATTCTGCCAATCTGCACCGTTCCGAACGAGCGTACCGGAAATGGCCAAGGCGGTCATGCGACTCACCATGAGTTGCGGACAGAATCACGCCGAAAAGAACGCGCTGAAGACCAAGCTTGCAAAGGAACGCGAGGCGAAGAAGCAAGAACAGCAGAAACCCCAAGAACAACCGCAGCAAAAGCAAGAACAGCCACAGCAACAAGCTCAAGAACAACAGACAGAGGAACAACAATAAAGAAAACCCGCTGCGAAGCGGGTTTTTCTTATATCGTAGCGGAGTATATGCCTACATGTACAAGTCGGCGTATGTTTCAGACTCTTGCTCTTCCGGAGTAAGGGACTCTTCCATCTTCACCAAGCAAGCCTCAAGCTGTCGATACTCGTCGACGTAGCGGTCCTGTCGTAACGAATCCTTGTCCGTAACGTACGGAAGTCGGCTCAAGTCCATGTTATCCTTCAGATCCATCAGCTTAACCTTGGTGGCAAGCAGATTCTTTCCGATGGCCTCGATGTACACTTCTCGTGCATCGGACTTGCCTCGTGTCAGAATCTGCACAGTCTTCCACACGGCTTCCGGGAAGAATACCGACAAATCGGAAATAGTGAATCCGCCGTCCTCCACTACGTCGTGCATGTATGCCGCAGCCGTAAGAATGTCGTCGTTGTACTTGGCGGCAGTCATCTCTCCCACTCGCGTAGGATGGTAGATGTATCGCTGTCCGGCCTTGTCTACCTGGCCCTGATGCGCGAACTCGGCAAATTCCTTGGCCCTTTCGACCATCGTGCCGGTGAACTTCATCATCGCCTTGTTAAAACCCTTAATCTCTTCGCGTGACCTCATGATCCCTCGCTACAAAAATGGTTACATGTCTATGATGGTTCTTCCATCATGTTTACAAATTATATCATTCACGAAAGAAATGTACTAATTTAATATTTGTAATTCAAACCGAGCCAGATATGGTATTCGAAGTAGAAAAATTCGTAGGCGAGATGACCGAGCACCTGATGGCTGCGATGTCATTCGCCATGGACGCCGACGCCGAAGTCGTATTGACAGAACCCAGCTTAGTGAGGAAAGTCATCAGCACATCGACTTACTCGTTCGATGGCGAGTTCGCCGCCAACGAAATCTTCGGAACCGTGCGAGGAACATTCGCCGAGAAGGACGGCGTGGCCAACGTGACCAAGATCGCCCTCAAGTTCGGCGACATCGACGCGGAATCGCTCGTACAGTGCGGTAGCGCGAGGTCGCTTCTCGAAGGAATCACCAACGCATACCAGGTATACCGCACAAGGACACTGGCAAAGCCTCGACAGTACGAGAAACTGAAGAAGACCTTGTCGCAGATCGACGAGCTCGCTTGCTCGTGCAAGAGCGCAGACCGTATACACGAACTTACTAACCAGATCAGAGACCAGTTCGGAACAGACATAGAACTGGTGGACAAAATGCCTCAGGAGAAGGAAAATGCAGCTCGATAAGTACATCACCGACATCAAGGACGGCATCGACAAGCTGGGCAAATGGCCTACCAAGATGCTCACCGAGCGTTCCATCGAAATCAACTACGTGGACGACAATATCCGCCTCTCTGGACGTATCATCGTCGCCTTCAGCGTGCCGAACGGCCACGTAAACGTGCGCGTGTCATTCTACAACTACAACGGCGTGAGGAAGGAATCCATCGTGATGCGTGAACTCTCCGTAGACGCAGTCGTAAAGCAAGTGGAAAGCTTCGCCGAAGCGAAGAAATCCAGCCTACTGAACGACAGCACCACTTCGAAGGAGCACCGCATCAAGATCGCATCCGTCATGGCGAACAACGGATACTCGGTCGATTGCGACTCGAAGTACCTATCCGTCTACAAGGGCAAGGGCGTGAAGGTTACCTTCAAGTTCACCGACGGAAACGACTTCAACGTGGTCGTCACCAAGATCCGAAAGAAGTACAACGAACGCGACATCATGTTCAACATGGAATTCCCCGATTCCGACGTCGAAGAATGGGTCGCAAAACTTGAAACCGGACTGGAAAACATAAGGACAAAGCTAGTATAAAATGAATCGTGCCTGACCATGAAGCAAGAACTCAGCTCTATGAACTCCTTGACATAGTATGCAACTTTTGCTATCATTCATAGAAATTCATAGAAAACCTGTCATTATATAGGAGGAACTATGCGCTATAACTATAACAAGGACGTTAAACAGTTCATAGCGGCACTGGGCGAGAAGCTGGCTAAGTACGACGTAAAGTATGATGCTGCGGATAGCGACGGTTTCCAGATCTCTTTCAAGTACGGGAAATCCTGGCCGAAACCGGTCGTCGGTTCTACCAGCCTGTATGTGTATGCCGGCGAGTTGGGCAGCAAGATGTGCAA